>Ga0302314_10008609_pt1 | contig 18136 bp, 11 predicted proteins | sample III_Palsa_N2_3_FD_200533 | JGI IMG/M metagenome (GOLD analysis project Ga0302314, IMG submission 200533) | Peat permafrost microbial communities from Stordalen Mire near Abisko, Sweden - III_Palsa_N2_3 | ecosystem: Environmental > Terrestrial > Soil > Palsa > Peat permafrost | place: Sweden...
GCAGATCGTCCCGAGCATCACCAGCGCGAGCTCCGCCGCGGGCACGGTCGGCACGCCGTTCAGCTACCCGATCACCGCCCTGGGCACCGCGCTGAGCTTCAGCACCTCGACCCTGCCCGATGGCCTGATGCTGCTGGGCAGCACCATCACCGGCGTCCCGACCACCGCCGGCACGACCATGGTGACGCTGATGGCGGGCAACCTGGTCGGCAGCGATTCCAAGACCCTGACCATCGACATCGCCCCGGCGACCAAGCCCACCATCGACTCCGGGAATGCGACCTCAGCCGAGGTCGGCGCGGCCTTCACCTACCAGGTGACCGCCAGCGGCTCGACCCCGATCACCTTCACCGCCGCCGGGCTGCCCGCCAACCTCACGCTCAGCAGCTCCGGCGCGATCTCCGGCACGGTCTCTTCCGCCGGGATCTACGCGGTCATGCTCACCGCCACCAATGCCGGCGGCACCGGCACCCAGACGTTGACCATCACCGCCCAGGTGCCGCCGGTGATCAGCAACACGCCGCTGCCGCTGACCGCCAGCGCCACCGTCGGCACGCCCTTCAGCTACCCCGTGACCGCCACCGGGACCCTGCCGATCACCGTCACCGCAAGCAACCTGCCGGCCGGCCTGGGCATCGCCAATGGCGTCATCTCCGGGGCGCCGACCCAGAGCGGGCCGTTCGCCGTGACGCTCGGCGCGTCCAACCTGGTGGGCAGCGATACGCAGATCCTGACCCTGACCGTGGCGCCGGCCACCACGCCGACCGTCACCTCCCTGAGCGCGCTGGCCACCGACCACCAGCCGCTCAACGTCCCCCTGACCGCGGACGGTTCGCTGCCGATCACCTTCACCACCTCGACCCTGCCCGCCGGACTGGTGCTGTCCGGCTCGGCCATCACCGGCACGCCATCCGCCCCCGGGGTCTTCAGCATCACGGTCTCAGCCAGCAATGCCGGCGGCACCGGCACCGGGACCCTGGTGCTGACCATCCAGGATCCGGCGCTGATCTCGAGCGCGCTGACCTTCAGCGGCACGGTCGGCGTGCCCTTCCTCTATACGACCACCGCCTCCGGCTCGACGCCGATCACCTTCACCGCCAGCGGCCTGCCGGCCGGGCTGTCGGTGGCCAATGGGGTCATCTCCGGCACGCCGGGTGCGCCCGGGGTGAGCAATGTGACGATCACCGCCGCCAACCTGGTGCATACCGACAGCCAGACCCTGCAGATCACCATCGCCTCCGCGACCGGTCCGGCCTTCACCAGCCCCGCGCAGGTGCTGGCCCCGGTCGGCGTGGCGTTCAGCTTCCCGCTCGCCGCCAGCGGCGTCCCGGCGCCGACCTTCACCACCACCGCCCTGCCGCCCGGTCTGGGCCTGGTCGGCTCGGCCATCACCGGCCTGCCGACCACGGCTGGCAGCTATGCGGTGACGGTCACCGCCACCAATGCCGGCGGCTCCATCACCCAGGACCTGACCATCACCCTGCAGGTGCCGCCCTCGCTCGCCCCGCCGGCGGCGGTGCAAGGCACGGTCGGTACGCCGTTTAGCTATACCATCGCCGGCGCCGGCACCGCCCTGGGCTATCAGGCCGCGCCGCTGCCGGCGGGCCTGGCGCTCAGCGGCAATGTGATCAGCGGCGTCCCGACCACGCCCGGTGTGAACGCGGTGGTGCTCACCGTCTCCAACCTGCTCGGCTCGGTCACCCAGACCCTGGCGGTGACCATCGTCGCCGGGCAGGTCCCGGTCTTCACCAGCGCCACCGCCGCCAGCGTCCTGGTCGGCCAGCCCTTCAGCTACACGCTCAGCGCGACCTCGATCAGCCCGGTGAGCTATGCGACCTCCCTCCTGCCCGCCGGGTTGACGCTCAGCGGGGCGGTGATCAGCGGCACGCCGGTCAGCGCCGGGGTCGATGTGATCACGCTCAGCGCGACCAACCTCAATGGCGCGGCCCAGCAGTACCTGACCTTGAGCGTCGAGCAGGCGCCGCTGGTGGTCAGCGCGCTGAGCGCCGCGGGCACGGTCGGTTCGCCCTTTAGCTATACCATCGTCGCCGCCGGCTCCCTGCCGCTGACCATCGGCGCGACCCCCCTGCCGGCCGGCCTCAGCCTGGTGGGCGCGGTGATCAGCGGCACGCCGAGCGCCGCCGGCACCACCGCCACCGTCCTGAGCATCGGCAATACCGCGGGCTCGACCAGTCCGACGCTGGTCATCACCATCGCGCCCTCGACCAGCCCGGTGATCACCTCCGCCCTGGCCCTGGCCGGAACGGTCGGCGCCAAGCTCGACTACCTGATCACCGCCAGCGGCACCGGGCCGATCACCTTCGGCGCCAGCCCGCTGCCGCCCGGCATGAGCCTGGAGGGCGCGGCGCTGGGCGGGACGCCGGGCGCGGTCGGCACCACCGACGTGGTGCTGACCGCCAGCAATGCCGGCGGTTCGGCCACGCCGCGCACCCTGGTCATCACCATCGGCCCGGCCACGCCCCCGGTCCTGACCAGCGCCACCACCGCCAGCGGCACGGTGGGCGCGCCCTTCGTCTATGGCATCAGCGCCTCGGGCAGCCAGCCGATCAGCTTCACCGCCAGTCCGCTGCCGCCCGGATTGGTGTGCATCGGCCAGACCATCTCCGGCACGCCGACCGCGGCCGGCACCACCCTGGTCACGCTGACCGCCACCAACGCCGGCGGAGCGGCGCCATCCCAGGTCCTGACCCTGACCATCAGCACCCCGGTGGCGCCGCAGCTGACCAGCCCGCTGACGTTGGCCGGCACGGTCGGCGTGCCGCTGTCCTACCTGCTGACCGCGGTCGGGACGCCGCCGGTGTCGTTCGCGGCCTCGAGCCTGCCGCCCGGGCTGAGCCTGGACGGATCGCTGCTGAGCGGCACCCCGACCACGGCCGGCATCGATGCGCTCGGCGTGACCATCACCGACGCCACCGGCCAGACCGCGGTGGCGACCCTCACCGTGACCATCAGTGCCGCGGTCGCGCCGCAGATCACCAGTGCGGTGAGCGCCAGCGCCACGGTCGGCACGCCCTTCAGCTACACCATCACCGCCAGCGGCTCGTTGCCGGTGGTCTTCAGCGCAACACCCCTGCCCGCATGGCTGACGCTCAGCGGTGCGGTGCTCAGCGGCACCCCGCCGGATGACAGCGGCAGCCCCCTGACCATCGCCCTGGGCGCGTCCAACAGCGGCGGCACGGCGCCCTCCGCAGTCATGACCCTGACCATCCTGCCGGCGGTGGCCCCGCAGATCACCTCGAACAGCACCGCGCAGTTCACGCTCGGCGCGCCGGCGCGCTTCGCGCTCACCGCCAGCGGCTCGCAACCGCTGACCTTCAGCCTCAGCGGCGGGACGCTGCCGCTGGGCCTGGCGCTGAGCGCCGGGGTGATCAGCGGCATCCCGAGCGTGGTGACCAGCGGGACCGTGGTGCAGATCACCGCCGCCAATGCCGGCGGCACCACCACCCAGATGCTGACCGTGGTCGTGCAGGCCGCGGTCGCGCCGACCATCACCGTGGCGCCGAGCCTCACCGGCACGGTCGGCTCGCCCTTCGTGGCGCTGATCACCGGCCTCGGCTCGGGCCCCTTGACCTACCAGACCACCGCCCTGCCGGGCGGACTGAGCCTCAGCGGCAACCTGATCAGCGGCACGCCGCTGTTGCCGGGCCAGACCCTGGTCGGGCTGACCGTCAGCAACATCGCCGGCACGGTCCAGGCCAATGTCCTGATCGTGATCGTCGCGGCGACAGCGCCGGTGATCACCAGCGCCACCACCATCAGCGCCACGGTCGGCGTGCCGCTGCTCGCCCAGCTCAGCACCACCGGCACCGCACCGGTGGTGCTCGCCCTGACCGGGCTGCCGCCCGGCCTGGCCCTGGACGGCACGGCCATCACCGGCACCCCGACCACGCCCGGGACGACCCTCGCCACGCTCACCGCCAGCAATGGCGGCGGCACGGTGAGCGCGGTCCTGACCATCGCCGTGCAGCCGGCGGTGGCCCCGGTGATCACCAGCCCGGCGGCCGCCAGCGGCGTGGTCGGCGCGACCATCCTCTACACCATCACCGCCACCGGCACCAGCCCGCTGGCGCTCACCACCGGCCCGCTGCCCAGCGGTTTCAGCCTCGGCGCGGCGGTGGTGGTCGATGGGGCGACGCAGGCCCTGCTGGTCGGCATCCTGCCCAGCACCCCGCAGCAGCTGACCATCGCCCTGCAGGCGCAGAACGGCGCGGGCCAGGCCAGCCAGGTGCTGACCATCAGCGTCGGACCGCCGGACCCGGTGGTGACCCAGATCGCACCGCTGGCCGGGCCGGATACCGGCGGCGCCCAGGAGACCCTCAGCGGGACCGACCTCGACCAGGTCACGGCCGTGGCCTGCGCCGGGGTGCCGGCGACGATCCTCTCGGCCAGCGCCACGACCCTGGTGGTCAAGACCCCGGCGCATGGCGACGGCTTCGTCGCGCTGACCTACCGCTACGCCGGCGGCGCGGGCCAGGCGCCCGAGCCGTACGGCTACCTGCCGACCCCGGCGGTGGTCTCGATCGCGCCCGTGGTGAGCCCGACCGCGGGCGGGATCACGGTCTCGATCGATGGCACCAGCCTGACCGGCCTGAGCGGCTTCGATGACCAGCTCGTGATCACCATCGGCGGGGTGCCGGCGCGCATCACCTACGCTTCGGAAACCTCGGTGCTGGTCGAGGCGCCGGCGCATGCCGCCGGCGTGGTGGATGTGGTGCTCGCGAGCCTGGACGGGACGCAGACCTTCGCCAACGCCTTCACCTACAGCGACAGCGCGGCCGGCACCGCGACCTTCGGGGTGACCGGGTCGCAGACCACGGCCGGGAGCACGACCGCCCCGGGCGGCGGCACCGCCGCCGGTCCGGGGCCCGCGGACGACACCTGGCATGGACACTGCGGGTTGAGCGGCGGCATGTCGCTGGTGCTGGGGCTGGGGGTGTGGCTGGTGCGCCGGCGCCGCATGCCCGCGGCCAAGGGCTGAGCGCGCAGCGCGACGACCAGGCCATTGCTGGGCGGACAGCGCGCGCGGTGCTGCCGGGGTGCCGACGGAGCGGGAGGCAGCGAGGCGATGGGCAGGTCAGGGGCAGGGCCGGGGGCCGGCCGGCGGCGCGCTGCGGGCCGCCGCCGCCGCCGTCGGCTACTTGCCGAACAGGCGGTGGCGCACGTTCGGTGCCGAGAGCGCGCCCCAGGCCGCGCCGGCGGCCAGGCCCGCGCCATGCGCGATGTTCGCGATCGGACCGACCGTGCCGGTCATGCACAGCACCATCCACATCAGCATCAGCAGCACGTTGGTCTGGCTCATGGAATAGCCCATCGCGCGATCGCACACGCCGCGCACCCAGACATAGGCGAAGAGCCCGTAGACCACGCCCGACATGCCGCAGACGTCGGTGCCGCCATGCAGGTACTGCGCGCAGTTGGAGAGCACCGCCAGCACCCCGACCATCACCGCCAGGAAGCGCCAGCCCTGGCGGCTTTCGATCATCCGTCCCAGCGAGTGCAGCCACAGCACGTTGAAGAGCAGGTGCATCGGCGAGAGGTGGATCAGGATCGGCGTGACCAGGCGCCAGATCTGGCCATGCAGGATGTCGTAGAAGAGCGCATGGTCCTGGGCCAGGTGGTTGATGGCCAGGTAGGCGAAGAGGTGGTTCTTGCCGAAGTCGCTGATCAGGGTCACGGCCACACAGGCGGCGATCAGGGCCCAGGTCAGGTGCTGGTTGCCGATCTGCCACTGCGTGGCCGGCAGGCGCAGGTTGCGGGCGCGGCGCTCCTCGTCGGCCAGGGCCTTGTCGCGCAGCTGCTGGGCGCGCACCGCCGACTCCTGCCACTGCGCATCCTCCGGGGTGGCCAGGAAGCGCGCGATCAGCGCGCGCGCCGAGGCCAGGCGGTCCTCGCGGTAGACCCAGATGACGGCCTGGTCGTCGGCACGGGTCTCCAGCTCGTTGTCGATGCCCTGGGTGACCAGGTAATCGCCGAACAGCTGGGCCTGCGCCTGACTGAGGGTGCCGATCTGCCGCATGCGCTGATGTTCCGGTGCTTTGCGCCCAGCCAAGGAGCAAATGGGCGAGCTGCCAGGTAGGCCTGGGCGCCCGCAACCGCCCCGAAACCGTGGTTTCGCATCCAAGCCCCTGCCCCGCAAGGGCTTTCGTCCCGGGCGGTGAGCTGATATGGTCGGGCATGGACAAGGAACCCGCCCGCGCGCTGTGCCGCTTCATCGATGATTCGCCGAGCCCGATGCATGCCGCGACCGCGCTCTCGCGCGGCCTGGCCGCAGCCGGCTTCAGCGATCTGCCCCTGGAGAAGCCCGACTGGGGCCTGACCCCGGGCCGCTACCAGGTGCGGCGCGGCGCCTCGGTCGCGGCCTTCATCCTGCGCTCGCTCGATCTCGACCGCTTCCAGCTGGTCGGCGCGCACACCGATTCGCCGCACCTGCGCCTGAAGCCGCGCCCCGCCTTCCATGCCGAGGGCTGCTGCCAGCTGGGGGTCGAGGTCTATGGCGGGGCGCTGTGGAACTCCTGGCTGGATCGCGACCTCGGCCTGGCCGGGACGGTGCACGGCGCCGACGGCACCCAGATCCTGGTGTCGATCGACCGGCCGCTGGCGCGCGTGTCGCAGCTCGCCATCCACCTCGACCGCACGGTCAACGAGCAGGGGCTGAAGCTCAATCCGCAGCTGCACCTCAACCCGATGTGGGGCCTGCACAGCGAGGGCGTGGACGACCAGGAGCAGTTCCAGGCGCTGCTGGCCAAGGCCAGCGGCATCCCGGCCGGTGAGATCGTCGCGCACGACCTGTCGCTCTACGACCTGACCTCGAGCCGGCTCGGCGGTGCGGAGGAGGAGTTCATCTTCGCGCCGCGCCTCGACAACCTCGCCTCCTGCCACGCCGGACTGATCGCCCTGACCGCGGCCGGCGAGGGCGATCCGCGCGCCATGCCGCTGCTGGTCTGCTTCGACCATGAGGAGGTCGGCTCGGTCTCGGACCGCGGCGCGGGCGGCTCGTTCCTCGAGGTGGTGCTCGAGCGCGTGGCGATCGAGATGGGCATCGGGCGCGCCGGCTACCTGAGCATGCTGGCGCGTTCCCAGATGCTCTCGGCGGACATGGCGCATGCGGCGCATCCCAACTACGCGGACCGCTCGGAGCCGCGCCTGAAGCCGCTGCTCGGGCATGGGCCGGTGCTGAAGACCAACGTCAACCAGCGCTACGCGACCAGCTCGGCGAGCGCGGCGCACGTCCACCAGGTCGCGCGGCGGGCGGGCATCCAGCTGCAGGATTTCGTGGCGCGCTCGGATATCGGCTGCGGCTCGACGATCGGACCGGTGACGGCCGCACGGCTCGGGGTCAGTGTCGCGGATGTCGGCAATCCGATGCTCTCCATGCATTCGGCGCGCGAGTGCGCGGCGACCAGCGACCATCCGGTGTATATCGCGCTCCTGCATGCGCATTTTCTGGGCTGAGCGCGCCGTCGGAGGATCTCGCAGATCCGTCACGCCGTAGACTGGGCGGTGCTCGCCGTGCTGCTCGTCGGCAGTGCCGGCTGCGTTCCGATGTGGGACACGGTGCGCACCCTGCACCAGTCCGACACCCAGGTACGCCTGGTTCCGGTGACCGGCACCCCGCTGCCGAGCACCCATCCCTGGCTGCAGCCACCATCACCGGCTCGTGAACCGCAACCGATGATCCTGTCCCCTCATCAGGGCATCCCTGCCAGGTTTTCCTGGACGGGGACTATCCGCCCGATCCGTCGGGGCTGAGCGAACTCCCAGTGCGGGTGGTCGATGCCCATCGCTCGGCCTGGGACCATAATCAATCATTTCTTGTCGAGGACTCGTGGATCCTTGCACGACCGCTGCGGCGCACCGGCATGGCGATTCGAGTTCCGCCTGTGATTCTGGCGTGGTGTCGCTAGATGTCAGCGAATGTCGCGAGGTACGTACCGGGGTATTCTCCGGGCAACGCGCTCGCCGCATCGATCGCCGCGCGGTCCTGGGGACTGAGCACCACATCCACCGCCTTGAGGTTGTCCTCGAGCTGGTCCAGCCGGCGCGCGCCGATGATCACCGCGGTGACGACCTCCTGGGCCAGGAGCCAGCCAAGCATGACCTGTGCTACGCTGGCGTTCAACCGCTCCGCGATCGGGCGGGCGGCATCGATGCAGCGGTTGAGCCGACTGATGTCGAGCGTATCGATCTCGAAGCTCGAGCGCCGGGAATCCTTGGGCGGCTTGCCGTCGCGGTCGAACTTGCCGGTCAACGCCCCCGAGGCGAGCGGACTCCAGACCAGCAGGCCCATGGTCTGGTCCGTAAGCAGCGGCACGACCTCGCGCTCGATGTCGCGCTGCACGACGTTGTAGAGCATCTGCGCGCTTTCGAAGCGCGCGCCACCGCGCAGCGCGGCCAGGCCGTTGGCCTTCATGATCTGCCACGCGGCATGGTTGCTGACCCCGAGATGGCGGACCTTGCCGCTGCGCACCAGGTCATCGAGCGCGCGCATCGTCTCATCGAGGGGCGTGAACCGGTCGGGAGTGTGCACCTGGTAGAGGTCGATGTAGTCGGTGCCCAGGCGCCTGAGGCTGTCCTCGGCCGCCTGCAGGAGGTGCGAGCGTGACAGGCCACGCTGGTTGGGACCAGGGCCCATCGGGAAGGCGGCCTTGGTGGCGATCACCACCTCACGGCGGCGCGCACCCAGGGCGCGGCCGAGGATGCGCTCCGCCTCGCCGGCGGCATAGCCATCGGCGGTATCGAAGACATTCACTCCCGCATCCAGTGCGCGCCGGACCAGGACGGTGGAGGCCTGCTCATCCAGGCCGCCGATCGCCTCCCAGACGGCGCCGCTGCCGCCGAAGGTCATGGTCCCGAGGCAGAGCTCGGAGACGCGCATGCCCGTTCTGCCCAGAACCCGATAGCGCATGGGGAACTCCTGTCCGGCCCATGATTTCACCCGTGAGAGGACGGCACAACGATAAGTCGCCCATCCTTCATGCTGCGCCGAGGCCCGGTAGCGGCGGATGGTCTGGAAATATCTTTTTGTTGATTGATGTCAACTAGATGCCACCCTGCAGCCGCCACCGCCCAGCGACAGCTCGCTCGCAGGTGCGCATCGAGAACCGAGTCTCCCATGCATACGCCCTCCTCCCCCTCCGTGCCCATCAGCACGGCTCAGGACCTGCTCGATCGCATCGATGCCGAGGCCCTGCAGGAGATCGTCACGCGCCTGGTGCGGGCGGGTCCGCTGCGCGAGGTGCGCTATCACCTGCATCGTCCGATCCAGGGTGCAGCAGGATACAGTGGCCTGACCGCCATCGTCTCGGTTCAGTACGTCGCTGTGGATGGCTACTTCGGGTGGGTGGACCTGCTGCTGAAATGGCCGCGCCAGGCCACTGCGGAGAGCCGTTGGTACCCGGCACTGATGGCGGCGGGAGCGCCGGTGCCCGCCTTGTACGGACGTGTGCGCCTGCGCAACCCGCCACCTGACGCCAGTGATGAAGTCCTGGTTCTGGAATTCCTGCCGCATATCGGCCATGGCGTGCGCGACCACCTGGCGCTGGCCGAGACCCTCGGCCGCTTCCATGCACTTGATCCGGGACGCATCCCCGACCTGCCCCAGGTCACGGCCCGCAGCGCGGTGGCGGGTTGGGCGGAGGTCTGGAATCGCATCCCGGAGCATGCCCGTGCCGGCGAGCTCGGTCCGACCATCGCCGCGCTGGTGGCGTCGCAGTCAGGTGCTTGGGAGCGGGTGCTGGCGGCGCTGCCAGGGCTCGCCACGCATGCGGATGGACTGCCGCGCGGCGTCATCCATCGTGACGTGAGCTTCCAGAACAGCGGGTGGCGGGCCGAGCGTCGCGAGCTGCTGCTCTTCGACATTCCGCAGATGGCGGTGGGCATCCTCGCCCAGGAGGCGCAGGTGCTGTTTCCGGCGGACCAGACGCCGGATCCGCTGGTCGCCGAGCGCTACCTCGGGTCGCTGCGCGAGCATGGCGGCCTGAGCCTGTCGTCCACCGCTCTGGCCGAGGCGGTCGCGGTGGTACGTCCGCTGGGAGCGCTGAGTTTCCTGTGGTGGGCGACCGCGCGCAGCTGCGATGGACGGGTCGACTTCACCACCGACGTCGAGGAGGGGCGGCGCTGGTACCGCCAGATCCTGCTGAACAACCTCGAGAGCCTGATCACCCAGCTCGGCCGCTGACCGCGAGCTGCCGGTGCCGTGGGCGGGGCGGCGGACTCAGGCGAATTCGTTGTAGATCGCGCGGATCGCCGTGGCCAGGTCCTGCTCCTCGACGCCGACGATGATGTTCTGCTCGCTCGAGCCCTGGTCGATCATGCGCACGTTGACGCGCGCCTTGGCCAGCGCGGTGAAGAGCCGCGCGGCGGTGCCGATCGCATGCTTCATGCCCTGGCCCACGGTCGCGACCAGGGCCATGCCCGGCACGACCTTGATCGAGTCGGGCTTCACCGCGGCGGTGATGTCCTCGATGATCTGCTCGCTGGTGGTGGTGCCGGTGAACTGCTTGTCGGAGACCACCACCGACATGGTGTCGATGCCGGTCGGGGTGTGCTCGTAGGAGACGCCTAAACGCTCGAAGACATCGAGCAGCCGCCGCCCGAAGCCGATCTCGGCGTTCATCATCGCCTTCTCGACGTTGAAGACGGTGAAGCCCTTGGTGCCGGCGATGCCGACCACCACCTGGTGGCCCGGGTCGCGCTCGGAGACGATCATCGTGCCCGGATCCTCGGGGCGGTTGGTGTTGCGGATGTTGATCGGGATGTTGAGTCCCTGCACCGGGAAGACCGCCTCCTCGTGCAGCACGCTCGCCCCCATGTAGGACAGCTCGCGCAGCTCGCGGTAGGTGATCTCGACGATCGGCTTGGCCTCGGCGACGACCCGCGGGTCGGTCATCAGCACCCCCGAGACGTCGGTCCAGTTCTCATAGATCGCAGCGCCCAGCGCGCGCGCCACCACCGAGCCGGTGACGTCCGAGCCGCCACGGCTGAAGGTGCGGATCTCTCCGCTGGCGTCGGCGCCGTAGAAGCCCGGGATGACGTAGCGGCCCGGGCCGCTGCAGCGCGCGCGGATCAGCTCGTAGCTGCGCGGGTCGAGGCGACCGGAGCGGTCGAAGAGCACGACCTCGGCGGCATCGACGTACTCGGCGCGCAAAAGCGCCGCGACCACGCGGCCATGCAGCGCCTCGCCGCGGCTGGCGGCGTACTGCGCGCCGGCGCCGGCGGCGAGCCGCGCCTTGACCTCCATCAGGGCCGGGACCAGGTCGAGGTCGAGCGCCAGCTCGCGGCTGATCTCCAGGAAGCGCCCGCTGATCTTGTCCCACAGCGCATCGAAGCCCTGGCTCTTGGCGGCGAGCTGCTGGGCGAGGTACAGCAGGTCGGTGATCTTGGTATCCTGCGGGGTGGCCTTGCCCGGGGCGGAGGGGACGATCACGCGCCGTGCGGCGCCGGCGTCGATGATCGACTTGACCTTGAGCAGCTGCCCGGCGGTGGCGACCGAGGTCCCGCCGAATTTCGCAACCGTCAACGCGCCCATGCCTGCTCCTCTGGAGGGAAAGTGGAAGGCCGCGCAGGCTAGCCGGACCGATAAAAAGGAAACGCCGAAACGTCCGCCTGCGGGCAGGGCCTCAGCGGCAGGCGTCCAGGGCGCGGGCCGTGGCGCGCAGGGTCGCGGCGACGTCCCGGGGACCGTGGGCGCTGGAGAAGAAGGCCGCCTCGAAGGGGCTCGGGGCGAGGTAGATGCGGCTTTTCAGCATGCTCACCGTGAAGCGCCGCCAGCGCTCGAGATCGCTGGCCTGGGCATCGGCGAGCGACCGCACCGGGGTGTCGCTGAAGCAGAAGCCCCACATCAGACCCGCCTGCGACAGCTGCAGGGCGATGCCGCGCGCACGCGCCTGCGCGGCGATGCCTTGCAGCATGCCGGAGAGGCGCGCGGCGTGGCGCGGGTAGAAGCCGCGCGGCCGGGCCAGCGCGAGAGTCGCCAGTCCGGCTGCGAGCGCGACCGGGTTGCCGCTGAGGGTGCCGGCCTGGTAGCAGTCGCCGAGTGGCGCCAGACGTTCCATGAGGTCGCGCCGTCCGCCATAGGCCGCGACCGGCAGGCCGCCGCCGATGACCTTGCCGAGGCAGGTCAGGTCGGGGACGATGCCGGCGGCGACCTGCCAGCCGCCCCAGGCGGCGCGAAAGCCGGTCATGACCTCGTCGAAGATCAGCAGCGTGCCGTGCGCGCTGCACAGGGTGCGCAGACCCTCGAGGTAGCCGGGCTGCGGCAGGACCAGGCCCATGTTGCCGGCGACCGGCTCGATGATCAGCGCCGCGAGGTCGCGGCCGTGGCGCGCGAAGACGGCGCTGGCGGCGGGGAGATCATTGAACGGCATGGACAGCGTCGACGCGGCGAAGGCGGCCGGCACCCCGCTCGAATCCGGGGTGTTGAGCGTCGCGCAGCCGCTGCCGGCGGCGACCAGCAGCGGATCGGCATGACCGTGGTAGCAGCCGTCGCACTTGAGCACCAGGCTGCGCCCGGTGGCCGCACGCGCGACGCGCAGCGCGCTCATGCACGCCTCGGTGCCGCTCGAAACCAGGCGCACCAGGTCGAGCCCGGGCAGCGCGCCGCGCAGCAGCTCGGCCATGGTCGTCTCGGCACGGGTCGGCGCGCCGAAGCCCATGCCGAGCCTGGCGGCGGCGCGCACCGCGCGCACCACGCGCGGCGCGGCGTGGCCATGCAACAGCGGTCCCCAGGAGAGCACGTAGTCGAGGTAGCGCCGGCCATCGGCGTCGGTCAGGTAGGCCCCCTGCCCGGAACGGATCACCAGCGGCATGCCGCCCAGACGCTGCCAGGCGCGCACCGGTGAATTGACCCCGCCGGGGATGCTGGTCATGGCGCGCACCATGAGCCGGCGCGAGCGTGGTCCGGCGATGGACGCGGCGCGACTGGCGGTGGCGGGGCGCGACTTGCGGGCTGGGGCGGAGGTAGGCATGGTGCGGCGATGATCTTGCTGGCCTCCTCGAGCCCACAACGCGCAGTCCTGCTGACGCGCGCGCAGATCCGCTTCCGCGTCGTCGCCTCGGCCGCCGACGAGGAGCAGGTGCGCGAGGCCGATCCGCAGCTGCTGGCCCTGCACCGCGCGCGCCTCAAGGCCCGGCAGGCGGTGGCCAGCGCCGGGGTGGTGCTCGGCGCGGACACGGTCGTCGCGCTGGACGGGCGCGACTACGGCAAGCCGCGCGACCATGGCGACGCCCGGCGCATGCTGCGCGAGCTCAGCGGCACCACGCACCGCGTCATCACCGGGCACTGGCTGACGGTGCTGGAGGATGGCGTGGTGCGGCGCGAGCAGGGCCTGGTCGACGAGTGCCGCGTCACCATGCGCCCCCTCTCGGAGGCGACCATCGCGGCCTATGTGGCGAGCGGCGAGAGCATGGGCCGGGCCGGCGCCTTCGCGCTCCAGGAGCACGGCGATGCCCTGATCGAACGCCTCGACGGGGCCTGGGATACGGTGGTCGGGCTGCATGTGGCGAGCGTGGTGGCGCTCTACGGCGCGCTGTGCGGGGGCCCCCTGCCAGGGCCCTAGGCGCGAGCCTTGCGCTGGGGCGACGCCGTCGCACCATCCGCGCCGCATGGAGAGCTGCCCACTTGGACTCTTCGGCTGGGGCACGGTCGGCGGCGGCGTGATCGATGTGCTGGCCCGCGACGGCGCCCTCATCGCGAGCCGCTGCGGCCTGGCCGTGCACATCAAGGCGATCGTCACCCGCACCCCCTCCCGGGTGCGCAGCCAGGGCGCGGGCACGGCCGTGGTCGGGACGGATCCGCGCCTGATCCTCGAGGATCCCGCGATCCGCATCGTGCTGCTCATGGTCGGCGGCACGATCGAGGCGCGCGACCTGTGCCTGGCGGCGATCGCGTCCGGCAAGCACGTGGTGACCGCCAACAAGGCGCTGCTCGCGGTGCATGGCGACGAGCTCTTCGCCAAGGCTTTCGCACGCGGTGTCGGCATCGCCTTCGAGGCGGCGGTGGCGGGCGGCATCCCGGTCATCGCCGCGCTGCGCGACGGCCTGGTCGCCAACCGCATCGAGGCCATCTACGCCATCCTCAACGGCACCTGCAACTTCATCCTCTCGACCATGGAGCACGAGGGCCTGGGCTACCAGGAGGCCCTGGCGCAAGCCCAGCGCCTCGGCTACGCGGAAGCGGATCCGACGATGGATACCGATGGTTCCGACACGGCGCACAAGCTCGCACTGCTGGCGCGCATCGCCTTCAACGCGCGCATCCCGCTCAATCGCGTGCGCATCGAGGGCATCCAGCGCATCGGCTTCCTGGACATCCGCTCGGCGCACACCATGGGCGCGCGCATCAAGCTGCTGGCGGTGGCCCGCCAGCGCGCCGACGGCCTCGAACTGCGCGTCGCCCCGACCCTGGTGCCGCTCGACCACCCCCTGGCCGACGTGCACAAGAACTACAATGGCATCTACATGGTCGGCGACGCCGCCGGCCCGACCCTGCTGGTCGGCCAGGGCGCCGGCCCCCTGCCGACGGCGAGCGCGGTCTTGGCCGATGTGGTCGATGTGGCCAGCGGCCGCTACCAGCAGACCGCGCGGCGCTTCACCTTCTTCCAGGGCGGAAGCGAACCCACCTACCTCGGCGAGAGCGAGGAGCACACCGGCAGCTATGCGCGCTTCGTCGTACCGGACCGCGCCGGCATCCTGGCCGGGATCACCCAGGTGTTGAGCGAGCACGGCGTCAGCGTGCTCAGCATCCACCAGGGTGAGCCGGCGGCTGGTCGTGCTATGATAGAGATAGTTACTCATCCCCTGCGCGGTGGTGCCTTTTTGTCAGCGATCGAACACATTGACCGCACGGGACTCACCATGGAGCCCACGGTCTGTCTTCGACGCCTATGATGTTCCACGGGGAACCTATTGGGCTGTTCCACGTGGAACACGCCTGAGCCATGCCCGTCATCGCCATTTCCAATCAAAAAGGTGGCGTCGGCAAAACGACGACCGTCATCAATCTGGCCGCCTATCTCGCCGTGGCGGGCAAGCGGACCTTGATCATCGACAATGATCCCCAAGGCAATGCGACCACGGGACTGGGATGCACCCTGCTAGAGCACTCCATCTATAGTGGCGGTCAGCCGATTCCGACCCACACCGAACTCCTGTCCATGATCCCGGCTGGTCACGATCTGAATGACCATGATGCTGTGGCCACGACCTCGGACGACCGGCGACTGGCACTGCGGCGTGCGCTTGATCCCATCCGGGCGCAATTCGACTATATCCTGATCGACTGCCCGCCGACCCTGTCCCTGCTGCCGGTCAATGCCTTGCTTGCAGCCGATCAGCTCATCCTCCCCCTTCAATGCGAATATTTCGCCATGGAGGGCATGGCCCAACTGCTGGCCTTCGTCGCCGACCTGCGCATCTCAAGCGAAGTGCCGCTCGCACTGGCTGGAATCCTCCTGACCATGGTCGACGAACGGCATGCCCTGAGCCGCCAGATCGAAGCCGACATCCGCAAGCATTTCGGGTCGGTGACCTTCAAAACGGTCATTCCTCGCGATGTCGCCCTGGCCGCCGCACCCAGCCATGGCCAGTCGATCGTCGAGTACCAGCCCTTGAGCCCTGGCAGCATCGCCTATTGTGCGGTCACCAAGGAGATCCTCGATGGCCTTGAACGATAACGGACTGGGTCGCAGCGTCTCGGATGTCCTGGCCAAGACGGTGCGCCGCAATCCAGAGCACGCGCGTGGCTATCTCGACGTGGACATCGGCCTGGTCCAGCCGAGCACAGTCAATCCGCGCACCCACTTCGACCAGGTGGCTCTCGATGAACTGCAGGCCTCGATCAGCCGTCATGGCATCCTGCAGCCGCTGGTGGTGTGCAAACGGGAGGTGGGCTATGAGCTCATTTCGGGGGAACGTCGTTACCGCGCGGCGCGACAGGCGGGTCTAACTAAGGTACCAGTAGTAATTCGGGACGATACCAACCCCCAGCATCTCGCCGAGCTGCGACTGGTCGAGAACCTGCAGCGCCAGGACCTCAACCCGATCGAGCTGGCGCTCGGCTTCCAGACCCTGATCGACAGCCATGGGCTGTCGCAGGAGCAGCTCTCGGAGCGCGTCGGCAAGGATCGCAGCACGGTCGCCAACGCCTTGCGTCTGCTCGGTCTGCCGGTGGCGGTGCGCGAGCTGGTGGCGTCCGGCCAGCTGAGCGCCGGGCACGCCAAGGCGCTGCTGGCCTGCAGCGATCCGGCGTGGCTGCTGGCGCTCGCCCAGCGCATCCGCGCCGACGGCCTGTCGGTACGCGACACCGAGCGCCTCGCCAAGGGGGGGCCGCCGGCCAGCGCGCCGGCCCCGCTGCGCGATCCGCAGCTGCGCGAACTCGAGACCAATCTCTTCCACCTGCTCGGCGCGCCGGTCGCGATCCGCCAGAACGGCGCGCAGGGGGCCGGCTCGCTGGCGGTGCGCTTCACCAGCCGCGAGCAGTTCCAGCGCGTGATCGGGGTCCTGGAACGGGTGCTACGCGAGGCCGGCGTCCGGCCCGCCGGCGACGCGCCGGCCGACGACCACCACCCGGCCTGAGCACGGCGCCGCCGCAGCTGCTTGCAGCAAGGAGTATCGCATGGCCCGCATCATCACCGTGGCGACCGAGAAAGGGGGGGTCGGCAAGACCACCATCGCCACCGGCATCGCCTCGATCGGCGCGAGCCGTGGGCTGCGCACCCTGCTCATCGACCTCGATCCGCAGGGCAATGCCGGACATGCCCTGGGCGCGGCGCTGAGCGGTGCATCCACCGCCGACGTCATCAGCCGCCGCACGGTGCAGCCGCAGGCGGTGCGGCCGACCCTGCATGTCCTGGTCGGCGGGCCGGCGCTGCGCAGCGCGGAGGTCCAGGCCGCGCATCCCGATGACCTGGGGGTGGCGCTGACGATCCTGCAGGGGGTCTACGATCTGATGGTGGTCGACACCCCGCCCGGCGACATGCGTCTGGTGCAGCTGGGACTGTGCGCGGCGAGCAGCGTGGTGGTGCCGATCGAGGCCCATCCCTTCAGCGTCCAGGGCGGGATCCGCATCATCGAGCAGGTGCGGCGCTTCCAGGAGCGGGGCCGGCAGCCGCCCGAGCTGGTGCTGGTGATGTCCGCACTCGACATCCGCAGGCGGGATGACCGCGACCTCGAGACGCTCCTGGCGGCCAAGTTCCCGGACCTCAAGCGCATCGCCATTCCGCAGGACGCGGCGCTCGCCGGCGCCGGCCGCGACCGCCTGCCCCTGATCGAGACCGCTCCCAAGGCGCGTGGCACCCAGGCCCTGCAGGCGCTGTGCGATGCGCTCGGACTGGTCGGCCTGGCGCATGCCGACGGAGATGGCCATGGCCCCTGACCGTCCGGCCAAGCCGAAGCGCCGTTCGCTGTTCGATACGCTCTCGGACGTCGAGGCCTCGGCTGGCGATCTCACGGTGCAGTCCGATGCCCTGGCCCAGGCGGAGTCGGTGGCACGTAGCCGCGCCCGGCTGCCGCTGGCTGCCATCCACGATCGGCCGGGTGGCGACACCCGTCCGGTGGCGCCGGCCCATGCCGCGGCTTTGGCCGACTCGATCAGCGCCTTCGGTCTGATCCAGCCGATCGTCGTCGACCGCCACCACCGCCTGCTCGCCGGCAGCCACCGCCGTGCCGCCCTGCGGCTCCTCCAGGAACAGGATGCGGCCGCCTTCGCCCGGCACTTCGCCGATGGCGTCCCGGTGCATGTTTACGACCTCGACGCCGTGACCCAGGCCGAGCTGGCCCTCGCGGTGGAGATCGCCGAGAACGAGAAGCGGCGTGACTACTCGCGCGCCGAGGCGATCGGCATGGCGGAGCGCCTCAAGGAGCTCGGCTATAGCTACCGCGAGACGGCGGGGGCGCCGCGCACCGGCGAGCGCATGCTGATCCCCGCCCTGGCGGCGATGATCGGCAAGAGCGAGAAGACCATCCGCCGCTACCTGCATGAGGCGCTTGCCGATCCCGCCGCTGCGGCCGCCGTGTCGGAGAATGTGGACACTGTCCAGATTCTCCGCCGTACCCGGGGCGTCCTGGAGCGGCTGCGGCAGGGGCAGCACGCGCCCACCGAGCAGGAGGCGCTGCGCAT
>Ga0302314_10008610_pt1 | contig 18136 bp, 11 predicted proteins | sample III_Palsa_N2_3_FD_200533 | JGI IMG/M metagenome (GOLD analysis project Ga0302314, IMG submission 200533) | Peat permafrost microbial communities from Stordalen Mire near Abisko, Sweden - III_Palsa_N2_3 | ecosystem: Environmental > Terrestrial > Soil > Palsa > Peat permafrost | place: Sweden...
CGCCGGCGCGCTGCTGCTGACGACCGCGTTGTCGCCCAGCTGCCCGCTGGTGCCCAGCCCCCAGCAGTACGCCACGCCCGCGCCCGACAGCGCGCAGGCGTGGTCGAAGCCGGCCGTGAGCTGGGTCACGGTCACCCCCGACAGCACCCCGGCCGTGTACACCGCCACCGGCGTGCTCTGCGGCGTGCTCGTGGTGGTGTTGTTGCCGAGCTCCCCGTAGGTGTCATCACCCCAGCAGTACTCCGCCCCCGCACCAGACAGCGCGCACGCGAACGCGCCGCCCGCCCCGACCTCGCTATAGCTGACGGAGCCGGACGACACCGCCACCGGCGCGTTAGCGGAGGCCGTGCCGGCGTTGCCGAGCTGCCCGGAGGCGCCCACCCCCCAGCAGAACGCGGCCCCCGTCGTCGCCAGCGCGCACGCCGCCGACCCGCCCGCGCTGACCTGCGTCACGGTCAGCCCCGACAGCACCCCGGACGTGGTCACGGCCACCGGCGACGAGCTGGTGGTGCCCAGGTTGTTGCCCAGCTGCCCGGAGGTGCCTAGCCCCCAGCAGTAAACCGCCCCAGCGCTCGTCACCCCGCACGCCGACGAACCCCCCGCGCTAATCCCGGTGAAGGTCAGCCCGCCCGACACCAGCACCGGGACGTTGCTCTCGACGCTGGCGCCGTTCCCCAGCTGCCCGCTGGTGCCCAGGCCCCAGCAGTACGCGGCGCCCGTCGCCGCCAGCGCGCAGGAAAAGCCGTTACCCGCGGTCACCTGCACCACGACCGTGCCCGCCGGGATCGCGCCCGGCGACACCGTCGCCGGCGACGTGCTGCCCACGGTCGAGTTGTCCCCCAGCTCGCCGTAGGTGTTGTCACCCCAGCAGTACGCGCTCCCGTAGTAGATCACGCACGTGTGCTTGTACCCGGCCGCGATCGTGGTCGCCTGCGACGGCACCACCGCCACCGGAACGGGGAAATACCCGGTCGTGTTAGCCGCCGTGTCAGGATCACCCAACTGCCCGCTGGTGTTCGTCCCCCAGCAGTAGGCGGCGCCGGTAATGTCGAGCGCGCAGGTGTCGTACTGGCCGGGGGAGATCTCGGTGAGGTTCTTGCCCGCCAGCACCCCGGTCGCGGTGACCGCCACCGCCGCGCTGGCGGTCGTCGTGGTGTTGTTGCCGACCTGGCCGTCGTTGTTCTCGCCCCAGCAGTAGGCCAGCCCGGTGCTGTCAGTCGCGCAGGTGCTCTGGTAGCCGGCCGTGACGCTGGCGATGGTCTTGCCGGTCAGCGCGCTGCTGGCGGCGAGCGTGACCGGGGTGCTCTGCGGGGTGACGGTGGTGGTGCCGTTGCCGAGCTCGCCGTAGGTGTCATCACCCCAGCAGTAGTTGATGAAGGTGGTGGTGCCGGTGACCGCGCAGGCGTGGTTGAAGCCGGTCGTGAGCGTCAGGAAGTAGGTGCCGGGCAGGTTCACCAGCACCGGCACGTGCGAGGCGGTGGTGGTGCTGTTGCCGAGCTGGCCGGAGGCGTTCGCCCCCCAGCAGTACGCGGTCCCGGCGGTGGACACCCCGCAGGCGAACAGGCCGCCGACGTCGATCGCGGTGAAGGAGACCCCGCCGCTCACCGCCACCGGCACGCTGCTGCTGACGATCGCGTTGTTGCCGAGCTGGCCGGAGGTGTCCTGGCCCCAGCAGAACGCGGCCGAGGTGCTGGCCAGCCCGCACACCGAGTACTCGCCCGCAGCGATCGCGGTCAGGGTCAGGCCGGACAGCACCCCGGAGGTGGTCACCGCCACCGGGACCAGGCTGTTGGCGGTCGAGTTGTTCCCCAGCTCCCCGTCGGCGTTGTACCCCCAGCAGTACACGATCCCGTTGCCCGACAGCGCGCAGGTGAACCCGTTGCCGGCCACGATCTGGATCAGCGTCACCCCCGACAGCACCCCGCCGGTGTAGACCGGCACCGGCACGCTGCTGCTGACGGTCGAGTTGTCCCCGAGCTGGCCGTAGGTGTTGGCGCCCCAGCAGTAGGCCTTGCCCGCCCGGATCAAGCACGAGTGGGTGTACCCGGCCGTGACCAGGTCCGGCCCGGCCGGCTGGATCGACACCGGGGTGTCGAAGTTGGTCCCGGTGTCGGCCCGGCCGTCCTGCCCGGAGCTGTTCAGCCCCCAGCAGTAGCCGGTGCCCGTGTTGTCCAGCCCGCAGGTGTGATACTGGCCGGCCGTGACCTGGGACGCGGCCCGGCTGGCGAGCGCCCCAGTGGCGTAGATGGACACCGGCACGCTGCTGCTGACGATCGCGTTGTCGCCCAGTTGCCCGCTGGTGCCCAGCCCCCAGCAGTCCGCTCCGCCCGCGCCCGTCAGCGCGCAGGAGTGGTCATAGCCGACCGCGATCTGGGTCACGGCCGCCCCCGACAGCACCCCGGAGGTATTCACCGCCACCGGGGTGCTCTGCGGCGTGCCGGTGGTGGTGTTGTTGCCGAGCTCCCCGTAGGTGTCATTACCCCAGCAGTACTCCGCGCCCGCGCCCGACACCGCGCAGGCGAAGACGCCGCCGACGCTGATCTCGCTGTAAGTAACGGTGCCGGAGGACACCGTCACCGGCACGCTCGAGGCGATGATGCCGGCGTTGCCGAGCTGCCCGGAGGTGCCCTGGCCCCAGCAGAACGCGGCGCCGGTCGTCGCCAGCGCGCACGCGGCCGAACCGCCCGCGCTGACCTGCGTCAGCGTCAGCCCCGACAGCACCCCCGACGTCGTCACCGCCACCGGCACGCTGCTGCTCGTCGTGCTGTTGTTGCCCAGCTGCCCGGAGGCGTCCAGCCCCCAGCAGTAAACCGCGCCCGCGCTGGTCACCCCGCAGGCCGACGAACCGCCCGCGCTGATCCCGGTGAACGTCAGCCCGCCCGACACCAGCACCGGCACGTTGCTCTGGACGCTGGCGCCGTTCCCCAGCTGCCCGCTGGTGCCCTGCCCCCAGCAGTACGCCGACCCCGTCGCCGCCAGCGCGCAGGAGAAGCCGTTACCGGTGGTCACCTGGGTCAGCACCGTGCCCGCCGGGATCGCGCCCAACGACACCGTCACCGGCGACGTGCTGCCCACGGTCGAGTTGTTCCCCAGCTCGCCGTAGGTGTTGTCACCCCAGCAGTGCGCGCCGCCGTAGTAGAGCACGCACGTGTGGGTGTACCCGGCCGCGAGCGTGGTCGCCTGCGACGGCACCACCGCCACCGGAACGGGGAAGTAGCCGGTGGTGTTGGCCGCCGTGTCGGGGTCGCCGAGCTGGCCCAGGGTGTTGGTCCCCCAGCAGTAGGCGGCGCCTGCGCTGTCCAGCGCGCAGGTGTCGTACTGGCCAGGCGAGATCTCGGTGATGTTCTTGCCCGCCAGCACCCCGGTCGCGGTGACCGCCACCGCCGCGCTGGCGGTCGTCGTGGTGTTGTTGCCGACCTGGCCGTCGTTGTTCTCGCCCCAGCAGTAGGCCAGCCCGGTGCTGTCGGTCGCGCAGGTGCTCTGGTAGCCGGCCGTGACGCTGGCGATGGTCTTGCCGGTCAGCGCGCTGCTGGCGGCGAGCGTGACCGGGGTGCTCTGCGGGGTGACGGTGGTGGTGCCGTTGCCCAGCTCGCCGTAGGTGTCATCACCCCAGCAGTAGTTGATGAAGGTGGTGGTGCCGGTGGCGGCGCAGGCGTGGTTGAAGCCGGTGGTGATCGTCAGGAAGTAGGTGCCGGGCAGGTTCACCAGCACCGGCGTGCTCGAGGCGGTCGTGGTGCTGTTGCCGAGCTGGCCGGAGGCGTTCGCGCCCCAGCAGTACGCGGTCCCGGCGGTGGACACCGCGCAGGCGAACAGGCCGCCGGCGTCGATCGCGGTGAAGGCGACCCCGCCGCTCACCGCCACCGGCACTTTGCTGCTGGTCGTGCCGCCGTTGCCGAGCTGGCCGGAGGTGCCCTGGCCCCAGCAGTACACGGCCCCGCTGCTGGCCAGCGCGCACACCGCGTACTGGCCGGCGCTGATCGCGGTCAGGACCTGTCCGGACAGCACCCCGGAGGTGGTCACCGCCACCGGCACCAGGCTGTTGGCGGTCGAGTTGTTCCCCAGCTCCCCGTCGGCGTTGTACCCCCAGCAGTACACGACCCCGTTGGCGGACAAAGCGCAGGTGAACCCGTTGCCCGCCGCGACCTGGATCAGCGTCACCCCCGACAGCACCCCGCCGGTGTAGACCGGCACCGGCACGGGGCTGCTGACGGTCGAGTTGTTCCCCAGCTGGCCGTAGGTGTTGGCGCCCCAGCAGTAGGCCTTGCCGCTGCGGATCTCGCACGAGCTCGTGTACCCGGCCGTGACCAGGTCCGGCCCGGCCGGCTGGATCGTCACCGGGGTGTCGAAGTTGCTCCCGGTGTCGGCCCGGCCGTCCTGCCCGGAGCTGTTCAGCCCCCAGCAGTAGCCGGTGCCCGTGTTGTCCAGCCCGCAGGCGTGATACTGCCCGGCGGTGACCTGGACCAGGAACCGGCCCGACAGCACCCCGGCGGCGTAGACCGCCGCGGGCACGCTGCTGCTGACGACCGTGTTGTCCCCGAGCTGGCCGGAGGTGCCAAGCCCCCAGCAGTAGGAGCCGCCCGCGCCCGACAGCGCGCAGGCGTGGTCGAGGCCGTCGGCGATCTGGGTCACGGTCACCCCCGACAGCACCCCAGCCGTGTACACCGCCACCGGCGTGCTCTGCGGCGTGGTCGTCGTCGTGTTGTTGCCGAGCTCCCCGTAGGTGTCATCACCCCAGCAGTACTCCGCCCCCGCACTGCTCACCGCGCACGCGAACGCGCCGCCCGCGCCGACCTCGCTGTAGGCGACGGCACCGAGGCCGGCGCCGGCGGACACGGCCACCGGCTGGTTAGAGGTAGTGGTGCCGGCGTTGCCGAGCTGGCCCGAGGTGCCCAGCCCCCAGCAGAACGCGGCCCCCGTCGTCGCCAGCGCGCACGCGGCCGACCCGCCCGCGCTGACCTGCGCTACCGTCAGCCCCGACAGCACCCCCGACGTCGTCACCGCCACCGGCGACGAGCTCGTCGTGCCCAGGTTGTTGCCCAGCTGCCCGGACGTGCCCAGCCCCCAGCAGTAAACCGCGCCCGCACTGGTCACCCCGCACGCCGACGACCCCCCGGCGCTGATCCCGGTGAACGTGAATCCGCCCGACACCAGCACCGGCACATTGCTCTCGACGCTCGACCCGTTCCCCAGCTGCCCGCTGGTGCCCTGCCCCCAGCAGTACGCGGCGCCCGTCGCCGCCAGCGCGCAGGAGAACCCGTTACCGGTGGTGACCTGCACCAGCACCGTGCCCGTCGGGATCGCGCCCAACGACACCGTCACCGGCGACGTGCTGCCCACGGTCGAGTTGTTCCCCAGTTCCCCGTAGGTGTTATCACCCCAGCAGTGCGCGCCGCCGTAATAGAGCACGCACGAGTGCTTGTACCCGGCCGCGATCGTGGTCGCCTGCGACGGCACCACCGCCACCGCCACCGGGAAATACCCGGTCGTGTTGGCCGCCGTGTCGGGGTTCCCGAGCTGGCCCAGGGTGTTGATCCCCCAGCAGTAGGCGGCGCCGAAGCTGCCCAGCGCGCAGCTGATGAAGTTGCCGCCCATGCTGATCTGGGTGAGGACCTTGCCTGACAGCACCCCGGAGGTGTTCACCGCGGCCGGCACGAGGCTCTGGGTGGTCGAGTTGATCCCCAGGTCGCCGCTGCCGTTGCCGCCCCAGCAGTAGGCGACGCCGGTGCTGCCAAGCGCGCAGGTCTGGTCCTGCCCGCCGCCGATCTGGGTCAGGGTCACCCCCGACAGCACCCCGGTCGCCGTCACCGCGACCGCCGTGGTCTGGGCGGCGGTGGTCGACCCGTTCCCCAGCTGGCCGCTGCTGCCAAGCCCCCAGCAGTAGGCGGCGCCCGCGGACGACAGCGCGCAGGTCGTGCTCCCGCCCAGGGCCGCGCTGATCTGGGTCAGGGTCAGCCCCGACAGCACTCCGGTGGTCGTCACCAGCCCTGGCGCGGTGCTTGTGGTGGTCGTGCCGTTGCCCAACTGGCCGGCGTTGTTCTGGCCCCAGCAGTAGGGGACGGGGGGCACCGCCGTGGTCAGCCCGCAGACAGAGCTGGTACCGAGGCTGATCTGGGCAAAGGCGTACCCGCCGGTCACCGCCACCGGCACGTCGCTGTTGGTGAGCAGGGTGGTGTTCCCCAGCTGGTCATAGCCGTCGTTGCCCCAGCAGTAGGCCGCGCCCGCGCTGGTCAGCCCGCACGCGAAGGCAGAGCCGACGTCGATCTCGGTGAAGGCCAGCCCGCCCGATACCAGCACCGGCACATTGCTGCTGGTGGTCGTGCCGTTGCCGAGTTGGCCGCTGCTGTTGGCGCCCCAGCAGTAGGCCGCGCCCGCGCTCGACAGCGCGCACGCGGAGTTACTGCCCACGGCGATCTGGGTCAGCGTCAGCCCGGCCAGCACCCCGCCGGTGTAGACCGGCGTCGGCACGCTGCTGTTGACGGTCGAGTTGTCCCCCAGCGTTCCCGTGCTGTTGTCGCCCCAGCAGGAGGCGTTGCCGCTGCTGAGCTCGCACGAGGTGGTGAGCCCGGTCGCGATGACGGGCGGGTTGAGCGCGTCAACCTGGGCAGTGGTCAGCGCGGAGGAATACAGTGCGACATCGTCGATCTTGCCGCTGACGAAGTCAACCGCACCGCCGTTGTACATGCCCTGGCCGATCATCGTGTTGCCGGTGGCCTGCCAGGAGCTGGTGAAGGCCGACGATGCCGACAGCGACCCGTTGATGTACAGCGCTATCGTGCCCGCGATCACGTTGTCCACGCCGACGATGTGGTACCAGGTGCCTGCGGCCACGTTCGCGGGCCCGAGGGCCTGCGTGAGCGCGGCCGAACTGGCGTCCGATGCCCGCACGCTGAACGCGAACTGGTCCGTGCCCCCCTGAAACTGCAGATAGAAGCCCGAGATGGTAGTGCCGGTGGGCGAGGCGAGACCGTTGATGGAGACGAAGGTCTCGTTTGCTCCGCCGATGGCGGTCAGGTAGACCCACGCGGACGCGGTGTAGCTGGCCGAGGTGTTGACGACCGGCCCGGTGACGGTGACGGCGCCCGCGGCCGTGCCGTTGACCGCGATCGAGTGCGCGCCCACCTCCGGCGCCGCCCAGGTGGCCCCCGTGCCCAGGGTCCCGGTGTTGCCGTTGCCTGATGAGTCGGCCGTGGTGGTCCCGGTGCCCTCGCTGAACGGCCACGATCCGGCCGCCCCGGGCACCGTGGCGGCCGCGGAGGCCGACGCCGGGGCTATGAGCTGGACCACCACGACCACGCCGACGCCCACGGCCGCGCAGACGCTGATCACGAGTGCCGCTACCGCCACCGCGACCGCTCCGCGCCGCAACGACCACAGCACCCCGTGCGGCGTGGCCCCCGGCCACGCTCGCCCCCGCCGGAGCGCCCATCGCGCCGGCGACATCCTCCTGATCACAGCCCTTCCCCGTCTCCCGACCGTCCCGTTCCCCGGAACGTGGCCCCGTAGGAATTCCCCCGCAGAATTCCGCCTCTCGGCCCGCCTTATGACCAATACCTCGCAAATCGGCGGGCGATGCTATTCTTAAGCACCCTAGCATGTCTTATCGGCCATCTTCCGCAAGGATAGGCCACGCCAGGAGACCAGCCAAGAATCCGCCAGAACCTGTCCTTTTACCCATCAAGATCGCCCTATTCCGTGACAGCGGGGATATGGCGAGGGATGGCCTCATACTCGTTAAGTTTGCCGAGCGTGGGCCGAACTAATGACAATCCGCCGGAAAAACGAGGACAAATTCCCGGATTTCCTTACTTCTGGCAGCAATTCCGCGCCGCGAGCCGTCTGCTATTCCGGGCAGCCGAGGTTAGCCGCCGGACGCGGGTCATCCGGCCGAGATTTCGCAGCCTCAGGCCACCATGGCGAGGGCGACCGGCGGCGCGGGCGCGCGGCCCGCGCCTGCGCGGCTGATGCTGGGCGCCTGGGGGCCGACCGCCCGGGTGATGGCGCCGGCGCCAAGGCCGGATAGGCGGCGCAGGTCCTCGGTGACGGCGAACGTCAGGTCGGCCAGGGTGGTGCCGAGCGCGCCGGCCAGGGCGGCGATCATCTCGCTGGACGGTTCCTTGCGCCCGCGCTCGATCTCGGACAGGTACTGCGGCGAGATCCCGGCCCGGTCGGCGGTCTGCGCGAGCGTCTCGTCGCGGTCGGCCCGCAGCGCCCGCAGGCGGCTGCCGAGCACCTCCCGCCAGAGCGGCTCAGGCGCCGTGCCCCACTGCGGGTAGATCCCGATGATCTGTGCCATGACACCACAGTAGGGACCGCACGCTGCGGGCGAAAGCGCCGTTCGCCGTCAGCAGAGGCAGCGGAGGCGAAGCAACTCCTCCGTTCAAAATCATCTGTTCGAAATCCATGACTAAACCGCCCGCCGGAGGACCGGAGAATCAGGGAACGCGGCGGCGTCGGCCGCCGGACCTCCTCGGGGACAGCTAGGCGGCCCGGGCGGCCAACCGGGTCGCGGTGGAGAGCAGGAGGCCGGCCGGGACTGGCTTGACCAGCACGACGTCCGGCTGGCGGGCGTGTTCCGACGCCGCCAGGACCGGCACGTCGTGCGGAAAGGCCGTGACCAGGACCACGGGAAGCCAAGGCGCCATCCGCCTGAGCGCGGCGACGAACTCGAGTCCTGACATGATCGGCAGGTCGAGGTCGGCGATCACGAGATTCCATGGTCTGGTCACGGCCAGGGTGAGGGCGACCGTCGGGTCGGCCACGTGCGTGACGTCGAAGCCGCCCCGCTTCGACAGCACGTACGTGCAGAAAAAAGCCGACTCTGGGTCATCCTCGATCAGCAGCAGCCGCCCTCGTGAGGCGGACTCTCCCGTGCTCTGCCCTTGTGAGGCTGATTCCCCAGCGGCGTGCCCTTGTGAGGCGGGTACCTCGGCGGTCGGCCCTTGTGAGACCGTCCCGTCGGAGGTCGGCTGGGGAGGGGTGGAGTCCATGAGACGTAGCGTGCCTGGTCAACATGTCTGCTTGGTGGCTTCCCCGGTGCCGGACGGTTGCGAGGCCGGCCGCCTCATCCAGGCTGGCTGCCGGACCGGTACCGGTAGCCGAAGCCGCGGACCGCCTCAATCGACGGGCCGGCGTCGGCGCTCGCGCCGAGCTTGCGGCGCAGCCGCATGACGCTGTACTTAACCCGGTCGGGACCGACGCCGAACGGGTCGCTCCAGGCCAGGTCCAGCAGCTTGACCGGGCTCAGGACCTGGCCGCGGTGCCGGATGAGCGCCGCCAGCAGGCGGTACTCGGTCGCGGTGAGCTCGACCGGCACGCCGTCCACGGCGACCTCGTGGGTGCCGAAGTTCACCTGCACGCTGCCGTCATCGTAGACCTCGGCCTCCGGCTCGGCGGCCGTCTGGCGCCGGAGCAGGGCCTGCACCCGGGCGACGAACTCGGCGTTGCCGAACGGCTTGGTGAGGTAGTCGTCGGCGCCGCCGCGCAGGCCGCGCACCTTCTCGGCCTCCATACTGTGCGCGGTGAGGATGAGGACGGGGACCGAGCTGAGGTCGCGGATGCGCTCAAGCACCGTCCAGCCGTCCATCTCGGGCAGCCCGATGTCGAGGATCACCAGGTCGGGGCGGGCGGCGTGGAACGCGCGCAGCCCATCCCGGCCATCGCTTGACGAGGCCACCTCGAATCCGCTCCGCCCGAGCACGGTCTTGATGCCGAGCGCGATGTCCGGATCGTCCTCGATGACCAGCACCCGGTCGGTCATCGCGCCGCCGCCCTCGCGCGTACGGGCAGGAAGACGCTGAACGTCGTCCCCTGGCCGAGGGCGCTCTCGACCTTTACGTAGCCGCCGTGCATCTCGACCAGCCCCTTCACGATCGATAGTCCAAGGCCGGTGCCCGGCAGGCCGGCGATCCGCGCGTTCGATCCCCTGACGAACGCTCCGAACAGCCGAGCCGCCTCTTCTGGCGGTATGCCGATCCCGGCGTCTGAGACATCGATCCGCCAGGTGGACCTGGCGTACCTGGTGACGACCCGGACGAGCCCGCCCGGGTTGGAGAACTTGACCGCGTTGCCGATGAGGTTGTCGAAAACCTGGAGCAGCCGCCGGGGGTCGGCCGCCGCCGGGGGCCCCTCCCCGCTGTCGAGGTGGATCGTGATGCCCGACTTGGCCGCGCGTGGCGCGGCGTTGCGGACCGCCTCGGCCGCCAGCGCCGCGATGGAGACCTGGGTGACGTCAAGGGGCAGCCCGCCCGCCTCGAGCCGGTTCAGCACCAGCAGGTCATCGATGAGCTTGAGCAGCCGGTCGGCGTTCCGCTCGAGGATGCCGAGGAAGTTGAGGCCGTCTTCTGACAGCCCGTCGGCCTCACCGCGCAGCAGCTCGATGAACGAGACGATCGAGGTCAGCGGCGTGCGCAGCTCGTGGGAGAAGACCGCGAGGAACTCCGCGCGGCTGTCGTCCAGGCTCGCTTGTCCCGCGTCGGGCTCCGGCCGGTCGCGCTGCGACCGGCCCAGCTCAGACCTGGCCCGCGGCACTCCGCCCATAACTCTTTGCATTCCCTTGATCACTGACAGTCAAAACTATTTCGGTAACCTACCGGGCTAGCAGGCAAAACTGTTGTCATTACCGTCAGCAACCGATCTGCACCTCTACGGAGAACCGGCTGGCCACCGCGGTCGCAGAGTCTCAGGTCATGGCGATCACTAAAGCTTCCAAATCCACCCAGCAGGGTCAGGCCCGGAAGCACACGAGCACCACCGGGCAAGCCGTCCACGTGCCGGCGCAGACGGCAGAGTCAGCGGAGCCGACCCGGCAGCCGACGGTCTCCGTCGTCATCCCGACGCTCAACGAGGCGCGCAACCTCGAGCACGTCTTCGCCGCCTTCCCCGCTGGCCTGCACGAGGTCATCCTGGTCGACGGGCACTCGGTGGACGGCACGCCGGATGTCGCCCGCCTACTGCGCCCCGACGTCCGCGTGATCACGCAGACAAGGACGGGCAAGGGGAACGCGCTGGCCTGCGGCTTCGCCGCCGCGACGGGCGACATTATCGTCATGATCGACGCTGACGGATCGACCGACCCGGCCGAGATCCCCCGGTTCGTCGAGGCGCTGACCGCCGGCGCGGACTTCGCCAAGGGATCGCGGTTCGTCCCCGGCGCAGGCAGCACCGACATCACCCCGCTGCGCAAGCTTGGCAACCGGCTGCTCGGCCTGGCGGTCAACGCCCTTTACGGCACCCGCTACTCCGACCTTTGCTACGGGTACAACGCGTTCTGGACCAGGCACGCGCCGGTCTTCGGGCTGCAGACCGAATCGCCGGGGCAGCGACCGGTGTGGGGCGACGGGTTCGAGATCGAGACGGTGCTCAACCTGCGCGCCTCCGCCGCCGGGCTCAAGGTCACCGAGGTGGCGAGCTTCGAGTACGCGCGGATTCACGGCACCAGCAACCTCCGCACGCTGCGCGACGGCCAGCGCGTGCTCCGCACCATCCTCACCGAGTGGAGGCGTGCATGAGCCCGGCCCGGGTGGCCCAGGTCACGCGGGCTGCGCAGGCCGCACCGGCCACGCGCCCGACCGTGTCCGTGGTCATCGCCGCCTACGCCGACGACCGCTGGACGCAACTGTCCGAGGCGGTGGCCTCGGTGGCCGCTCAGACCCGCCCCGCCTTCGAGACCATCGTGGTCGTCGACCACAACCCGGACCTGCTCAGCCGGGCTCGCCGCGAGCTGACCGACGCCGTGATCATCGCTAACGTCGGCGTCCGCGGCGCCTCGGCCGCGCGTAACACCGGGGTCGCCCTGTCCCGCGGCGAGATCGTCGCCTTCCTCGACGACGACGCCTGCGCGACGCCGGACTGGCTGGAGACCCTGATCGCGGGTTTCGCCGACCCGACGGTGGCAGGCGTCGGCGGCCGGGTGGACCCGCTCTGGGCCACCGCACGGCCGCGCTGGTTCCCGCGCGAGTTCGACTGGACCGTCGGCGCCTCCTACTCGGGCATGCCGGAGACGACCGCCCCCGTGCGCAACGTATGGGCCAACAACATGGCGCTGCGGCGGGCGGCGTTCGACGCGGCGGGCGGGTTCCGTGAGGACTTCGGCAAGCTCGGCGCGTCCTCGCGCCCCGAGGACACCGAGCTGTGCATGCGCGTCACCAGCGGGAGCTGGCTGTACGAGCCGACCAGCGCGGTCGGCCACTGGGTGCCTGCGCAACGCGCCACCATCCGTTTCTTCCTCCGCCGCTGCTTCGCCGAGGGCCAGGGCAAGGCCGAGATCGCCGCCATGGACGGCGCCGCCAAGAGCACGTCGACCGAGCGCTCGTACACGGTGCGCGTGCTGCCGAGCGCGGTCGGCCGCGGGCTGCGGGAGGCGATGGCGGGCGACCGGTCCGGCGCGCTGCGCAGCGCGGCGATCGTCGGCGGTTTCGGCATGGCCGCGGTCGGCTTCGCCCTTGGCTGCGTGTCGGCCGCGTCCCACCGGGCGGCGCTACGCCCGGCGAAGACCGATCTGGTGGTATCGCGATGAGCTTCAGTCCCGTCAAGGTCTGCGAAGTTGAGCTGAGCGAGCCGGTCAACGGCATCAGCGCGCCTGGCTATGGTTCCGCCCTGGTCCTGGCCCGCTGGTACTCGGAGCCGCTCGCGGTGGTGGACATTCCGCTCTCCGACGGCGCGGCCGACGCCAGCCAGGTCGCCCAGGCGCTGTGGCTGTCGGTCGGACAGCAGGTCACTGCCCGCTACGCGGCGGCCGCGCTGGCGGTCCCGGCCCAGTCCGTCGCCGCGCCGAGGGAGCTGGCGATGTCGGTCGCGGCGCAGGCCGGCTTCGGCGGCGGTTCCGCCGCCCCGGCCGTGTCCGTCTCCGGTCCTGAGGCGCTGCGCGAAAGCGGCCTGCGGCTGCCGTCGTCGCCGTCGTACCTGCTCGGCCGGGAGACAACGCTGCGGAACGCGCCGTCGGCCAGCGTGATCATCTGCACCAGGGACCGGGCCGAGCGGCTGGACAGCAGCCTGACCGCGGTGCTCCGCCAGGACTACCCGGACTTCGAGGTCATCGTGGTGGACAACGCCCCCGTCAACGACGCGGTGGCCGACCTGATCGCCCGCCGCAACGCCGCCGGGACCGGCGGCGTTCCGCTCCGGCGCATCGTCCAGACCCGCCCCGGACTGTCCTGGGCGCGCAATACCGGGCTGCACGCCGCCTCCGGCCGGATCGTCGCCTTCCTGGACGACGATGAGCACCCGGACCAGCACTGGCTGGCCGAGCTCGCCCGCGGTTTCACCATGGGCAAGCAGGTGACCGGCGTCAGCGGGCTGGTGCTGCCCGCCCTGCTCGACACGCCCGCGCAGTGCCTGTACGAGCAGTTCGGCGGGCACAGCAAGGGCCGCGGCCTGGTCCCCCAGGTCTTCGACGTCGCCTCGCACGCCACCCAGCACCCGCTCTACCCGCTGCCGGCGTTCGGCGTCGGCGCGTCCATGGCCTTCGACCGGCTGGCGCTGATCGGGATCGGCGGATTCGACGTGGCGCTCGGCGCCGGCACCGCCGCCCGAGCCGGGGAGGACACCGCGGCGATCGCCGACCTCATGCTCGACGGCGGCACGTTCGTGTACCAGCCGGGCGCGGTGATGTGGCATGAGCACCGGGCCGAGTTCGCCGAGATGGAGCGTCAGCTGGACGGCTACGGGTCCGGGCTCACCGCCTTCTACACCCGCGCGCTGCTGCGCAACCCGCGCCGCCTGCTCACGCTGGCCCGGCTGGCGCCGCGCGCGCTGCACGACCTGCGCGGGAAGGACTCGGTCAGGACCGCCACGATGGGCGAGGACTACCCCGCCAGCATGCGCCGGGCGACCGTGCGGGGAATGCTCAGCGGGCCGTTCCGTTACCTGCGCAGCCGCCAGGCGCAGACCCGGGTCAGGGCGCAAGGCGCCTGAACCCGGTCGCCCGCCACTACGGTCACTGATAGAACATGTTGATATACTATTAGTTACCACGCGGTGGCGGCCACCGGGGCCAAGGGGGGTCGACGGGGTGCCAGATAACTGGCGATGCGGGCCGGCCGTCAAACGGCTGGCCGGGCTCGCCGCAGCGGCCCTTGCCCTGTGCGCCTGCACCTCATCGGCCGCGGGCACGAGCACGGCCACGGCCAGCAGTCCCCAGGCGACCGGCACGGCCACCGGTTCCCCGGCGGGCGCTCCCCCGTCCGCCTCGACCGTGCAGGCCGACAGCCCGCGCTGGAAGCTCAAATGGCAGACGTACTTCCCTGATTCGGCGCCGCTCGGTTCCTTCTCCGACTGCAACAACAACGACCGCACGCCCGCCGCGTACTGCGCCGGCCTGCCCGCGAGCCTGCGGTCGCAGTGGTGGGCGTACCCGAGCGGATGGCCGGACACCGCCACCGAAACGCATATGCCGCTTGGCGGCTACTACGATCCCGCCCATACCGTCTGGATCAGCGGCGGCCAGATGCACATCAGGATGTTCCGCACCACCGGGTCGATCCATTCGGCCGCCGTGGTACCCAAGGCGTCGATCGGCCAGCTCTACGGCAAGTACGTCGAGCGGTTCCGCGCGCTTGACCCCGGCTCGAGCACCGGCTACAAGAGCTCGCACCTGCTCTGGCCGACCTACGCGCCACTCAACTATGAGGTCGATTTCCCGGAAGGCGAGTGGGACAGCAGCTTCTGCATCCACGTGCACGCCATTCCCGTGGGCACCGCCACCAAAAACTTCTGCCCGGTCGGCGCGACGTTCGCGGGGTGGAGTACCACCGAGGTCGAGTGGTGGCCGGGCAACGTGGCGTTCTACTTGAACGGCACCGAGATCTACCACGTGACCGGGAAATGGGCGCCTGACGAGCGCATGTCGTGGATCATCCAGAACGAGACCGCCCTCGGTGGGGAAATCGCGCCGGAGAACTCTTCCGCCCAGCTGAACATCTCCTACGTCGCCGTTTACACGTACGCGGGAGAGAAGGGCTGATCAGCCCACCGTCACCCGGTAAATGACGACATCGGGGTTGCGGTACACGACGTGCCAGGCCGGGTTCGCCGAGACAGCCTTCGCGAGCTGCGCGTAGCCGAACGGGTAGCCGAAGTAGTCGGTGTAGTTGGCCATGCTCTGGCTGAACACGACGTACGCGCCCCCATGGCCGAGCGAAGAGATCCACTGTTCCACGCCGAGCACGTCGGCCTCGTCCAGCCAGTCCTGGCCGAGCTGGGGGTCGGCTGGAATCACCTCCGTGTCGTAGGCCGCGTAGTCGGCGGCCTCGAGCCCGGGGAAGTTGTCCGCCGCGAGCACCAGCACCGAGCCCGGCGCGGCATGGTTGTAGAGCCAGAGGCTCGCCGTCAGCTCGGCCGGGGTGAAGGCGTACACCGCGGTCGGTCCCCACAGGCCTTGCAGGCCCGCCACCAACGCCACCGTGCAGGCCACGGCGCTGACCAGCGGTCGCAGCGCGCCACGGAGCTCGGCGATCAGCTCCGCGATCAGCAGGGCGCACCATGGCGCCGAGAAGAGGAAGACGCGGTAGATCGCCTCCCCTCCGTAGCTCTGCACGCCCAGGACCAGGAAGGGGCTGAGCGCGAGAGCTCCCGGGATCGCCACCCGGCCGAGCGACCGCCACCGCAGAGCGATGGCGGCCACCATGCCCAGCCACATCAAGGCGGCGAGCACATGGACGACGTCTCCCGTCCGCGCCTCCGCCGCCCGGTGCAGGATTCCCTGTGAGCCGGAGGCGTTCTCGAACACGTCACCGCCGCTGAAGATCCCGCCGAACTGCGAGGAGATCAGGCCGTAGCGCGGCACGAGATACCCGAGCGCGATGACCACGAGCAGCCCGAGCACGAGCCAGCCGCGCCACACCACGCCGAGCAGCACAAGCCCCAAGACCCCGGGCAGGACGATGTACGGGGACAGCTGATGCGCCGCGACGATCGCGAAGTAGAGCACGGCGACGAGCGCGAGCGCGACCCAGCGCATCGCCGTGCTCGCCGCCGGCGGCGCCGGCCGCTGCGCGAGGAGGAACGCGCGAGCTCGGTTGACGAGCCCCCAGCGGGCGTGGGCCGGCACCGGGACGATCAGCCAGCGGACGACGATCGCCATGATGCCCAGCCAAAGCAGGTAGCCGAACGCCTGCGGTGACAGGTAGTCCTGGCCCACCCAGGCGATCAGTCCCTCGTACAGCAGCACCGCCAGGAACGGGAGCCGCCGGTCCCCGGTCAGCAGCCGGAAGATGCCGAGCAGGAGGAGCGCGTCGGCCAGCTCGAATGCGACTGGCCCCCACGCCGCGAACGACAGCGGCCCCGCGTGGCCGAGCGAGCTTATCGCGGCGACCGTCGTGAACAGGGCCGGCCACTCCTGGTAAATGTTCGAGGTGTCGGTCACCCGTTGGTACTGGCCGAACTCCTGCGCGACGCCAACGTGCTTGTAGACCCAGGCGTACTCCGGCGTCCCGCCGTACAACAGCGGGACGGTGGTGTGAATCGCGACGATCAGGCCGACGAGGTACGCGCCGAGCAGCCAGGTTCTCGGCTGCGGACGGCTCAGCTCCGCCAGCATGCCGGCCAGCAGCAGAGCCAGGCCTACGAGCAACCAGGCGTCGGCGTTCGCGAGCAACCCGTAGGGCCCGATCGCCTGCCGCTGGGTCTGGCTCACCCCGAAGGCCCAGCCGCCGAGGGCGGCGAGCAGAAGTCCCGGAAGTCCTAGCTGAAGAGCTAGGACTCGTCTTACTGGGGCAACGCGCAACACGGACGCCCCCCGCGCACCAGCCGGGCGGCGCATGAGACCACCCCCACCGCCGCGAACGCGTACAGCGCGCGCGGCTGCCAGACGGTCAGCCAGATCATGGACGCGGTGACGATGGCGGTCGCGGCCAGGCTGAGCACCAGCGTGAGCCCGGCCTGGACGACTCCCTCGCCGCTGTCCACCCAGCACATCACGGCCGCGCCGACGGGCACGCAGGTCAGCAGGAAGGCTCCGGTCAGCTCGGGTCCGCGCCCCGGCGCGACCAGCAGGGCCACCGCCGCGACGCTCGCCGCGATCCCGGTCCACGCGGTCAGCCCGGTGCGCGTCCACGGCTGCCGCAGGGTCAGCGAGCGACCGCTCATCGGATTCGCCGCGCGGGCACCCCGACGTATATGGCGCCCGGTTCGCAGTCCTTGGTCACCAGCGCGCCCGCCCCGATGACGGTCCCCTCGCCGATCGTCACCCCGGGCATGATCATCGCGCGCGTGCCGATCCAGCAGCGGTCCTCGATGTGCACCTCGCCGTAGGTGGCATGCCGGGCCACCTCGCCGCCCGGGCCGATCTCGTGATCAGACGTCAATATCATTACCTGCGAGCCGAACAGGCAGTCGCGGCCGATGACGATGCGGCCGTGTCCCTCGAACCAGCATTCCGCGTTTATCGAGCAGCCGGCGCCGAGGCTGACGTGCTCGGACTCGAAGTAGCAGCGCTCAAGCCCCCAGATCACCGCGCCGAGCTGGACGCCGCCGAGGCGCAGCAGCGCGCGCCGGACAGGGGTGGGGAACAGTGCCGAGGTGGCGGCATGACCGCGCAGCAGCCACCGGAGCGTCTGGCGCGCGTCGTCCGGCAGCGAGACCAAGCCCAACCGCACCGGGTGCTCGATTGCCCAGGCGGGAAGCGGTTGCGCTCCGGGCAGACTTGTTTTGATGCTCATTTTGATGCCCTTCCGAACTCGGCTCGTCGAATGTGGCGCACGGTGAACGGCGTCACCGCTGCCGCTAGAGCCGCCTGGGTGCCCAGGTAGGCCCAGCCGACGGCGGTCAGCCCCAGCTTCGGCAGCAACACCAGGGTCGCCGTGAGCAGCAGGATCCCGGCGATGGCCTGGAAGCCGGCTAGCAGCCAGACCCGCTGGTCGAGCCAGACAAGCGTCCCGTAGATGATCACCAGGACGGTGAACGGAGCGCTCAGCCCGATCAGCCGCAGCAGCGGCACCCCCAGCGCGACGTACTGAGGGCCGACCAGTTCCATGAGCGGGCGGGCGCCCGCCACGCAGACGATCATGGCCACCGCCGCGATCCCCGACCACAGCAGCAGGCTGCGCCGGAGCAGCGTGCCCAGGTGCCCGTGCGATCCTGCGGCCTCCACCACGAACGAGGCGGAGACGTTCCACAGCACCAGGCTGATGCCGGACCCGAT
>Ga0302314_10008611_pt1 | contig 18134 bp, 19 predicted proteins | sample III_Palsa_N2_3_FD_200533 | JGI IMG/M metagenome (GOLD analysis project Ga0302314, IMG submission 200533) | Peat permafrost microbial communities from Stordalen Mire near Abisko, Sweden - III_Palsa_N2_3 | ecosystem: Environmental > Terrestrial > Soil > Palsa > Peat permafrost | place: Sweden...
CCACCGAACGGGCGGCGACGATGCCTTCCAGGCCAGCGCGTTCTGGGGTTGTCGCGCCGGCACAGGCGCCGGCCACGTAGACGCGCTCGGCCGAGGTCCGCATCCACGGATCGTGCTGGGCCAGCCAGCCGGCAAGCGGACCCGCGAAGCGGTGTTCGCAGCCGGCGATGCGCGCCAGGATGTTCTCCGGCAGCTGCCCGTAGCTGAGGTGCAGCCAGTCGGCCGGCCACGTTTCCTGCCCGGTCTCGGGGAACCCGTCGCAGCTGAGCCTGGCGAGGTGCACCGCCTCCACCCGGCCGTCGCCCGCGACCGCGGTCACCACCGATGAGTCGGCTACCCGCACCCGGCTGCTGAGCAGGTACCCGCGTGCGCGGGCGATCCGGCTGGCTGCCCGGGCGAGCGCCGGGCTGCCCGCGGCGGGAAGCCCGGGAACTACCAGGGCGGGAGTGGCGTCAATGACAGCTGTTACCCGCAGGCCCGCCCGGTGCGCCCGGGCGGCTGCGGGCAGCAACCCCGGACCGCCGCCCGCGACGATGACGCGCGCTCCCGGGGGCACGTCAGCCGCGTCGCGCTCGGGACGCGGCCCGCCGCCAGCGCCGCTTACTCCGGCCAACGTCCAGCCGGGGAACGGAACCGGGGCCGGGTAGCCGCCGGTGGCCAGCACCAGCCGGCCGAATGCCAGCTCGTCTGTTCCTTCCCGGCCGGGGCCGGCCAGGTAGACACGGTCGTCGTCCACGTGCCAGGCGATCGTCGAGCGCAAGACGCGCACCTTACTGTGCGCCAGATCCCGCCGGGCGTGCTCGGTTCGCCGAGCGTGCCACCGGCTGACCATGCCGGTGCGGACGGCGCCCGGCTGCACCGCCCAGCCGCCTGGCTGAGGGTTCTCGTCGATGAGGACGGCCGGTATCCCGAGCCGGGACAGTTCGGCCGCGGCCGCCAGGCCGGCGATTCCGCCGCCGACGACGACGGCGTCGAAGCGCGGCGCCGTCATCGCCCTCGCCCGCTGGGCCGGCTCCGCGCCGCTGGCGTCACGCCGGGACCGCCCGCGACTTCACCCGGTCGAGATAGCTGAGGGTCTCCGCCATCGAAACGAGGTCGGCGTACCGCGCGTCGATGTCGAACAGGTTCGCCTCGTGGGCCGACGGCGAACGGTCGTTCACCGCGTCGCTGACCACGATCGTGCGGAAGTTCAGGTCGGACGAGCCCTCGGCGGTCGCCCGGATGCACCCGCTGGTGCTGCAGCCGACGATGATCAGTGTGTCCACCTGCGCGTCGATCAGCTGCGAGAGGAAAGTGGTGCCGAAAAAGGCGGACGCCCGCTGCTTGTGGATCAGCGGCTCGTCCTCGCGCCGCTCCAGCCGCGGGTCGAGCTCAAGCCAGTGCGAGCCGCGGACCATCATGCTCAGGTGCCGTGATTTCGCCAGCGCGTTCCGGCCCGGTTCTTTGAGCGCGGGATCATACGACATGACCGTGAAGAACACCGGGATCTGGGCCGCGCGAGCCGACTCGAGAATGGTCACCGTGTTGACGACCGTCTCCTCGAGCCGGGGCGTGCCGATCGGCGACGCGGGGTCGACCCACGCCATCGCCAGGTCGATCACGGCCAGGGCCGGGCGGGTGCCGAAGCCGACCCGGCCGGCGTAACCCATGCTGGCGTAGTAGTCCTTGAGGCCCTGGTTGGTGAGCGTGTGCTCCTGCATCTCGGCTCCGTTCGGTGCGATGGGCTGGCTGCTTGTGGTCGCGAAGAGCTAGTCCGGCAGGCCGGCGGGCGGGTGCCCGTCCTGTTCGAAGAGGAACAGCTTGCCGTCGGCCCAGGCGTCCGGCTCGAACTCGTGGATGAGCACGTGCACGCCGGACTCGCTCACCCGGCAGGCACTGGCGACGGCGTCGACGATGCCGTCGACCAGGGCCCGCTTCTGCTCGCGGGTGCGGCCGGCCGCCATCTTCACTTCGACGATGGGCATCGTCGCTCCTCCCTGCTGTCCTGTTCGCCTGTCGTTGTCACGGCAGCATCACCACCTTCCCGGTACGTTTGGTCTCGTATTCAGCGAAGGCCGCGTCTGCCTGGTCGAGGGTGAACCGGTGACTGACCAGGTCGCCCAGCTTTATGCCGCGGCGGGCGACGTACCGCGCCAGGGAGTCGACGGTCCGGCGCCCGGCGCTCCAGGAGCCGATCATGGTCACCTCGCGCCGGATGAGTTCCTGGGTGGGCAGCTCGGTGGTTCCGCTGTGCTCGCCGATGACGGCGTACCGCCCCCAGCGCCGCAGGCTGCGCAGGCAGTCGGTCTTCGACGCGGTCGTCCCGGTCGGATCGACGGCCAGGTCCGCGCCCTGTCCGCTGGTGAGGTCGGCGATGGCCGACGGCAGGTCGGGCAGCCGGGTGTCGAGGACTGCCCACGCGCCCAGGCTCTCGGCCAGCCCCCGTCGGGGGGCGTTGTCCTCAAGCGCGATCACCCGCACCCCCATCGCCTGGGCGAGCGGGATAAGGGCGAGGCCCATCGACCCGACTCCGTAGATCATCAGCGTCTCGTCGCCGCGCGGGCTCATCCGGGTGAAGGCCTCGAACGCGGTCGCGGCGGTGCACGCGCAGCTCGTCCCCGCTTCAAAGTCGAGCTCGTCCGGCAGCGGGATGCACATGGCGGGAGTGACGACCTGGTGCGTCGCCCAGCCGCCGTCCAGGTCCCGGCCGCTCCACCGGGTCAGGTCGCAGAACTGCGGCCAGCCCGCCAGGCAGCGGTCGCAGTGTTCGCAGCCGGCGTACCCGTGGACGATGACCCGCTGGCCCGGCCGGAGGGTATCGACGCCGGCTCCGGCCTCGGCCACTACCCCGGCGGATTCATGCCCCGCCACCCGGCCGGCCGGGCCGGGGGCGCCCGGGGCGGCCTCATAGGCCGGCCGTTCGCGGCTGCACCCGCAGACGCCGGTGGCGCGGACCTCCACTACTACCTCGTTCGGCCCCGGCCGCGGATCAGGCAGCGAGATGACCTCGATCTGCTTGCTCCCGCGGAGGGTCGCGCCGCGCATCATGCCCGGTGCTGCGCGAGGAACGCCCGCGAGCGCGGACTGGCCGGCTGGGTGAAGAACTCCTGCGGCGAGGAGTCCTCGACGATCTCGCCGGCGTCGAGCATGGCGATCCGGGAGGAGACGTCCCGGGCGAACGACATCTCGTGGGTGACGATCAGCATCGTCGTGCCGGCCGCGACCAGCTCGGCGATTACGTCGAGCACCTCGCCTACCGTCTCCGGGTCGAGGGCGCTGGTCGGCTCGTCGAACAGCATGAGCTTGGGATTCATCGCAAGGGCGCGCGCGATGGCCACCCGCTGCTGCTGGCCGCCCGACAGTTCGCCGGGGTAGTGCCTGGCCTTGTCACCCAGGCGTACGCGTTCCAGCATGGCCAGCGCCGTTTCTTCGGCTTCCTTCTTGGTGCGCTTGCGCACGTGCCGCGGCGCCAGCGTGATGTTCTCCAGCGCGGTCAGATGGGGGAAGAGGTTGAACTGCTGGAAGACCATCCCGATCTCGCTGCGGCGGCCTGCCGTCCGGGCGTCGCTGTCCGCGACAAGCCGGCCGTCCTTCCACCGGTAGCCGACCAGTTGCCCGGCCACCGTGATTGAGCCGCCGTCGATCCGCTCGAGATGGTTGATGCAGCGCAGCAGGGTCGATTTACCAGACCCGCTGCGGCCGAGCAGGCAGACGGCCTCGCCGCTGGTGACTTCGAGGGAAACGCCCTTGAGTACCTGTGTGCGGCCGAACCGCTTCTCGACCGAGTCGATCACCAGCAGCGGGGGAGCGGTGGGCGGTGCGGCCGCGCTGTCGAGATCCTGCGTCATCACGCGACCCTCTCCCCGCGCAGCGGCGAGGCCGTTCCGGCCGCGGTCCTGATGTCGAAGCCGAGCCAGCGCCGCGCCGGCGACGGGCCGCCGGTGGGATAGCTGTACCGGCGTTCCAGCCATTTCTGTGCCAGCGTCCACAGCCCGACCAGTGCCAGGTAGTAAAAGGACACGGCGAGGTAGAGCTCGAACGGGTCGAAGAGCGTCCCGTTGATCTGCTCGTAGGCGTTGAAGAGTTCACTGCCGCCGATGATGACGATAAGCGGCGTCGACTTGATCATGTTGATGAAGTCGTTTCCGAACGGGGGGAGGATGATCCGGATCGCCTGCGGGAGGACGACCCGGCGCATGGCCTGCCGCCGGGTCAGTCCCAGGGCCGAGGCGGCCTCGAGCTGCCCTCGGTTCACCCCGAGGAGGCCAGCCCGGACGATCTCGGTCATGAACGCTCCCTCGTTCAGACCGAGCCCGAGGATGCCCGCCTGGATGACGCCGGTCACCACTACGGGGCCGATCCTGAGGTCGGGGAAACTGTAGATGCCAAGGGCCGACAGCCCGAAGTACAGCAGCACGAGCTGAACGAGCAGCGGGGTGCCGCGGAAGTAGACCATGTAGACGTAAATGACGGGGCGCGTGAACGGGAACCGTGACTGCAGCCCGAGCGCGCAGACCACGCCGATGACCGTCCCGATCGCCTGCGCCACGACCGCCACGTACACGGTGGTGAGCAGGCCACTGGCGATAGACCAGTTCTGCAGCGCCGTGAACGGGTTCAGGTACTGGAAGAAGATGTTCCAGTGGAAGGTGATCGTCGCTGCGGAGTCAGACATGCGGCCTTCCGGTGCGCCTCGGTTGGATGGGCTCCCCGCGCCCTGCTGTCGCCGGCCCGGCGGCTACCTTGCCGCCGGCCCGGCCACGGCAGGTCAGGAAGAGAGCTTCGGGTTCACGGTGACCGCCGGAACCTGGGCCGGCGACTGTCCCCACTTCTTCAGGATCTGCGCGTAAGTCCCGTCTGACTCCATGGTCTTGAGCGCGGTGACCACGCCGGCGATGAGCGAAGTCCGGGACGGCGGGATCGCGAGGCCGTACTCGCCGTTATCGATCACATCGCCGACGGTCTGGATCTCGGTCGGGTGCTGTCCGGTGACGTATCCCGCGAGGTCGGATCCTGTCATCCAGGCGTCCGCGTGCTTGGTCATCACGTCCTCGAGGGCAGTGCCGTTGTCCTGGGGCGTGGTGATGGTGATAGCGCTCTTTTTGGCCGCGGTGCACTGGGCGCTGAGCGCCTTGACCAGGGTGAGTTCGTAGCTGCCCTGCTCCGCCGCCAGGGTGTGGCCGCAGAAGCCGAGCGGGTTTGTCGCCGGATTCGGGAGCGAATACGGGTTGCCTTTCAGCGTGATGAATGACTCACCCACGGTGAAGTAGGGAATCATTGACACTACTGCCTCACGGGCCGGGGTAATCGACATACCGGACCAGATCATGTCGCACTTTTCGGTCTGGGCAGCGAGAATAATAGTCGAGAAGACGGAGTCGACCCATTCGGTCTTGAGTCCGAGTTCCGTGCCCAGCTGATCCCCAAGGTCAATGTCATACCCTTCCATGGCGCCGCTGGTTGAGTAGAAGTGCCCGGGCGGGGCGGGGAAATCGGCGCACAGCTTGAGCACCCCCGGCTGGGTAAGCTCCGACGTCGAGACCGCCGCCACCGCCTTGACCGTCGGTGTTGCCGTGCTCGCGGAAGACGACGCGCTGGTTGAGCTGCTCGAACAGGCCGCGAGGGCGGCGGCCGCTATAGCCGCTGACGCGGCCAGCAATGCGCGCCGCGATTTGCCGCGGTGGCGCGTGGGAAAATGCTTCATCTAGGTGGTACCTCTCTCATCCCATCCGGCGGAAACGGCTTCCGCTTGGGCCGCAGGTATGGTTTGACCACGCCGGGTGCGAGGCTGACCATAGAGTGGAAGTAAGGGGAATAAGTGACCGGAGTCGCCCTTGTCTTCCCTTACCTGCTTGAATACGGGCATGGCGAATGATGCGACCGGGAGTTCCCCGGTGAGTGACGGCGCGATCCTGACGGCCGAGGACGAGGCGTTGCTGCTGCTGGTGAACGGATCGGGGGAGCCGATCGGCGCCAGGAACGCGCAGCGCGCCATGGCCGAGAGGGGTTTTGAGACCAGCGAGGCGAGCATCTCCCGTGGCCTCAGCCGGCTGGACGCGCTCGGTCTCACCACGGCGCTCTCCCGGAAGGGCCGGGTGCTCACCGGCGCGGGCCGGAAGCTGGCCGAGGATCTGCTGCTGCGGCAGGAGCGCGAGCTGCGCTTCCACCGCGCGATGGATCTGCGCAGCCTCGATGAGGTCCTCGAATGGGTCACCGCCCGGCAGCTCCTTGAACCCAAAGCCGTCGAGCTGGCGACCCCCCGGCTCACCGAGGACGACCTCGCGCTGCTCCAGCGGTCGGTCGACGAGCACCTCGAGCACCTGCAAGGCGGCCAGAACGCGTCGCCGGTCGGCCACGAGTTCCACCAGATCGTGATGAAGGCATCGGGCAGCCCCATCTTCATCGCCCTGGTCGGCAGCCTGTTCGCCAGCAATTTCCTGCGCGTGGAGAACACGCTCGACGAGATCCTGATCAGGCAGGGTCTGTTCAGCGAGTCCCTGAAGTACCACCGGCTCATCCTGGACGCCCTGCGGCAGCGCGATGCCACTGCCGCGGGTGCCGCCATGTGGGGTCATCTGGAGCTCTTCCGTTCGCAAGTACAGAGCCTGAGCCGTACCGAGAAGATCCGCGCTGACCTGAACGAACTGTAGCTACTGTGAATTACGTTCGTCAAGTTTGACGAACGTAATGCAATCCCGTTATGGTTCGGCTATCTGGTCAAGCCGACAAGGGGACACATTGGCGGGCATACGGAGACAGTGCCATCGGCGCTACGGCAAGCCGGCCCGGCCGCAGCACCACGACGGCCGCCGCCGGTCCGGGGGGCGGCGGTGACCCGGCCGCACGATCTTGTCATCCGCGGCGGCCGGGTGGTGACCGCCGCCCGGGAGGCGCCGCTCGACGTCGCGGTCAGCGATGGCCGGATCTCGGCCATCCTCGCGCCGGGCAGTGACGCCGCCGCCGAGCGGGAACTGGACGCGGCCGGCTGCCTGGTCATGCCGGGCGGCATCGACACCCACACGCACGCCCGGTGGCCGTTCGACGGCAAGCGCACGCAGGACGGCTTCGCGGGCGCCGGCCGGTCGGCCGCGGTCGGCGGCACCACCACCCTGGTCGACTTCGTGCCCCAGCTCGATCCCGGTCAGCGGCTGCTCGACGCCGCTCACGACCGGATCGACGAGGTCGAGGCCGAGTCACCGGTTGACGTCGCGCTGCACCCGATCCTGAACCGGGTCGACGACCAGGTGCTGGCTGACATCGGCGAAGTCATCGCGGCCGGCCTCACCTCGTTCAAGATGTACACGACTTACTCGGACAAGCGCGTCGACGACGGCCAGATCTGGGTCCTCATGCAGGAAATCGTGCGGCACCGCGGACTGCCCGGATTCCACGCCGAGAACCACGACATCATCGGCATCGCGACCGAGCGGTCGGCCGCACTGGGCCACGTGGCGTTGTCCGATTTCCCGGAGACCCGGCCGGGCATCGCCGAAGCCGCGGCGATCGAGACCGTCTCGCTGATGGCCCGCAAGCTGAATTCGGCCGTTTACATCTTCCACGTCTCCGGCCAGGAAGCTTTCGACGCCGTGCTGCACGGCAACCAGGCTCCCGGCGGCCGCGTGTTCGCCGAGACCTGCACCCACTACCTCGCCTTCAACGACTCCGTGTTCAGCCGCGACGACGCCTGGAAATTCGTCATCACTCCGCCGATCCGCGGAGCCGCTGATCAGGATGCCCTCTGGCGCGGTATCCGCGACGGCCAGGTCACCAGCGTCGGCTCGGACCACTGCGCCTACCCCGCCTCGGCCAAGAGCGAGCATCCGTACGACCACCGGCTCGTCCCGCCCGGAGCCGCGGGCATCGAGCACCGGACGCCGGTGCTGTGGGACGAGGCCGTCAACTGCCGCGGGCTCAGCCCGTCGCAGTTCGTCGACATTTCCGCCACCCGGGCGGCCCGCGCGCTCGGGCTGTACCCGCAGAAGGGCACCGTGGCGGTCGGCGCGGACGCCGACCTGGTCGTGCTCGATCCCGAAGCGGCGTGGACCGGAGCGGACTTCCCGGCGGCCACTTTCGACACCTTCAGCCTGTACGACGACAGAAAGGGAAAGGGCCGGCCGAAGCACGTGTTCTCCCGCGGGCGCCAGGTCGTGGACTCCTTCGCCTTCACTGGCCGGCCGGGGGACGGGAAGTTCGTCGCCCGGAGCCGGCATCCGCGCCTCCGGTAGCCCGGCGTCGGGATCCGGCGCTACATCCGGCTCATCTCGACGTACCGCTTGATGTCCGGCCAGGCGACGACCAGCCCCGCTGCCATCGCCCCGACGATCGCCGTCTTAATCAGCGTGGACACCATTGTCCGCCTCCATCTCCTGCTCTTCTTCCGTGGCATGCTCAAGGATCCCCTCCACTGCGCGGACCGCCGCTGGCAAGGCTTCTCTCACCTGGTCGGACAGTCCCATTCCTGGATCGGTGTCAGCTGGCTCGCACACCACCGCGAAGCTGCGGCCCGGGCGGGTGCCCATCGCCGACAGCATCGCGAAGACCTGGTCCGGGGCCAGGCCGTGCGCGTCCATCACCCCGGTTGGCGTGGGCATGTGCTCCGGTTCGACCTCGAGCACGGTCACGGTGCCGGGCGGCTGGCCGCGCTGCGCCGCATCGACCAGCACGAACAGGTCGCAGCCGCCGAGCAGTTCGTAGACCAGGTGCACGCCGCGGATGCCGAAGTCGGCGACCTCGACGCCGGCCGGCCACGTGCGCCCCGCCAGCAGCTTGATCACCTCGACGCCGAAGGCGTCGTCCCCTTGGAAGATGTTGCCGACCCCGGCGACCAGTGTCCTGCCCGGTAGTGGAGTCGTTTCCGGGGCGGTCACGGGCACGGCTCCACTTCGTCGGGGGAGAAGTAGAGGAAGCGGCCGTGCGCCGCCTGCAGGTCGGCGGCCAGGTCGTCGGCCAGGGTGACCGCCAGGTAGGCGGTGTCGTCGACGTCGAGCAGCACCGCTTCCACCTCCGCGGCCCGGCCGGCCAGGAACATGTCCTGCGCGTCGGCGCGGCGCGCGCCCGGCCGCAGGATCACCCGGCTGCCGCGGGCGACCCGGTGGCCGGCGATCACTACGTGGTCGGTGTCCGGGGACACCGACGCGTCGGCGCCCGGGTCCCACCAGGGCACCCCTTGGCCGCTGGCGTCGGTGGTGAGGGCGGGCGGTCCGCCGGGCGGGTTGTCGGCCGGGCTGAGCCCGGTTATCGGCTGGCCGGTTATCGCCCGGATGGTGCCGTGCAGTTGCTCCATCGTCGGCGCGTCCATCGCGTCGACCCGGTCGATCAGCGCGGCGGCGCGCGGGTCGGTCGCGCGGGCGGCCGCCTTTTCCTCATCCGACAGGGCGAGGGTGCGCAAGGTGAGGATCTCGTCAATCTCGGTGCCGTCGAACAGCTCACCGGCGCTTTCCCGGGCGATCTGCGGGTGGTCGGGCAGGATGATCGGCGAGGCCAGCATCACCTGGCGGCTGCCTTCCGGGCCGGCCAGCACCGGCCAGCAGCCGGTGTTCTGACAGGCGGCGACCTCCGGGCTGGCCCACTCGGGCGGGTCGGTCATGGACAGGAACGCGCCATCGGTCATGGTGATGATCAGGTGGGCGGCGACCAGCGCGGTCGGCAGCGCTTCGTCGCGGCTGGCCGCGGTGCCGCCGGACTCGTTCGTCACCCGGACGGTGAGCCGGGCGGCCTGCCACGGGCCGGGCAGCGGCGTGGCCCGCACTGAAACCAAGCCGGTCAGTGGCTCGCGGCGGCGGGTAACCCGCCCGCCATCGGGCGGCACTTCTGTCTCTTCGCCGCCGGGCACAGTAAACGGAGTGACCGCGCCGTCGCCGGACAGGACCTGGCTCGGCACGATGACCGTGACTTCTTGCTCGACGGCCTCGTCCCACACGGCCGGGACGCCCGGGTCCAGTGCGGCACCTTCGGTGTGCCGCCGTTGCACCTGCAGGAAGCGAACGGTGACCGCCACCGAGGGCTGGCCGTGCTGCTCGAAGACGCATTCCGCTTGCAGCGCCGAGCTCTCCGACGGGTCAACGGCGGTGTAACCGGGTGGCATCAGCACGCCGAACTGCCAGCGGCTGTGGTTCTTCTGGGCCGACGCCCGGTACGGGTACAGGATGTAGCCCTCGTAGAGCATCGCGTCGGCGACCTTGCGCACGTCGCCCGCCGCATCCGCCGCCAGGCGCTCGTCGTCCGCCGCCGAGCGCACGTTGTCCGCCGCGTCCGCCGACTGGCGCGCGTCGCCGGCGGCCGGGCGCAGGTCGTCCCCGCTCATGACATCGTCCCCGCCCATCAGGTCGCCGTCCGCGGTGCGGGTGTGGCCGGGTCCTGGGCGGCTCCCGCCTGCCCGGCTCCTGGCTGCCCGACGCTCGGCTGCCTGGCTGCCGACTGACCGGCGCTCAGCTGTCCGGGTCCGGGCGGGTCGGCCGCGGCGGAGTCGGCGGGCGGCCTGGCCGCGGCGAGCAGCGCCGACAGGGTGGCGTCCCAGGTCGGCAGCGCGTGCTCGGCCTTGTAGGCGGACAGCGCGTCCAGGGTTTCCCGGCCGCAGGACAGCCAGCCGCTGCCAGGGAAGTGGTCGTTGACCACGTCTTGCCAGACGGTGACCGGCATCCGGTAGGAGGCTTCGGAGCTCCACGGAATCAGCTCGACGCTGTAGGAGTCCCCGTTGTCGATGAAGACGGTGCCGCTGAACAGGAGCAGCAGCGGAATGGTGCCGTCGTCGAGACCCTGCAGGAAGCGGCCGGAGGCGACCTCGAGGTCGTAGCTGACCGGCACTGGCAGCTCGATCTCGGTCAGCGAGGTGAACCCGGTCACCATGGCCGACACGTTGGTCAGCTGGATCGGCTTGACCGTCTCCGCCCACCGGGACGGGTCGCCGAACAGGTCGCTCAGCCGCCGAGCCTCGTCGGCCGAGTAGCGGCGGCGGTGCGGCTCGATGCGGATCTGGCAGCGCAGCGCGATCGCGTGGATCCGCACCCCGGTAGCCTCGGTGATCTGCAGGGTGAAGGTCAGCGTCGGGGTGGCGGCGTACCGGGCCGATTGCGCCGCGGTGCAGCCGAAGGCAAGCTCCGCCATCTAGGCCTCCCCGCCGGTCATGCCGAGGTTCCCGGTCATGCCCAGGTTCCCGGTTGTGCCCGCGTTCCCGCTGACGTCGGCGGTCGCGGGCTCGAGCGGGCGGGCCCGTCGCCGCAGGCTGGTGAGCAGGTCCGCAAGCCGTTGCCGGACTTCGGCCCCGCCGTCGAACCCCTTCCAGTCCAGCCGCAGCGCGCCGGCGAGGGAGTAGCAGACGTCGATGGGCACCAGGAACGTCTCGATCGGGCCGCCGTCGCGCGGTGAGCCGCCGGAGACCAGGACCGCCTCCACGTCGGGGGCCAGTGCGCGCAGCAGCGGGTGGTCGCCCGCCAGCCGGTCCCAGGCGCCGAGGTCGAGTTCGCACTCGGTCACCCCGGCCGGACTGGGGTAGCTGGCGACGACCCGGCCGAGGGCCGAGTTGTAGAAGAAGAACGCGATCCCGACCGGGATCTGCAGCTCCGCCCACTCCGCCAGCGTCAGCGGGGCGGCCGGGTCGATGCGCACCCGGTCGGGCACGGTCGCGTACCGGCCGCCGGGCCGGGTGAACAGCAGCGCGCACGCCTGGCAGGCGCAGACGATCGACCGGTGCTGCAGGTCGACCATGTGCCCGTGTTCGGCGCGGACCTGCTCGCCGCACAGCTCACACCGCTCACCCGGCGCCGCGCCCGGTGCGGGGCGCGGCGGCCGGGCGAAACGGCGCAGCCCAGATGCGGCGGCCGGGGCCCCCCGGCCGTAGGCGCCCGCTGTCACAGCGCCCCTGCCGAACTCGTTCCCGCCGGGCTGCTTCCGGCCGGGCTGGTTCCGCCCGGCCGGTGGCCAATTTGCAACAACGCCGTCTCCCGCGGCGCGAACTCCACCCCGGTGATCTCCGGGGCGGCGCCGGCGATCGCCTGCTCCACGGCCGCGGTGGTCGAGCCGCAGCCGTGGCCGAGCCGGAGATGCACGACGCCTGCTTCGTCCACCCCGAGGAAGTCGGCGCTGATCCCGCCCCGGCCGAGCGCCCGCCGGATCCGGGTGCTGCTGTCGAGCGGGTGCAGGTCGTGCACCAGCAGCAGGCTCTCCACCAGCGGGTCGGCGACCAGCAGGGCTTGCAGCCGCTGGTCGTCGCCGATCGTCCGCATGATCGTCTCCAGCCCGGTCCCGTACAGCCGGACCAGGCAGCCGACGAGTTCCTCGGCGACGCCGGCCGCCTCCGGACCCGACCCGGTCCGGAGTTCGGCCAGCAGCTCCTCGACCCGTTCGCCGGCTTGCAGGGCGTCGGGGGCGCTGCCGTCGTTCATTCAGATCGCCAGGGTTGTGCCGGTCGGCGAGTGCGTGGTGCTGATCTCCCGTCCGTCGCCCAGGTACATGTGCACGCCGCAGGGCAGGCACGGGTCGAAGCTGCGGACCGCCCGCATGATGTCGATGCCCTTGAACCGCTCGGGTGGGTTCTCCTCGAAGATCGGCGTGTTCTGCACCGCGTCCTCATACGGTCCGGGTGTCCCGTAGACGTCCCGCACGCTGCCGTTCCACGGCGTCGGCGGGTACGGGTGGTAGTTGGCGATCTTCCCGTCCCGGATCACCATGTGGTGCGACAGCACGCCGCGCACCGCTTCGGTGAAGCCGCAGCTGATCGAGTCGTCCGGCACCTGGAACGATTCCCAGGTCTTGGTCCGCCCGGCCCGCACCTCGGCCAGCGCCTGCTCGACGAAGTACAGCGCGGCGGCGGCCGAGTAGGCCTGGAAGTAGGTCCGGGCGCGGTCCCGCTCGATGGCGTTGGACAGCGGCTGGCCTTGCTTGTCGACCGGCGGCTTCCATTCGAAGGTGACCTCGGGCCGGGACATGGTGCGGGGCAGGTTGATCTGCACGCTGTGCCCGGTGGACTTCACGTAGCCGCAGTCGACCAGGCCGGCCAGGGCGGTCGACCAGAGCCGGGCGATGGGGCCGCCGCCGGTGTCGAGCGGCAGGTAGTCCTTGCCGTCGAACCAGCGCGGGGACATGGTCCAGCTGTACTTGTCCTCGAAGTTGCGCTTGCCCGGGCGGGGGATGGTGTGCTGGTTCCACGGGTGCCGGCGGTCGACCGGGTTGCCGAGGGGGTCCTGGGTGACGAACATTTCCTGGTCTTCCCAGTCCTCGTAGAACGAGGAGCCGAGCAGGATCCGGATGCCCAGGTTGATGTCGACCAGGCTGGTGGTGACCAGCTTGCCGTCGACCACCACGCCCGGGGTGACGAACATCTTGCGGCCCCAGTCGGCCATGTTGGCGTAGGTGAAGTCGCAGTACTCGGGGTTGTTGAGGCTGCCCCAGCAGCCGAGCAGCACCCGCCGCCGGCCGACTTCCTCGTACCCGGGCAGTGCCTCGTAGAAGAAGTCGAACAGGTCGTCGTGCATCGGCACGACCCGCTTCATGAACTCGACGTACCGCATCAGCCGGGTCAGGTAGTCGGTGAACAGCTGCACCGTGGCGACCGTGCCGACGCCGCCCGGGTAGAGCGTGGAGGGGTGCACGTGGCGCCCTTCCATCAGGCAGAACATTTCCCGGGTGGACCGGGACACCTGCAGCGCCTCGCGGTAAAACTCGCCCTCGAGCGGGTTCAGCGAGCGCATGATGTCGCCGATGGTCTTGTACCCGTGGTCGCCCGCGTGCGGCGCCTCGGTCGAGTTGGCCCGCTCGAGCACGCCGGGGTTGGTCTCGCCGACCATCTTCTCGCAGAAGTCAACGCCAACCAGGTTCTCCTGGAAGATGTTGTGGTCGAACATGTACTCGGCGGCCTCGCCCAGGTTGATGATCCACTCGGCCAGGTGCGGCGGCCGGACCCCGTAGGCCATGTTCTGGTTGTAGACCGAGCAGGTGGCGTGGTTGTCCCCGCAGATGCCGCAGATCCGGCTGGTGATGAAGTGCGCGTCGCGCGGGTCCTTGCCCTTCATGAAGATGCTGTAGCCGCGGAAGATCGACGAGGTGCTGTGACACTCGGCGACCCGCTTGGCTTTGAAGTCGATCTTGGTGTAAATGCCGAGGCTGCCCACGATCCGGGTGATCGGGTCCCAGTTCATCTCGACCAGCTCGGTGTTCTTCGTGCTCGGGCTTGTCCTGTTTGGCTGCGTCGTTGTCATCTGAAGATCACCACGTCTTCTGGTAGCCGGTGCGGAGTTCAGTTCCCTTGACTCGCCACTTCGGTTCCTTGTCGGCGGTGCGCTGGGTGAAGCCGCGCAGCGTCCGGATGACGGTGCCGTAGGCGCCGCTGGCAGTGCTGGACACCCGGGCGCCCGGTGGCTCGTCCATGAACGGCATGAACTTGTCCGGGAAGCCGGGCATGGTGCAGGCGATGCAGATGCCACCGACGTTGGGGCAGCCGCCCACCCCGTTGATCCAGCCGCGCTTGGGCACGTTGCACTTGACCACCGGCCCCCAGCAGCCCAGCTTGACCAGGCATTCGGGAGTGCCGTACTCGGTGGCGAAGGTGCCTTCCTCGTAGTAGCCGGCCCGGTCGCAGCCCTGGTGCACGGTGGCCTCGAACAGCCACCGCGGCCGCAGCGCGTCATCGAGCGGGATCATCGGCGCCGATCCCGCCAGCTGGTAGAGCAGGTACAGGATCGTCTCCGACAGGTTGTCGGGCTGGATCGGGCAGCCGGGCACGCAGACGATCGGCAGCCCCGCCTTGGACGTCCAGTCCCAGCCGAGGTAGTCGGGCACGCCCATGGCGCCGGTGGGGTTGCCCGCCATCGCGTGGATGCCGCCGTAGGTGGCGCAGGTGCCGACGGCGAGGATGCCAGTCGCCTTCGGCGCGAGGCGGTCGAGCCATTCGCTGGTGGTCATCGGCTGCCCGGTCAGCGGGTTGTTACCGAAGCCGCACCAGTAGCCCTCGGACTTGATCGCCTCGTTGGGAATGGATCCCTCGACGACCAGCACGAAGGGGTCGAGCTCACCCCGGTCGGCCTTGTGCCACCACTCGATGAAGTTGTCCGCGCCCTGCTCGGGCCCGCACTCGAAGTCGATCAGCGGCCAGTGCACCGCGACCTTGGGCAGACCGGGCAGTGCGCCGAGGACGATCTCCTCGATGCTCGGCTGCGTCGCGGCGGTCAGCGCGACCGAATCCCCGTCGCAGCTCAATCCACCGTTCATCCACAGAATGTGTACAACCGGCTCGTCGGCGGTTGTCATGGAACGCCACCCTTCGGTTGGCAGCCCACAGTCGCGGCAGAGCGCCAGCTGACCCGGGCCGGAAGGTACCTGGGAGCGAGGGCGAGTCCCTTCTCGCCGAGCCCCGTACTGTGCCGGCCGCAGACGCCGGTTTGATAACCGTTCATCGGTTGATCACAGCCCGGCTGCTGGCCCCCGCGGGCACCGTGCCGGTTCACTCAATGTATTCCCGCCCCGGGGCAAGAACAAGACACAAGAGTCAGCCGGGTGGACATATCTGTCCCGGCCCCTGAGTCGCCTGAGGGTATTTGTCCACGTACCCTGGTGCGAAAGGTCCAGTTTCGCCCCTCACCGATCAGAAGCTGGCTGCTCAGGAAAAGGGCGGATGGAGAGCGCAGACAACACGATCAGCGACAACATCGAGGTCGTTCCGGTCGTGGTGGTGTCCCAGACGTTCCCGGCCAGGCCCTCGTCGATCCCGGACATCCGGGACTTCGTCCGGCACTGCCTGGCTCAGTCCCCGCTGTCCGAGCAGGACACCCGCGAGGTCGGCGAGACTGTCTCCCGGGCGCTGCTCGACGCGGCCGGCCCGGCTGGCGCCATCAACGTGTCCTTCCGGATCTTCCCCGACCACGTCGAGGTTGACGTGCTCAAGTCAGGCGCGCAGATCACCTCGCCGGCCGGCATCGACGCGCTGACGTCCCTGCTGCGCGCGCACGACGGGGCCGCGGCCGCCCGCGCGGCGGTTTCCGGGGACCCGGCGGCCGACGGGTCCGCGGCTGGTGGGCTGCCGCGTCCGGTCACCGCGGGCGATGACGAGTCATTCGCCGACTGGATGGCCGGGGCGCTGCGCCGGGAGGGCCTGACCATGGAGGCCGCCGCCCGCCAGCTCGGCGTGTCGGTGAAGACGGTCAGCCGCTGGGTCGGCGGGGCTACTGAGCCGCGGCTGCGCGACCTGCGGCGCATCCGCGAGCTGTTCGGCGAGATCCCGTTCACCTGAGCTGGCTTTTCCGCTGGCTGCGTCGAGCAAGTGGTCCCGGTGCCCTGGGAGCACCATGCGTGGTTAGTTCGTCAGGGGCCGTCGGCTTGGATCCGCGCGCCGGGGTGACCACCGGCTCGGTGCGGACAGAGCTAGACCGCGGTCATCTTTGTCCGCCGCGCACGGGATGAGGAGATAAGGATCTATGAAGTCTGAAGAGTTCGACCGCGCCTTCGACGATGGCGGGGACGTTACGTCCCAGCTGGACATGTCAGCCGTCCGGCGGCCGGGCCAGGAGCAGCGGGGGGTAAACGTTGACTTCCCCGTGTGGATGATCGAGTCCCTGGACCGGGAAGCGCGGCGCCTTGGGTCAACCGCGAGTCGATCATCAAACTCTGGATCGCCGAACGCCTGAAAATCGGAAGGTCGGCTGTTCGACCCGCCGCTTCTGACTGCTTTCTGATCTCACCTGGGCATATGGCAGGAAGAGGATATCTCTAATGACGATTGTAATGCCGAACGGGCCAAGATTGAGACCGAGCAAACCCAAAAGATCATCTTGACCTGACAATGCTAGAATTCAACCGCGCGGACCACTATCTTGGCAGAAGATAGTCGGCCGTTAGATGCTGTTCAGTGGTCCCGACGGCGCATCTGGGGCGGCCGATACCTCTTGGAGTTCGCCGGCCCGCTTCAGGTGTCGCCAGAACTCTGCAGCCGTACTCACCCGCCGAGTGCTTCCCGTAAAGTCGCGGACCTCAAATGGTCCTGGGGATTCGAGCGTATCCGCAAAATGCTCGAGCATATCCTTCGCCAGGCTCTCCAGTGGCTGCCCCGACAGCTCTTCGAGACGTTCCAGTCTCTCCTGCAGGCGTCCGAACACGGTGACCCGGACACCATCCGATCGGTCTTTCACCGCCAAGAGCCCAGCCTGCGGTCGGTAGTAGATCTTGGCCCCCAGCAGGTTTTCTAGCATGCCAACGAGGACCTTTGCCCCTTGGTGCTCTCGCAGGAGTTGCTGGTGCCTCAATCTTGTGCGGGCAGCAATCCGCGTGAGTCCTTCGGGATCAAGAGTGTTGACCGTCGGCACATAGAGCCGCGCCCCCGTCTGCGATTGCTTGGCCGGCCGCTCTGGCGACTGAACGAGTTCCCAGTACGTCACGTCATTGGTGGAGTCCCAGACAGCAAATATTATCGGCTCCCAAAACGTTTCCCAGCTCTGCAGGTGGGACAATTTGACGCGGCAGCTCAGGTATCTGCCGCCGCCGACTACTCGCATAGCACTAGCTGACTTCGCCTGGACGAAAAAAGTATAGGGAGTTGCTTCCCCGTTTTCGAAGATCCGTACCAGCAGGTCCTCGCCGTAGTCGAATTCCCGGTCGATTTCCTGCAAGGCCCACCCTGCGGAGCGGAACGATTTCTTGATAGAGGCGACGCCTTCCTCGCTAATTACATGTTACGCGGGGCGCTGAGGTGCCATACTTCCATTGAAGGACCCTGTGCTCGGCGCCGCAAGCCCATCTGAGGCAAAGGCTTAGAGGCGTCAGCCGACTCGACAGGAACCAAAGGTTGCGTCCTCCCGGGTCGCAGCCCGCGGTACTGGGGCATCTGGTCTGGCGAGAGGGAGATTTGGGTGACCGTGGACGTGGTGACGCTCGTTGAGGATGTGACCCCGTCCCTCCTGGCGGCGCTACGCGGCTATGGGGAGTCCGTACTCACGAAGGCCAACGATGACCGCGCCGACAAGACGGTAAGCCTGGGTCGCACGCTCCTGCAAAAGATCTTCGGGCGCGAGAAGGTCGGCGACCCGCTGCCGACCGTGCTGGCGGAGGCCATCAACAATCCGGATGACGAGGACTGCCGCGGCACGCTGCGCGCGGCGGTTCGCCGGACGCTGGGAAGCAATCCGCAACTGCTGGCCGAGGTCCGAGAGATCCTGAGAGAGGCCGCAAAAGTG
>Ga0302314_10008613_pt1 | contig 18130 bp, 18 predicted proteins | sample III_Palsa_N2_3_FD_200533 | JGI IMG/M metagenome (GOLD analysis project Ga0302314, IMG submission 200533) | Peat permafrost microbial communities from Stordalen Mire near Abisko, Sweden - III_Palsa_N2_3 | ecosystem: Environmental > Terrestrial > Soil > Palsa > Peat permafrost | place: Sweden...
AGGTCGGCATCGTCATGTCGGGGGGCAATATCGACATGCGGCTGCTCTCCAACGTGATCCTGCGCGAACTGACACGGGAAGGCCGCATCATCCTGTTGGTGCTGCAGATCGAGGACCGCCCCGGCCAGCTCGCCGACATCGCGCGCATCATCGCCGACGCCGGCGGCAATGTGCTGGAGGTCTCCCACAACCGCATGATGGCCGGGATACCGGCCAAATCCGCCACCCTGGAGTTGGTGGTGGAAGCGCGCGACACCGAACATGCACAGGAAATTCGCGACCGGCTGACCGCCAACGGGTTTCGCCAGGCCTGATTCAGGCTTAACGTTTCCCCCGGAATATTAACCTTTCCGGCAAGGTCTGTTTCACTTTGGAACACCCGCTTCCTAACACTCCGAAGATGCGGGGTGGTCTGCCGATTCCCAGAAGCGTGGCGCAGCTTACGGGCGTGCTGGTGACGGCGATTGTCGCCTTCGGCACCGACATCGAAGTTTATTATGCCGTGCCGTTGGGCGTCTTTGCGGGCGCGCTGGCGATGTTCTTCGTCTCGCTGTCGGAAGCGCAAAGCTCCTATGAGCAGCGCTGGAAGCCCAAGGAAGACAGCTATCGCCAACGCTGGGAACGCTACAAATAAGGCAGCCTATCAGGCCGTATCCGGCGGGATGGAGTTCAGCGAGGATTCCAATTCCGCGAAGCTGGGCTGATATTCGGATGGCACGCTGCCGCGGCCGATTTCCACCGACACCTGCGCCGCATTACCATGCAGATGCGCGACCAGGATGTCGCGGATGACGTGATAGAATAGCGCGTCCTCGTCGATCACCGCCTTCAGCCGCGTGCCCATCGGGCCGACAATGCCATAGGCCAGGAACACGCCCAGAAAGGTGCCGACCAGCGCCGAGCCGATCATGCCGCCCAACACTTCCGGCGGCTCGCTGATCGCGCCCATGGTCTTGATGACGCCGAGTACGGCGGCGACGATGCCCAAGGCCGGCAGGCCGTCGGCCATGGATTGCAGCGCATTGGCGCCCACCAGGGCTTCGTGGTGGTGCTTTTCCAGCTGCTTTTCCATCGCGGTTTCCACCTGATGGGGGTCTTCCAGGCTCATGGTCATCATGCGCAGCGTGTCGCAGATGAAATCCAGCGCGAAATGGTCTTTGCAGATCTTGGGGTAGCGCTTGAAGATCGAGGAGTCGTCGGGCTTTTCGATATGGGCTTCCAGCGCGATCAGGCCCTTGGACTTCATGGTCTTGGTCAGCAGGAACAGCAGGCACAGCAGGTCGTTGTAATCCTTCGGCTTCCAGCGCGGGCCGGAAATCACCTGGCCCAGCGAGCCCATGATCTTCTTCATGTTGAACATCGAGCCGGCGATCAGCATGGCCGCGATGGCGGCGCCGAAAATGGTCAGCAGTTCGTGCGGCGCGGCCTCGATCACCACGGCCAGCGAACCGCCGGTCATCAGGAAGCCGCCGAACACGCAAGCGAATAGAATGACAACGCCGCCGATTTGAAGCATCAAAAGACTCGCGAAATACCGGGGCTCAGTATTAACGGCAGGGCTTAAAGAGGCGTGAATTGCCCGCTGGCGCCGTGGCTTTAAAGCGTTAACGCTTGATGACTGACAAGGGCTTAGGCAAGGGCTTAGGCCTGGTTCGCGTCCGCCAGGCGCCGGGCCACCAGCGCCGCCAGTTCAGCCGCCACTTTCTCGCCCACCGCCACATCGCCATCCTCGGTGCGGGCGGCGCGCGCGATGGCCGCGACATTCAGCGCCACGATCATCGCATCCACCGGCTTTTTGATCCGCTCCATGTCATCCATGTAGCGGCACAGGATGTCGGCGATCCGCCCCGTCGTGACCAGCCCTGCGGTCTCGGCAAAGCCGCGGATCTCATGGGCCTTTTCGAACACCAGGGCCATATCGCCCCGGGCGTTCTCCAGCTCTTCGGCATATCCCAGGATGGCGGTACGCATTGCCGGGACCTGAGCCTCCATCGCCGCCTGGGCTTTCAGCGCGGTTTGCGCCGAGCGCAAGGTCTCGGACGCGCGGGCCGCGTTCTGCCGGCTCAGCATCTGCGGATAGGCGTCGGGCGCGATGATCTGGCACGATTGCCTGGGGGCGTCTTTCATCAGCGCACGTCCACTTCCTGCTGGAAATCGTCCTGGCGGCGCCAGGGCCCGGCATAATCGTCCAGCTGGTGACGCCGGCGGTCGGGGCCAAAATAATTGTCACAGCGGACAAAGGCGCGGGTCCGCTCGACGATCTCGGTGATGCGGGAGAACAGATTGTGGGCGGTGATGGGCTTGGCGAGGAATTCGGTGACCCCGGCGTCGCGCGCGGCCTGCACGCGGTATTTCTCGGTATGGCCGGTGATCATGATGATCGGCACAAAGGGATTGGGACTGTGTTCGTCATTGCGCACGCGGCGGGTGAATTCCAGCCCGTCCATCGGCTTCATCGCCAGGTCGCTGAGCACCAGATCGGATTTGCGCTCCCGCAACAGAGCGAGCGCGCTCTGGCCGTTGCCTGCCTCGGCGATCTCGCGGATGCCGACGGAGTTCAGCAGCGCGCGCAGCAAGGAGCGCATATGCGCATTGTCCTCGACAATCAGCGCCTTGAGGGTTTCGAAACCGGCTCCAGTCATCGGCGTCTCAGGCCTCTCACACGCGCCCAGCATTGTGTTCCGGCCAGCACAGCTGCCGTCGGACGCGTGTAAACTTTTCCACCGGAGGTTACGGTTGAGACGTTATTGAACCGTTACGGGACATCTGGGGCGAAGGATTTTATCTTGTTAAGAAATGCGGCTTTCCGCCTTTACATGACGCTCAGGGTGCTCTGGGCCCCCACCGCCTTGGGCGTGGTGGGGCTGGTGCTGGATGACCAGGGCCGGGTGCTGCTGGTCCGCCACAGCTACAATCCGGGCTGGCGCCTGCCCGGCGGCGGGGTCGGCCGGGGTGAGCCGCCAGCGCAAGCGGTGTTGCGCGAGCTTCAGGAAGAAGTGGGACTTGCCGGCGGGCTTGCGGACTTCGTCTCGCTGCATTCCCGGGGCGCGGGCTGGGTGACCATGGTGGTGGCGCTTTATCGCGTCACGGGCGGCGCGGTGAACTTCCATCCCAACTTGGAAATTCGCGAGATCTGTTTCGCCGATCCGCGCCATCCACCCGAAGGCACAACGCCTGCCACCTTGCGGCGCCTGGCGGAATTCACCGGGGCCGTCACGCCTTCGCCTTATTGGTAAGCTTGCCTTTTGGCATCGGGACGATTAGCGAGACTTCCCATGAATGTGATGGCCCCCGCCTGGCAGGTCCGCCTGGAAGCGCCGGAAGATGCCGCCAGCATCGAAGCGCTGAATGCGCAAAGCTTTGGTCCCGGCCGTTTCGCCAAATCCGCCTATCGCCTGCGTGAAGGCGTGCATCCGGTTTCCGGCTTGTCCTTTGTCGCGATCGAGCACGGCATCCTGCGCGGCTCGGTGCGGTTCTGGCCGATCACCGTGGGCGGGCATGAGGAATTGCTGCTGGGTCCCCTGGCGGTGCAGAGCGACCAGCGCGGCCGCGGCATCGGTATCTCGTTGATGCAGGCCGGGATCGAGGCGGCGCAACAGGGACCCTGGCGCGGCATCCTGCTGGTGGGCGATGAGCCCTATTACACTCGCGTCGGTTTTGCCCGCCTGCCGCCGGGACGGGTGAAGTTTCCCGGCCCCGTGGACCAGAACCGCATCCTGGGCCTGTCGTTGAAGGCGGGCGAGCTTTTGAACCTGTCGGGGGAAGTGCGCCGCGCCCAGATCGATGAGCCGGTTTGCGCGGTCGGCGCCGGTCTGGGCTAACGGCCCTCAAGTCTCCAAGCCAGCAACAGCGCGCCCACGATCAACAGCAATGCCAGCCATTGCGGCAAAAGCTTTTGCTGCTCCAGCGCGGTGACACGATAGGCGCCGTTGCTGCGCAAAGCTATCCAGCGATCGCCGCTGGCGCTTTCGCCCACCCCGACGCGGCGGATTTCCGGCAGCCCGTCTTCCAGCCAATGCACGCTGCCGCCGCTGGCTTCGGCGTCAGGCTTCAGCACTTCGTCGGTGGCGCGCATATCGGCCACTTCCTTGGGATTGAGCGGCCCCGCTGCCGTCACGGTGGAAAGAATGCCGTCGGTGGCGCGGTAAAGGCCCAGCTCGCCGGCCTTGGCGTCGGCGCGCCAGATGCCCGGTTCGGCGCGGGTCAGCGGCAAGGTCTCGGTCTTGCCTGATGGCGTGGTCAGGGTCACCGCCGGGGTCTGCGGCGCCATGGTGTGGCGGGTGATGCGGATGTGATCGCCGGTGATCTCGGCCTGCAGCGATTCCGCTTCCAGTTCCGGTTCCTTCATCAGCCAGTGCGCCAGCCGGCGCAGCAGTTCGGCCTGCGGGCCGCCCCCTTCAAAGCCGCGGGCCCACAGCCAGGTCTGGTCGCTCATCAGTTCGGCCACCCGGCCCTTGCCGACACGGTCCAGCACCAGAAGCGGGCGGCCCGCGCCATCGGCCATTACGGTCTGGCCGGCGATCTTGTTGCCGCCGATGATGCGGAACCAGCGGCCCCAGGTCGGGGCCGTCTTGTCCTGATTGCGGCCGGGCAGTTCGCGGGTCACCGGATGGGCCATGCCGTCACTGGTCACGACCGGCTTGAACGGGCCGGTATAGATCTGCCCGGTCGGCTGCACGGGCAGGACCTGGCTCAGCGGCGTGCGATAGACGCTTTCGGGGCCGGCGAATTCCGGCCCTGATGAAATCAGCAGCGCACCGCCGTCCTGGACGTAGGACGCCAGGTTCTGGAAATAGGCCAGCGGCAGCACGCCGCGCTCGCTGTAGCGGTCGAATACCACCAGATCGAACGACCCCAGCTTTTCCTGGAACAGTTCGCGCGAGGGAAAGGCGATCAGCGACAATTCATTGATGGGCGTGGAATCCTGCTTGTCCGGCGGGCGCAGAATGGTGAAGTGCACCAGATCCACCGACGGATCGGCCTTCAGCAGATTGCGCCACACCCGCTCGCCGGCATGGGGCTCGCCCGACACCAGCAGCACGCGCAACCGGTCGCGCACGCCCGATACGGTGACGACGGCGCGATTGTTTTCCAGGGTCAGTTCGGCGGGGCCTGGTGCTGCCGACAGCTCCACCAGATTTTCGCCTTCATGATTGACCGGCACCTTGATGTCGGTGTCCTTGCCCACCGGCACCATGCGAGTGCCAAAAGGCTTGCCGTCAATACGGATCTCCAGCACCGCGGTGGTTTCCCCGCCGCCGCCAAGGTCATCAATGCGCAGCCGCATCGGCGCCCATTGCCCGACGATGGCGAAGCGGGCCGCGCTTTCCACCGTCAGCTTGCGGTCGCGCTCGCCGCGCTTGCCCGCCACCAGCACCTGCAGCGGCGCGTGCAGGTTCATGGCCTCAGGCGATGGCGCGTCATGCACCTGGCCGTCGGTGATCAGGATGGCGCCGGCGACGCGGCTCTGCGGCACATCGGCCAGCGCTGCATTCACGGCGGCAAAGGCCTGGGTGCCGTTGTTCTCGCCGGTCGTGGTGGTGGTGACGCTGGTTTCGCGCACGATCAGGCCGGGCTGGGCGGCCAGAAGTTTCCTGACCTGTTGGCGGGCGCTTTCGGCCTGGGTGGCGCGCTGGCCCAGCGACATGCTTTGGGAGCGGTCGGTGACGATCACCGCGACATCGGGCAGCGGCGCATGCTTCTCGCGCACCAGAAGCGGGCCCGACAAAGCAAACAGCAGCACGGCAAAGGCCAGGCCGCGCGCCCAGGCGCCGCGCGCGCGCATGAAAAAGGCATAGGCCGTGATCAGGACCGCGATCACCGCCAGCGCGGTGAGCAGGGACAAAGGGATCACCGGGGCGAAGGCGAGCCTGGTCATTGCCCGTCCCCCTTCATTGTCCGTTTCCTAGGCGTTGCAGCAGGGCGGGCGCATGCACCACATCGGTCTTGTAATTGCCGGTCAGCGCATACATCACCAGATTGATACCGAAGCGGAAGGCCATCTCGCGCTGCAGCTCGCCGCCCGGTGACGGCGTGTTGAGGAAATGGCCGCTGGCATCCACCGCCCAGGCGGAAGCCCAGTCATTGTTGCCGATGATCACCGGCGACACGCCATCGCCGCCGCGCGCCGGCGGCGCGCCGTTCTTGGGCGCGGGCGGCAAGGCTTCCACCCAGATATCGCCACCGGTCCAACGGCCGGGAAAGTCGCGCAGGATATAAAAAGTCTTGGCCAGCACATGATCGGCCGGCAGTTTTTCCAGCGGCGGGAAATCCAGCCCGCCGGTCAACCGCCTTAAGGTCTGCTCGCCGGGCGAGGCGGCGCCATGTACCGCGCCCAGGCTGAGGTCGCGGGTGTCGAAGAAGATGGTGCCGCCGTTGCGCATGAAGTCGGCGACGCGCGACAGCGCCTTGGGCGACAGGTTCTTCTCTCGCGGGTCTATCGGCCAATAGAGCAGGGGATAGAGCGACAGATCGTCATGCTCCGGGTCCACGCCGATCGGCTCCAGCGGCTCAAATGAAGTGCGTGACTTCAGCGCCAGCCCCAGGCCCGTCAGCCCCGCCTGGCTGGTGGCGTCCACATCCGGCACGCCGGTCTTCACATAGGCCAGGCGCGTGTCCAGCGCCGCCTTCATGTTCATCATGTCATCGGCGCGCGCCTGTGGCGCCAGAATTGCTGGCAGGAACAGCACCGCCGCCGCCGCGGCCCCCAGCCATCTGCGCCTGCGGGGCGAGAAGCCGCGCAGCCACAGCGACAACAGGCAGTCGAACAGCAACAGGATCATGGCCGCGGCCAGAAGATAAGGCTCCAGCACCCGGGCGTGCGTGTTGCCGTAAGCCTGCATGGTCATTCCGGCGAGCGGCGTCAGCCGGTCGGTGGCGCGCATCACGTTCAGCGCGCTTTCCACTTCATGGGCGCCATAAAGGCCAGGCGGATGCTGCGGCGATACGCGGGTATGGGAAAAATCCTTTGCAGGGATCGGCGCGACATCGCCCGGTGTCGGTTCGGGATGGCCGAAGCCGTCCAGCAGCGATACCGGCGGCAGGCTGGTCAGCCCGGCCAGATCGCGCGCCGGCGTGCCCGCCGACAGCGCCAGGAGCCGCTTGAGCATGTCCACATAAAGTCCCGACAGCGGCAGCGACGACCAGGTCGGGCTGGCGGTGATATGGAACAGCACGATCCAGCCCTGGCCCAATCCTTGGGCGGTGATCAGCGGCGTGCCGTCAGACAGCTGGGCCCAGGTGCGGCCCTGCAGCTCGGCCGATGGCTCGGCCAGGACCTGGCGCGACACCGTCACTTCGGACGGCACTTCCAGGCCGTTGAAAGGGCTGAGCGCTCCAAATGGCGCCAGATGCTGGGGCGATGACCAGGCCATGGCGCTGCCCAGATAGCGGCCGCCGACCCTGAGATGCACCGGCACCAGATCGTCGGCGCCGCCGGTCATGTGATCGCCGGCAAAGCGGATCAGCATGCCGCCCTTGGATACAAAGTCCTTCACCTTGCCCAGGTCGTCGCCGGAGATCCTGGCGACGTCGGCCAGGATCAGCACCGAGACATGCTTGTCCAGCAGCTGGGAGATATTGCCCTTGGCGATTTCGGCATAAGGCGACAATGCCCGGTCCAGATAATAGATGTCGGAAAGCAGCGGCTGGCCTTCGGACGACGCGTTCTCTGACACGATGCCGGCGCTGCGCTGGGCCGCACCCCGGTCGAGCAGCTGCACTGAACCGGCGCTGTCCTCGCCCGTGATCGCCAGCCGCGCGGTGGCGTTGCGCACTTCCATCGGCAGGGCGATATGGCCGCTTGCCTGGATGTCGCCGCGGCGGAAGCGGATGCGAGTCGCCGCCAGGGTCTCGCCGCGCGCGCCGACGGCGCCGGCTTCGATCTCCAGCGGCGTGTTCGCCGATGCGCGGGTGACGGTGAGGGCAAAGCCACTGGCGTCGCGCATCACCGGCAACAGGCCCAGTGCGGTGCGCGCGGGCCCGAACAAGGTCGCTGTGCCATAGCGGTGGAAAGCATCAAGCAGCGTTTTGCTCTGGCCGTCTTCTAACCCGTCAGTCAGCCAGTAAAGCGCAGGCTGGGCGGCGAATTTGAAACGGCCCAGGGCGCGCGCCGCAGCAGCCCGGTCGCCGGGCCAGGGCATGGGCTTTAACTCCTTGGCGATGCGCTGGGCTTCACCTTCATTCAACAGGCCTTGCGGCACTGGCCCCGCGGTCGGAATGATAGCGACGGGACGGCCCTGCGCGCTGTGCAGCAGATCCGCCATCAGTTCCTGGCGCGCATCCCAATCCTTTGCCGCGGTCCAGCCATTGTCCACCACCAGCACCAGCGGTCCGTTGGTGGCGAGCTTGGGGCTTCTGCCCAGCAGCGGGTCGGCCAGCGCCACGATCAGAAGTGCGGCCGCCAGCAGGCGCAGCAGCAGAAGCCACCAGGGCGTGGCCGCCGGCGTCTGTTCCTCGTCTTCCAAGCCGCGCAGCAACCGCAGCGGCGGAAATGGGGTGCGGCGCGGCAGGGGCGGGGTGACGCGGAGCAGCCACCACAACACCGGCAGTGCCACCAGCGCCGCCAGGATAAGCGGTGTCCCGAAACTCAAGGGAAGGCCGAACAGGCTATCCATGGCCGTCCGTCCCAGCGCGCGAGGCCATCGCCCGCATCAGATCCCGCCGATGGCAGCGTGCAACGCGATCAGCGAACCCTGCGGTGCGTGATCTGTGCGATGGACGGTACAAGTCCAGCCCAGCTTGGACGCAGCCTCGACGACGCGCTCGCCATGGGCGACGAAGCGGGCGCGATAAGGGCCACGCACCCGCTCGGCACGGCCGAAAATCTCGTCATCGCCGCCGCTCGGCGATTCAAAGCGGGTGCGGCCGGCATAAGGAAAATCCTCTTCCGCCGGATCGATGATCCGCACCAGATGGCCCGCCACACCCAGGCGCGACAGCCGCTGCATGGTGTCGAATGCGCCTTCGTCCAGAAAGTCGCTGAACCACACCAGCTGGTTGCCGCGCTTGAGCGGCGCGGGCGGCGGCAGGGCCCCGGAGGTGGGTGCGAACATGGCGCGGCCCATGCGGGTCAGCGCCAGCCGCGAGGCGCCGGCCCCGCCTTCCATGCCGAGAAAGCCCACCCGCTCGCCGCCGCGCACCAGCAGCGACGCCAGCGCCAGCAGCAACAGATCGGCGCGGCCGCGCTTGGAAACGGTACCGGATTTGAAATTCATATTGGCGGAGGCGTCGCGCCAGAACCACACGGTCTGGGCGGCTTCCCATTCCCGCTCGCGAACAAAGATGTGCTGCGACTTGGCCGACTGGCGCCAGTCGATGGCGGAAGAGGAATCGTGGCTGGCATAACGGCGAAACTGCCAGAAGCTTTCGCCCATGCCGGCGCGCCGGCGGCCATGCACGCCCAGGCTGACGGACGCGGCCAGATGATCGGCTTGGACCATCAGGGGCGGCAGGCCGGCGGACAGGCCGTCGGCTTCATGCTGCAGCGTAGAGAATTGGGTCAAAACCGACCCTTGTTAAAAGAGATCATGACAGAGCCGCTCGATCACGCTGGCGGTGGTGGCCCCTTCGGCGCGGGCGGCGAAATTCAGGGCCATGCGATGGCGCAGCACCGGACCCGCCAGCGCCACCACATCGTCGGTCGAGGGGGCAAGCCGGCCGTCCAGCAGGGCGCGGGCGCGCACCGCCAGCATCAGCGCCTGGCTGGCGCGCGGGCCGGGGCCCCAGGCGATCTGGCCGCGCACGCCGCCGTCATGATCGGAATCGGGCCGCGCCGCACGCACCAGGGTGAGGATGGCGTCCATCACCTGTTCGCCCACCGGAATGCGGCGGACAAGGGTCTGCGCTTCCAGAAGATCGTCGGGGCCGCATACGCGCACCGCACTTTTTTCCTCGCCCATGGTGGTAGCGAGCAGCATGTGACGTTCGGCCTCCAGATCGGGATAGCCGACGTCGATCTGCAGCAGGAAACGGTCGAGCTGGGCTTCGGGCAAGGGATAGGTGCCTTCCTGCTCCAGCGGATTTTGGGTCGCCAGCACATGGAACAGGCGCGGCAGATCGTGGCGCGCGCCGGCCACCGTCACATGCTTTTCCTGCATCGCCTGCAACAGTGCGGACTGGGTGCGCGGGCTTGCGCGGTTGATTTCATCGGCCATCAACAACTGGGTGAAGACGGGGCCGCGAATGAAGCGGAAGGCGCGCTCGCCGCTGACGGATTCTTCCATCACTTCCGAGCCGGTGATATCGGCGGGCATCAGGTCGGGGGTGAACTGGACGCGGCTGGTGTCCAGCCCCATCACAATGCCCAGCGTGTCCACCAGCTTGGTCTTGGCCAGGCCCGGCACGCCGATCAGAAGACCATGGCCGCCGGCCAGCAGGGTCACCAGGGTCTGCTCGATCACTTCATCCTGGCCGAAGATCACCGCCTTCAGCCCGTCGCGCACCTTGGCGAAAGTGCCCGCGGTATTTTCCAGCCGCTTGGGCGCTTCGTCCAAAATGTCCACCTTGTTCATGCGAGGAGCGCCTTACGAGCTTGCCGGGATGAAGGTTATGTTGCACCGTTGAGCATTGGCGGCGCAACCCCCGGAAATGGCCTTAATATTCAACAGAAATCCATGAATTGTGGCGTCATGACGGCGGGCAAAAACGCCCTTAATCCAGCTCCGACGGAACCTGCGGCGTGAGCCTTGTGGAAGCCTTGCGCGGTCGCTTGCTGCAGGCGCCGCCGCAGGTCGGCGCCCATGACGATTACGATCTGGCGCCGGAGCTTCACCCCGACAGGTTTCACGGCGTCAAGGCGGCGGTGCTTCTGCCCGTCGTGGCGCGCAAAACGCCCACTCTGCTCTTTACCCGGCGCACCGAAACCCTGGCGCGGCACAGCGGGCAGATCAGCTTTCCCGGCGGGCGCAGCGAAGAAAGCGATCTGTCGCCGGTCGAAACCGCCTTGCGCGAAACCCAGGAAGAAACCGGCATCGAGGCCGGCTTCATCACCATGGTGGGCTATCTCGACCGCTATCTCACCGGCACGGGTTTCGATATCCAGCCAGTTGTCGGCGTGCTGGCTGAAGGCTTTGCACTGGCGCCGGACCCGCGCGAGGTGGCCCAAGTATTCGAGGTACCGCTCGTCTTCCTGCTGGATCCCGCCAACCGGCGGCGCGAAACCCGTCTCATCGCCGGCCGCGAGCGGCGCTTCCATGCCATCACCTATGAAGAGCATGAGATCTGGGGCGCGACCGCGGCGATCATCGTCGATCTGGCATCGCGTTTAGATGGTATAAGCCTGACTCATAAAGATTTGGGCCCATGAAGATTGATCCGTCACAGCATGGCTGGATGACCGCGCCGGAAACCGCACAGGTCATGGCGGCTCTGGGCGAGGCGCGCTTTGTCGGTGGTGCCGTGCGCAATGCGCTGTTGGGCGCGCCCGTGGTGGACATCGATATCGCCGTGCCCATGCCGCCCACCGAGGCGTTGATCCGGCTGACCGCCAAGGACATCAAGGTGATTGAGACGGGGATGGATCATGGCACCGTCACCGCCATCGCCGGCCCCCATGCGTTCGAGATCACCTCGCTGCGCCGTGACGTGGAAACCGATGGCCGCCATGCCAAGGTGGTATTCACCGACGACTGGGCGGAAGACGCTGCCCGGCGCGATTTCACCATCAATGCGCTTTATGCCACCGCCAATGGCGAGATATTCGACTACGCCACGGGTGTCGAAGACCTGATCGCCGGCAAGGTGCGCTTCATGGGCGATGCGCGCACCCGCATCGCGGAAGATTATCTCCGGGTGCTGCGCCTGTTCCGCTTCCACGCCTGGTACGGGCGGGGCGAAATGGATGTCGAAGGCCTGCGCGCCGCGGCCGAAGCCAAAGACAAGCTCAAGACCCTGTCGGCGGAACGGGTGGCCAAGGAATTGTTGCGCCTGCTGGAAGCGGGAAACCCTGCGCCGGTGCTGCGGGTGATGGCGGCCACGGGCATCCTGTCCGAGCTTTTGCCGGAAGCGCTGCAACTGCCCAGGCTGGAGCGGCTGGTGGAGATCGATGCCGACAATCTTTTTCCGCGCGACGCGGTGCTCCGGCTCGCCGCCCTCTTGCCGGCGAGCAGCGATGCAGCTCATGCCGCCAGCGACCGGCTGAAACTGTCGAATGCCGATCGCACGCGGCTGGAACAGGTGCTGTCGGGAGAAAAGATCGCCGCCGGACTTTCCGCTCGCGAGGCCAGGCGCCTGCTCTACCGTATGGGCGTGGCGCGCTTCCGCGACAAGGTGCTGCTGCAATGGGCGTCGGCGCCTTCAGCCGCTGGCGCACTGCCCTGGCGCATGCTGCTGGAGATGGCGCAAAACTGGCAGCGGCCGCGCTTTCCGCTCAGCGGCCGTGATGTGATGGAGGCCGGCGTCGCCGAAGGCCCCGATGTCGGGCGCCTTCTCGCCCAGGTGGAAGACTGGTGGGTGGGGACCGACTTCGCCGCCGGCGAAAGTGCGTGCCGCGACCGGCTTCATCAGGTGGTCGCACAGGATCGCGCATGACATTCGAATTGCTGGATCAACTGTCCTTGGCCGGCGATCCCGCCAAGGCCAATGAGGATTTTCTGGCGCAGGGCCCCCATGCTGCGCTGGTGATGGACGGCGCCACGCCGCTGGGCGACAGCCTGATGCCCGGCCCCAGCGACGCCGCCTGGATCGCCCAGTTCGGGGCGCGGCGGCTGATGGCGCATCTGAGCGAGGAGAAAAGTGCGCGCAAGGCGCTGCGGGATGCGCTGGCCGATGCGCAAAAGAGTTTTGAGGCGTTGCGCCGTCGTCCCCCGGAAGAGAAGTGGCAGACCCCTTGCGCCTCCATGATGCTGGCGGTACCCGGCGACAGTGAGGTGGAGTTCCTCTGGTTCGGTGATTGCGCGGCGTTGGTGAAGCAGGACGATGCAGCCGTCACCGTGGTGGGCGAGACCTTCGACAAGCGCGCCGCCGAAGCCGAGCGCGCCCGCGCCTTGGCCAAAGAGAAGAATCTTTCGCCGGCCTCCGGCCTCAGCCGGCCGGAATTCATCGGCACCCTGCGCAGCAGCCGCAATCGCATCAATAGCGGTACCTATTGGCTATTCAGTCCCGATGCCCGTGCCGCGGCGCATGTCTCGCGCCGGGCGATCAAGGCCGTGCCGGGCACGGTGCTGCTGCTGGCCACCGACGGCTTTCTGGCGCTGGCCAGCGATTATGGCGCCTATAGCGCCGACGGCCTGATGGCGGCGGCGCTGTCGAAAGGGCTTGCGGGTTTGGGCGAAGAACTGCGCGCCATCGAGGCGGGCGACGTTGGCGGCGACAAATTTCCCCGCTTCAAGAAAAGCGATGATGCGACCGCGCTGCTGCTGAAGATCAGTTGATCGCTTTCAAAACGTCATGCCCACCATGCCAGATCATGGACAAGGCCACGTACAGCACGATCGCCAGGCCCAGATAGCTGATCCAGCGAAAGCGTTCGAGCAGCCGGGCGATGACATTGGCCGCCGCTCCCATCAGCCCTACCGACAGCAGCAGGCCGATCACCAGCACATCCAGGTGATCGCGGGCCGCGCCCGCCACCGCCAGCACATTGTCCAGCGACATGGAGACATCGGCCAGCACGATCTGGGTGATGGCGCGCCTGAGCGATGCATTGGCTTCCAGCGGCGCCGCCGCATGAGCCTTGTGGCTGGAAATGTCGCGCCAGAAGCGCCAGCACACCCATAAAAGCAGGATGCCGCCGGCAAGCGTCAGGCCGATCACCTCCAGCAGCGACACGGCCATCACCGCCAGGCCGACCCGCAGCACCACGGCCGCCACCAGGCCCCAGAAGATGACCTTGCGGCGCAGGGCAGCCGGCACCCGGGCTGCCGCCATGCCGATGACCACGGCATTGTCGCCAGCCAGCACGATGTCGATCATCAGCACTTGAGCCAGCGCAACCAGACCGCCGGGCTGAAATAGGGTCAGGGTCATGGCGTCCTCGGGAACCCACCCGTTTGGCGCAGGGCTTCCCCCAGCACCATTGCGGCGGCCTGGGCGACATTCAAGGACCGCAGGCCCGGAAGCAGGGGGATAACCAGCCGGGCGAAGGCCGCGTCATGCACCGCGTCAGGGACGCCGGCGCTTTCGCGCCCCACCATCAGCGTGTCATCGGCCGCAAAGGTGAAATCGGCATAGGGAAGGTCGCCCCGGGTGGTCAGCAGGACCAGCCTTCCTGGCGAGTTGGCGGAGAAATTGTCACGAAACTGCGACCAGGACTCATAGCGACGGATATCGGCCTGTTTCAGGTAATCCATCCCGGCGCGGCGGAAATTGCGGTCCGACAGCAGAAATCCACAAGGCTCGATGATATCGACGCCCACCCCAAGGCAAGCGCCCAGCCGCATCAGGCTGCCCGCATTTTGCGGGATATCGGGCTCATATAGCGCCAGCCGCACCCCAAACCTCCATTTTTCGGCCGCCACGGATGTAAGTCGCGGCAGTAAAAGGCATTTTCTGCGTCATCGTGCCGCAAGACCCTCGAAAATCGACTCTCTATTTTACCGGCCCAATGAACAAGCGGGCGGGGGCCGGCGCGTCACCGCGTCAGTACCCTTGCCACGCTTGTTTGTGGCAAGAGTTCGAACACGTTTTCCATAAGGGTGGACCCAGTGGCAGCTACGACGAGTGACGCGGGCACGCGACGCGATTTCCTTTATGTGGCGTCGGGCGCGATTGGCGGTGTGGGGCTGGCCGCGATGGCATGGCCGTTCATCGACCAGATGAACCCGTCTTCCGCAGCACTTGCCGCCGGCACCACCGAAATCGATCTTTCCTCCATCCAGGCGGGCCAGCAGGTCGTATTCAAGTTCCGCGGCCATCCGCTGTTCGTGCGCCGCCGCACCCCGGCCGAGATCGCCGAGTCCAACGCCGTGGATGTGAGTTCGCTGCCCGACAACAACGCCCGCAACCTGAATGTTGCCGACACCGCGCTGGCCACCGACGCCAACCGGGCCACCAAGCCGGAATGGCTGATCCTGATCGGCGTGTGCACCCATCTGGGCTGCACCCCCACGGTCTCCACTCCCCAGATGCCGGAAGGCGATTACGGCGGCTGGCTCTGCCACTGCCATGGCTCGCAGTACGATACTGCCGGCCGTATCCGCAAAGGTCCGGCGCCCCAGAACCTCGCCGTGCCCCAATACGCATTCCTGTCCGCCACCCGCGTCAAGGTCGGCTAAGGAGAACATCATGTCAGGCCCTTCGACCTACAAGCCCAATTCCGGTTTCGAGCGCTGGCTCGACGCGCGCCTGCCGCTGCCGCGGCTGATGCACGACACCATGCGCACCTTCCCCACGCCCAGGAACCTGAACATCTGGTACACCTTCGGCGGCATCCTGGCTTTCTGCCTGGGTGTGCAGATCGTCACCGGCATCGTGCTGGCCATGCACTATGTCGCCAATGCGGGGCTGGCCTTCGACAGCGTCGAAGCCATCATGCGCGACGTCAATTACGGCTGGCTGATCCGTTACATGCATTCCAACGGCGCCTCGATGTTCTTCCTCGCCGTCTATATCCACATGTTCCGCGGCCTCTATTACGGCTCCTACAAGGCGCCGCGCGAGCTGATCTGGATCATTGGCGTGCTGATCTACCTGCTGATGATGGCCACCGCCTTCTTCGGCTATGTCCTGCCCTGGGGCCAGATGTCCTTCTGGGGCGCCACCGTCATCACCAACCTGTTCACCGCCATCCCGGTGGTGGGCACGCACATCGCCACCTGGCTGTGGGGTGATTTTGCGGTAGGCGACGCGACGCTCAATCGCTTCTTCTCGCTGCACTATCTGCTGCCCTTCATCATCGCGGGCGTGGTGGGACTGCACATCTGGGCGCTGCATGTGCCGGGCAACAACAACCCGCTGGGCATCGATGTGAAGAGCCCGCAGGACACGGTGCCCTTCCACCCCTATTACACGGTGAAGGACGCCTTCTACCTGACCTTGTTCGTCATCCTGTTCGCGGGCTTTGTCTTCTATGCCCCGAACTTCTTCGGCAACCCGGACAATTACCAGCAGGCCAATCCGCTGGTGACCCCGCCCGATATCGTGCCGGAATGGTACCTGCTGCCCTTCTACGCCATGCTGCGTTCCATCCCCAACAAGCTGATGGGTGTGGTCGTGATGGGCGGCGCCATCGTCACCCTGGTGTTCATCCCCTGGCTCGACACCAGCCGGGTGCGCTCCTGCCGCTTCCGCCCGCTGATGAAGCAGTTCTTCTGGGCCTTCGCGGTGTGTTGCGTGGCTCTGGGCTATTGCGGCTCCCAGGGTGTGGACGCGGCGGTCGCTGGCGTGCCGCTGGTCTGGGTGGCGCGTATCGCCTCGCTCTACTACTTCGCCTTCTTCTGGCTGATCATGCCGATCGTGGGCCTGATCGAGACGCCAAAGAAGCTGCCTGCATCGATCGCGCAATCCGTCCTCGGCGACACCGCCGCGGCCCCTGCCGAGTGAGAACCAACATGCGTCTGACGACTGTTTCGCTCGGTACCGCCCTGGCCTTCGGGCTCCTGGCCTCCACTTCGGCCATGGCGCTGGACACCACCCGGCTTGCGCCCAAGGATGCGTCCTTCTCCTTTGAAGGACCGTTCGGTACCTACGATCGCGGCGCCCTGCAGCGCGGCTATCAGGTCTACAAGGAAGTCTGCTCGGCCTGCCATTCCGCCCAGCACCTGGCCTTCCACAATCTGGATGAGCCGGGCGGTCCGGAATTCACCGAGGCCCAGGCCCGTGCGCTGGCCACCGCCGCCAAGGTGCCGGCCGATCCCAACGACAAGGGCGAGACCGTTGACGACAAGGGCGTGACCCTGATGCGGTCCGCGACCCTGGCCGACCACTTCCCGTCGCCCTTCCCCAATGAGAATGCTGCCCGCGCCAACAATGGCGGCGCGCTGCCGCCCGACCTTTCGATGGTGGTCAAGGCGCGCGAAGGCGGCCCGCAGTATGTCTATTCCATCCTGACCGGCTTTGGCGGCCACGCGCCGGCCGGCTTCAAGGTCATCGACGGCAAGTACTACAATCCCTATTTCGAGGGCTGGAACATCTCCATGCCGCCGCCCTTGAAGGACGGCACTGTCACCTATTCCGACGGCACCAAGGCCACGGTGGACCAGGAAGCCCGCGATGTGGTGACCTTCCTCAGCTGGGCCAGCGAACCCAAGATGGAAGAGCGCAAGCGCTTCGGCTTTGGCGCGATGGCGTTCCTGGTGCTGCTGGCTGGCGTTCTCTTCGCCGCCTATCGCCGGATCTGGAAGGACGCCCACTAGACTGTCATGAACCCGAGGCATTGCCCCCGGGGGTCACCATGATAAAAGGGCGCTCCCCAGCAGGAAGCGCCCTTTTTCATGAGTAAGACTGTTCTCGGCATCATTGGCGGTTCCGGCGTCTATCAGATTGACGGGCTGGAAAACGCCCAGTGGCAGACGGTGAAAAGCCCGTGGGGCGAGCCGTCGGACCAGCTTTTGACCGGCACCTATGCCGGGGTGGATCTGGTGTTCCTGCCGCGCCATGGTCGCGGCCATATCCAGACCCCCAGCAGCATCAACTACCGCGCCAATATCGATGCCTTGAAGCGCGTCGGCGTGACCGACGTGATCAGCGTCTCGGCCTGCGGCTCGCTGAAAGAGGAACTGCCGCCCGGCACCTTTGTGATGGCGGACCAGTTCATTGACCGCACTTTCGCCCGCGAAAAGAGCTTCTTCGGACCCGGCTTTGTTGCTCATGTGCCCATGGCCCATCCGGTCTGCCCCAAATTGTCGGGCGCGCTGACCCTGGCGGCGCGGGAACAGAAGATCGATCACAGCGAGGGCGGCACTTATATCTGCATGGAAGGCCCGCAATTCTCCACCCGCGCCGAAAGCTTCCTCTATCGCAGCTGGGATTGCGCGGTGATCGGCATGACGGCGATGCCGGAAGCCAAACTGGCGCGCGAGGCCGAGCTGCCCTACGCCATCGTCGGCATGGTGACCGATTATGACTGCTGGCACGACGATCACGACTCCGTGACGGTGGATGCCGTGATCAAGGTGATGCAGCAGAACGCAGCCAATGCGCGCCGGCTGATCCAGGCGGTGGCGTCCAAGCTGGGGCCGGACCGCCAGCCCTG
>Ga0302314_10008614_pt1 | contig 18127 bp, 11 predicted proteins | sample III_Palsa_N2_3_FD_200533 | JGI IMG/M metagenome (GOLD analysis project Ga0302314, IMG submission 200533) | Peat permafrost microbial communities from Stordalen Mire near Abisko, Sweden - III_Palsa_N2_3 | ecosystem: Environmental > Terrestrial > Soil > Palsa > Peat permafrost | place: Sweden...
GCGCCCGCAAGATTGGCGCGGAGAAGTTCGGCCAGCCCAACCTCGGCCCCGCGGACGACAAGGTCGACGGCGTCGGCGACATGACCTCGGCCTTTGACACACTCCGTCTTGAAGGTAAGCGCGCACTGCTCAGCGCTGCCTACGCCACCATACCCGCCGCGGAGATCGCCCGCTTCCCGCACGAAGCCGGCGCCGGCTGCAAGCGACTGCAGATCACACCCACTGACAGCGCCCTGCCCAATCCCGTCCCCGCCGACTTCAATCCCCGCCCCGACACCACCCCCGGCATCCCCGCCTCCGGCAACTGGACCCCGTAGTGTTCCCGCAAGTCAGCACAACCCTCCCGTGCCCCGTCCTTTCGCGTACTTTGCGAATGGGCGGGAAAGCGATGCACCCTGTATGGCACATACCGGCAGTAGCACGGATTTCCATTTGCGTAGCACTAGCGGCCCCGCTCTTCAGCAGTTGCGAACCGGCCCGCGCCGCTGATCCATCCCCAACGCTGGCCCACATACGCGCAGCCGGCGTGCTCCGTTGCGGCGTCGACGCCGAAGAGCCCGAGTACTCCACCACCGACGACCACGGCAGCCGCGCCGCCTTCGATGCGGACCTTTGCCGCGCCGTGGCCGTGGCCGTGCTCGGCGAGAACGCGCACATTGAAGCCGCAAACTTCCCCGACGACACAACCGCCATGGCCGCGCTCAAGACCAGCGCTGTCGATTTGATTCCCACTCTTACCGATGATTTTTCCCACACCGTCGGCGCGCATCTCGCGTTTACGCGGCCAGTCCTCTGGGATGGCGTCGGCTTCCTTCTTTACGGCGCCAGCCCAGTAAAAAGCGCGCCTGGACTGACCAGCAAAAAGATCTGCTTCCTGGCCGAAACGGGCGTAGAAGAAACCGTGCGCGCCTGGTTCGCGCGTGAGCATCTGAGCTTCGTGCCCTTTCCCTTTCAGGAAGAAGGCGAGATGCAGGCCGCGTTCACCACCAACAACTGCGGCGCACTTGCCGGTGAGCGCACGCGCCTGGCGCAGACGGAAGCGACACTCGCCGAGCACGGCCGCCCCACCCGCCTGCTATCCGAAGCCATCGGCAACGACCCGCTTGCTGCTGCGGTGCGCGAAGACGATCGGCAATGGATCTCGATTGTGAGCTGGGTCATGGAAGCTTTGGTCGCAGCGGAAGAGCTTGGCGTGACGCAGGCGAATGTGCGCGAGCTGGCCTCTCACACAGCGCAGGAAACCAATCCGCGGCGACGGTTTCTGCTTGGCGGTTCAAAGCAGATTGGCAGCGGGCTGGGTCTTGACGATGAGTGGGCGGCACGCGTCATTGCCGCAACGGGAAACTACGGCGAGATCTACGAGCGCGACCTGGGCAGTGGATCGGCGATGAAGCTGCCCCGCGGCATCAATCGCCTTCAGAGGAACGGCGGCGCCATGGTGGCGTTGCCGTTTCGTTAGGCCTGTGCAGGCTATTCCTCAGGCTGCAGGAGGACTGAGGTTTCCGACCCTAGATTGTCTGTCCCTAAAGTCCACAACATAAAATGACCTGTCATCGTGTGCGAACGGGGCCCCAAACGCTGTTCAGTTTGGAGGTGGTGAGTCGAAGGATCTGCATTTGCCCCTTCGCGATTTTGTACACGAAGTTTAGGGACAGGACCCTGGCCACAAGAAGGAACGAAGCAATCCGCGTGAATCTTATGGATGCGGTGGGTAGCCGTAGTTGCGGAGGAAGACGCGGCGGCGGTAAGCGCGGAATTCGCGGATGAGCAGGACCAGGACCACCACCAGGAAGATCAGCGGACCGTAGAAGAGAATGGGGGGCTGCGATACGCGGTCGCCTTCAATGCTTACGTTGTCGCCGGTGCGCAGGGAGCCGAACATGGCCACTACATCCTCACCCACGTGCACGTTGTTGCCCAGGCGGATGCCGCCGAAGAAGCTGACCACGTCGTGATCGAGCTGGGCGTTGTCATCGGCGGTGACGTGGCCGAAGAAGTTGACCACGTCGTGGCCGGCCTCGGTGGCGATATGGGTGTTGCCGAAGAAGACGACGACGTCGCCGGTGGATTTGCCCTCGAGATCGACGCTGCAGAAGAAGCAGACAGCGTCATGCACCGTTTCGCCGGCTTCAACGTGGATGTTGGAGAAGAACTGGACCTGGTCTTCTTCGGCGCGGGCGTGGGTTGACGCAAACGCGGCGGCGAGCAGGGCGACAGCAAGGACGCGGGCGAGCGTGCAGGCGAGGATGCGGCGGATCATGGGCGGCTCCACTCAAGAAGTTTACGCGGAGTCGATGGGGAAAGTTCCCTGATTTTGCGAGAGGTCCGACGATCGTGGCTTCCCACCCTGACGACAAAAAATGCCACCAGGGTAGGAACCAGAGTTTTATCTCTGTAAAAAACTTTAGAACTGCATGCGCATGCCGAGCTGGATGCGGCGCGGCGGGTTGACTGAGGTGGTTTCGCCGAACTCGGACGAGGTATCGACTGTGTCGATGCCGCTGACGTTGGGGTGGTTCAGCAGGTTGAAGGCTCCGGCCGAGAAGCCGAGGCGCGGTGCTTCTTCATCCTTGTTGGGGGTGATGGCGAAGTCGTGGCCCCAGCGCAGATCCACATCCACGTAGCCGGGTGCGGTTTCGGTGTTGCGGGCCACGCCGTCGGGGCGCGCGTTGAAGAGGTTGTCGCCGTAGGGGTCGGCGCCGGTGGTCACGGTCCAGGGCGTGCCGGTGTTGGCGAAGACGCCGCCCGAGAGGTTGAACACGCTCTCCGGGTTGAACATGGCGTACATGCCCAAGCGGTTGCGGCGATCAAACCCGGAGCGGGACCACTCGTCGTTGGGTGCGTACTGGTTCTGCGGGAACCAGCCGATGCCCCCGGTGTCGGAGTCGTAGTGGGACCAGGTGTAGCGCCCGAAGCCGGTGAACCATTTGTTGAGGCGGCCGCGGTAGGAGACGTCCATGCCGTCGCCGTCCCAGAAGCCTTCAGCCTGCATCTGGCGGATGCGTCCATACGCCGGATTGGGGCGAAGGGTGTAGCCGGACTGCGGCGTGGGCGCGTTGATGTCCACGGAGCGGAACGCATCGATGCCGCGCGCGGAGTAGACGCTGACGACGCCGGTGGCTTTCTCGCCCAGTTGGCGCTCGATGGAGAGGCCGTACTGGATCTGGTAGGGGATCTTGGCGTTGGGTTCCAACTGCGCCAGGTTGGGCGGCTGCGCGGCGATCGCGAAGCAGTTGGTGATGGGCACGCAACCGGTGGAAGGCAGCGTGGATGGGTCAAAGGAGAACGACAGGGCGCGGCGGGCGGCGTTGCCGTAGCGGGCCAGGTCGAGCAGCGGGCCGGAGCCGAAGCGGTCGTAATAGATGCCTCCGCCGCCGCGCAGCACGGTCTTGCTCTCTTCACTCAGCAGCCAGGCAAAGCTGACGCGCGGAGAGAAGCCGAGGCGCCGCGTGGCCAGAAAGTTCTGCCAGTCGTAGCGGATGCCGGGCGTGATCTGAAAGCGCGCGTTGACCTTGACCTGGTCCTGGATAAACGCGCCCATCTCCTGCTGGTGATAGACGAAGTGCACCACGCCGGTGTTCTGCGAGTAGGCCGAAGGCAGGTTGGCCGCGTAGTTCTGGAGAGCCGTCTGCAGGACGGTAACGCCGTCAGAGGCCAGCGTCGGTCCGAAGGTGTACGAGCCAAGGGAGTTCGTGTTGTCGTCGTAGGCGCGGCGGTCGATGTGCGGCGTGCCGGCGCCCATCTTGATGGTGTTGCGGCCCTTGGTCCAGGTCAGCATGTCGTAGACGCGGACGTTGTACTCGGAGCTGTAGGAGTCAGCCTGAGCGGAGCCGCCGGAGAATTCGCCGGAGACGTAGATGCTCGGCGCCTCGGCCACATCGCTGGTGCGGGACCAGTCGCGCTCGCCCACCACCGAAACCTGGTTCAGCATGATGGCGGATAGAGCCTGGTCGAGATGGGCGACAAAATCGTCTTCGCGATACTCGTTGTTATAGCCGGCCGCGGCCAGCGTCTGCCCGCCGATTCCCTGGTTCTGCGAGGTCGAATCCTGGTAGCTGTACTGCACGTATCCGGAGGTGCCTTCGCGGAACTGGTGGGCGAGGCGTGTGGAGAACTCGGTGTCGCGGGCCGGCGAGTAGACGTTGGCTTCGTACAGGCCGCTGGGGTTGTCCGTGGTGGGCACAATGGTGGCGTCGATGACCGAGTCCTGGTCGTAAAGCACGCGGTTGAATGAACCCAGGAAGCTGTACTTGGGCGCGTGCGGGATGGGGCCGGTGATGTGGCCCTCGTAGTTCTGGCGCTGCTCGAAGGGCTTCGACGGGGCCAGCGCGTTCTGCGCGTTCATTGCCGAGTTGCGGAAGAGGAAGTTGAACTGGCCGTGGTAGTGGTCGGCGGTGGACTTGGTGATGATCTCCATCTGCCCGCGGCCAGGCCAGTAGTACTGCGCGGAGTAGGGATCCTGATTGATGCGGATCTCCTTGATTGCGGAGGCGGAGACGGTGGCGCGGTTGGCTTCGACGCCATCGACCATCAGGCCGGTGCCGGCGGTATCGCCCACGCTCGAGTCGAGGAAGGAACTCATCGCGGTGACGTAGTCGTTGTCGAAGATGGGCAGCGCCTTGAGGTCGCTCGAGGTCATCACGGAAGAGTCATGATTGGCGTCGGGCGAGGACAGGTCTTCGCTCGAGTCGCCGTTGACGCGGACCGTGGAGGCCACTGCCGCGATGGGCAGGATGATGTGCACCGGCTTGGGCGCGGACGCCAGTGCGGACGCGGGTGAACCGGGCGCGGGCGCGGCGGGTGCGGCGGGCGTTCCCACAACGGGCTTGCCAACTCCCGAGACGGCGGGGCCGGTGGAGGCGGGCGAGCCAGCGGCGATGGGCGCAGCGGCGGGCGCGGCGATGACGACCGGCGTGCGGACCGTCTCGAAGCCCGGCTCGGAGACCACCAGCGTGTAATTGCCCGAGTGGGGAGCCGTGAGCTGGAAGTTGCCTTCTTCATCGGAGTGGATGGAGTTGGCGACCGTGCCATCTGTGTTGAGCAGGTCAATCTCGGCGCCGGGCACGATGGCGCCGCTGGGGTCTGCTACCACGCCGGAGAGCGACGGAGAGGCGGGTGCGCCGGGCGAGGTGGCGTTGCCGGCCAGAGCGGACGGGGCAAGCAGGAAGGCAACGGGAAGGGTTGCCATGGCCAGGACGGCGGCCAGCGGAACAGTGCGCATGCGGTCAATCTCCAAGGCAAAGAAAATTTTCAGCCACGGCGTGCAGGCTGGAGCCGGATTCAAAGCTACGATCTCGAAGAGTCTCTCTCAATCGCGATCGCGCGTCTTCATTTTGCATTCGAAAGGCGTGCCGGAATGGGAACACACGCGTCAAGTCGAATCCGCTCAAAAAATCGCAGTTCAAACAAAATGGCCAGTACCTGAATTATCTAATGAAAACGGTTCCAATGGGGCGAGACGAAGAGAAAAATTTGCGTTGTGTTCCGCCGCGTGCGCCCATGACCCGGAAATGCTGACTCAGATCGGGTCTTCCACCGGGTACCGGGCCAGGGCGCCAATCCACTCCGCCGGCGAATCGACCAAGACATCGGGCTGAGCGGTGAGCAGGCTCTCCGGCGAGAGGCCAAAGGTGCAGCCCACCGACCAGGCGCCGGCGTTGCGCGCGGTCAGCACGTCCACGTGGCTGTCGCCGATGAGCACCGTCTCCTCCGGGCGGGCCAGCGCGTCGATCATAAGCGCCTGCAGGCCTTCGGGGCTGGGCTTTTTTGTAGAGAAACTGTTGCCGCCGTAGATGTAGAGGAAGTAAGGCGCAAGGCCAAGCGCGGCGCAGATATCCTGCGCGGGCCGGACGGGTTTGTTGGTGAGCACGGCCATGGTGCGGGTAAGCGTGCCGGGCTGGTCGTGGAGGGCCTTCAGCGCGGCCAGCGACTCCAGGACCCCGTCGTAGGCATACGTGAAGTCGAGCTTGTGGGCGCGGTAGTAGTCGAGAAAGAAGGCGTAGGCGGTCTGCAGGAAGTCGTCCGGGACGGGACCGCCGTAAGCCTCGGCCAGGGCGCGGCGCACCAGCATGAGAGCGCCATCGCCGATGAAGCCGGCGATCTGCGCGTCTTCAAGCGGCGGATGGCTGAAGTGGGCGAGAGTGGCGTTGACGGAGTTGCAGAGGTCCTGTGCGGAGTCAATCAGCGTGCCGTCAAGATCGAAGACCAGAAGTTTGATGTGCTCCACAGGAATGGGGCGAAAGACGCGGATCATGGTTTTAGTGTAAAGGGCGGCCTGCACGGCTTCGCAGCTTGCTGAAAAGCCAACGGGAGAAAAGAATCGTCTGGGCACGACTTCACAGCTTGCCGGAAAAACTCAATCTGAAAAGCCGCGAAGTGCCAAGGCTTCAGCCTTGCCGCAAATGGTCCATTCTAAAAGTCGGGGCTTTACAGCTTGCGGAAAAACTCCCTTGCGTGACCACTTCAGAGGCTTTGTAACAAGGGCCCGGCTGAAGCCGTGCCCTTGTTACAAAGCCTCTGAAATTGCCGCCCTAATGAGTTTTTCCGCAGCCTGTTTAGCCCCTGCAAAGGCCCCTACCGGCAATTCCTTCGTCGAAGGACTCTTTCCGCAAGCTGTTTCGCCCCTGAAGGATGCTTCTCGGATCTTAGGGGGAAAACAGCACCTTTCTCCAAGCTGTCGATGCCGGGCGGGCCCAGCGTCCGGCTCAATCGCGAAAAAAGCGTCACTCCGCGCTGGCCGGCCCGGCGCGCGGGGCGGCGTCGCGATCCACCTCGGCCACGCGGGAGTCGGCGCGGATCTTCTCGATGTAGGCGGATTTGAGACTGGCTGAAGCGAAGAGCCGGAAGTCGATGGCCGCGCCTGCGAGGCTGCCGGCGTAATCGGCTGGCGGGAGAGTGCGGTGCTCGCTGACGAACCAGGGGAACTCGGGCTGCGGATGCATGGGCTGGCCCGGCTGCTCCAGGACGGTGGCGGTGAAGTCGGCAATCTGCTGGCTGGTGGCGCCGGGACGGAAATAGACGATGAGGTCGAACCTCTCGTCCGGCGAAGGCGGTGTGGAGTCGCCCTGATCGCGCCATGCAACTTGATGCTGTTTGGTCAGCCAGGCGAAGTCGGCAAAGAACACCAGAGACACAAGAATGCCGGCAACGATCAGGCTGACGCCGAGCAGGCGGGTTCGCCAGTACGCGCAGAGCAGGAATCCAAAGATGGCGATGGCAATGGCGATGAGGAACGTAATCAGGTAGCGGGAACTGCCTGCGGAAGCGTCGGTGATCTGAGCGCAGAACCATGCCGCCCAGATGCCGAATGCGCAAGCGCCGATGAGAACGATGAGGGCTAAAGATTTGCTGAAGATGCGTTGTGTGCGGGACGGAGGCGCTGCGGCTTGGAAAACGGGCATAGGCTTGCGTAAGTGGGCACGGGCAGCTGCGGTGCGGCAGGGCCAGTGCAATTCTCCTGGGCTCAGGATAGCAAGTCGCGGCGCTGTGCGGGTTACACGGAAGTAACGGCTTCCAGTGGAGCTTGGGCGAGCTGCTGCTTGGTTTCGAGTTGCGGCAGCGGCGAGGGCCGCGTGAACAGCAGCACCACAATCACCAGCAGCAGAATCGGGATGCAGAAGATGCTGCCTTCGGGTCCGACCGTGCCGCCGGAGAGCATGGGATTGCCCATGGCGTGCGTCGCAAACATGCGGCCCTGGATCAGCAGGCCGCTGTCGGGCACGCCGTAGAGGAACGACTGCGACCAGTCCCACGCCGTGTGGAAGCCGATCGCCCACCACAGCGACCCGGTGCGCCACAGCGCGAAGACGAACGCCGCGCCGGCCAGGAAGACCAGCAGCAGTCCCACCTTGTCTTCGCCGTTGTTCGAAGTGTGGGCCAGGAAGAAGAGGGCTGAAGTAATCACCGTGGCAATCCAGAAGGCGACCGCCCGGCCGTGGGTGCGCGAGAGGAGATTGCCGAGCCCGGCCAGTCCGCGGGTCAGCGTGAACTGCAGGAAGCCGCGGAACAGGTACTCCTCCAGCAGGCCGACGAAGAGGAAGCCGACGAGCTGCAGGGCGCCAAAGCGAATGATCTGCCAGCCGTGGTCCAGCTGTGCGTCAAAGCTGACCAGATGCAGCAGGCGCAGCGTGCCCACCAGCAGGCCGATGGCGGCGAGTCCCCAGAGCATGCCGGTGAAGAAGCGGCTCACCGGGCGCTGCCCGCCGAGGCCATACGCTGAGATGCGCCTGCCCTCGATGAACGCCATGATGAGGCTAAGCGCAAGGATGACACCGAAGCCGATCCCCTCCTGCGTCAACGCCTCCATCACCGGCGCGGGCGCGTTGGGGTCCTGCTTTGCAGCGGGCGTGGCGTGGCCTGCGGCAGCGGCCGCCTGATGAACCTTGTTCTTGTTGTAGTCGTGCACGGCGCGGACGGTGAACACGACGGAGATCACAATCGCGAAGTAGATGAGCAGGCTCCAGCCCGCGCGCAGGCCGAAGGGGCCGATAAAGACGCGATGCGCGGCGGAGCGCTGCGCGAGCGGCTGCGTGAAATCCGCGAATAGCGGATTGGGGGGCAGGGAATCGAGAGGTTCGGGAGGAGTGGGTTGTTGATCGGGTGCGTTCATGGAGCGGAGTCCTCTATCGAGCGGCGTTCAAATTTGTCTGTGCCTAGCCGTATACGCGATGGCAGGAGAGATGGTTCCGGCAGGCAGCGTAGAACTGCCAACCGCGCTCACATCGGGCGAGTTGGGCGAGTTGGGCGAGGGGGCAGGGGATAAATCTCGCGCTGTTGTTGCGCTTTTCGGGCTCTACCGTTTGGCGCGACTTTATAGCCCGCCGAAAAACTCATCGGCGCAAAAAGCCGGAAAAACTCGTCGGGAAAGGCAAGAAGTGTCAGGGCACGGCTTCAGCCGTGCCGCAAACGGCCCACCCCAAAATCCGGGGCTTCAGCCCCCGAGACATGTTTCTCGAATTTTGGATCGAAACAGCAAGCTGTAAAGCCGTGCCCCCGTTTCAAAACCCCTTGAGATTCCGGGCAGGCCGTACCCCTTCCCCAAAAAAATGGCGAGACCCCTCCCATGGAGCTTCAGGGCCTCGCCAGAGGAACGACTGTTTCGGCGCCGCGCCGCAGCGCCGGGAACTTGTGTGCCGCCGTCGCGATTAGTGAACGCGAATGTCGCCCGAGCCGGTTTCTACACGCACCGTGGGGCCGCCGCCATTGAGTTTGCCGGTCACATGATGGCGATCCGTGGAACCCTGTGTGAGCATCTCGCGGTCGGTGTGGATGGAGCCGGAGCCGCTTTCGGCGTCGAGCGTCAAGGCCGCGTTGCCGGCCCAGATCTCCACGTTGCCGGAGCCGGTTTCAAGCTTCCAGCCGGCCGTGGGCGCGCCGCCGGCCTTGATGTTGCCGGAGCCGGTGGTGGCCTTGAGTGCGCCGCGCAGGTCGCGCAGCTCAATGTTGCCGGATCCGGTCTCGGCCTTCACATCGCCGCCGGAAGACTGCTCGGCATAGATGTCGCCCGAGCCGGTGCCGACGCTGAAGCCGCCCTGCAGGCCGGTGGCGTGAATGTTGCCCGAGCCGGTGCTCAGCTTGGCGTTCTCGCCCACGCCGTCGTCGATCACGTCGCCCGATCCCGAGCCCGCGTCAAGGTATGCATTGGCCGGAGCCTGAATCTCATATTCAATGCTGATGTTGTGCAGGTTCTCGTGATGCAGCCCGATGCGGACGATGTTGCCGGTCTGCTCAATGGGAGGATTGGCCGCGATCTCATGCACCTTCTCTTCGCTGCCGCCCCAGTTCGACTTGACCTTGCCGAAGATGTGGATCTGGGAGTCGGAGCCGTGGGTGAGGTGAATATTGCCGGAACCGGTGCTGACGGAGAGTTCAACGTGCCCATTGACATTGAGCGTGCGCTCGAATGTGGCCTCGGTGGCCAGCGCGGGCAGAGCCACCAGGGGAGCCGCCGCCAACGCGAGGGCCGCAACCGCCAGAGAGAGATGGTTTCCCCGAGAAAGAAGTTTCATGAATAGCCTCGATTCGATTCAGAACCCTCGGCCAATTTGACCGCCGAGGGAACAGGTTTCGGGTTTTTGAAACACAGCAGCGCGGATATACTTGCAACCGTGCTGCCAAACAGGGGTTTCGATCAAACCCAGTCCTTTCAGGCTGGCTGCCATTCTAGCCCCGTCTTTATCCCTTGCGCCGTGGCCGGATTGGAACACCAGTGTTCGGATTCGGACAGCCCCGAGCTCCCATGCCCGGTACGCGCAGAGCCACGCTTACCAAATACGTTCTCGACGGCCAGATGGTTCCTTCGCACACGCCGCGTCAAGCCGCCCTGAACCCTGACCCCTGATCTCTGACCCCTGCCCCCTATTCCCTAAAATGCTATTCTCCAGAACAAGATGCACGGTCTTCCGCTGCTCAAATTCGTCGCTGTGGCCCTGCTGATTCTGGCCAACGGCTTCTTTGTTGCTGCGGAGTTCGCGCTGGTCTCCATCCGCGACACGCGCATTGAGCAGATGCTGGCCGGCGGCACGCCCGGAGCGCGTGCCGTGCGCCGCCTGCAGCAGGATCTGGACGACTTTCTGCCCGCCGTGCAGCTGGGCGTAACGCTCTGCTCCCTCGCTCTCGGCTGGATCGGCGAGCCGCTGGCGGCCCAGGTGGTCTATGGCTGGATCAGCCTGCTACCGCTGACCGAGCCGCATGCGCTCTTTTATGCCAACCTGATCGCAGTGGCCATGGGCTTCGCCATCATTACTTACTTCCACGTCGTAGTGGGCGAGCTGGTGCCCAAGTCCCTGGCGCTGCGCCGGGCCGAAGCGCTGGCGGTGGCCGTGGCTCCGCCGATGCTGCTGTTCATGGCCATGGCGCGGCCGGCGGTGCGCTTCCTCAAAGGCGGCGCAGCCATCATCCTCAAAGGTTTTGACATTGAGCTGAGCGAGCGCGCCTCAGTACACTCGCCGGAGGAACTCAAGCTCATCGCCACGGCGGCCCAGCGCATGGGGCTGCTGCCGCGGTTTGAGGAGACGCTGATTCACCGCACCCTGGAACTGGAAGACGTGACGGTGCGCGAGATCATGACCCCGCGCAAGCAGATCTTCTCGCTGCCTTCCAACATGCTGGTGGAAGAGGCCAGCGCCAAGGTCATTGACCGGCTGCACTCGCGCGTGCCGGTATACGACGAGAAGCGCGGCCCGGAGCACATTGTGGGCGTGGTGTACTCAAAAGACCTGGCCCGGCTGATGTTTTTTCGTCCCGCGCCGCGGCCGGCTGCCGCACCGTTTGCACCTGGGTCCACGTTCCAGCCTGCGGGCAGCTTTGTGGAGTTGCGGTTGAAACAGGTCATGCGCGACGTGCTGGTGGTGCCGGAGACCAAGTCGGTCCTGGACCTGATCCGCGACTTCCAGCAGCGGCGCCGCCACATGGCCATCGTGGTGGATGAGTACGGTTCCACCGTGGGCCTGGTGACGGCCGAAGACGCCATCGAGCAGCTCATCGGCGAACTGGAGGACGAGTTCGATTCGCCCGAGCTGCCCGTGTTGACCACCGCCTCCGGCGCGCTGCTGATGGATGGCGGCGTGAACCTGCGCGATCTCGAAACGCAGATGCAGTGGAAGATTCCCCGCGACGGCGGCGTGGAGACGCTGGCTGGATTTTTGCTGATGCAGCTGGGCCATATTCCCGAAGAGGGTGAGAGCGTACTATTTGACGGCCGGCGCCTCACCGTGACCGAGATGGACGCGCGCCGCATTGCACGGGTGCGCGTGGAGCCGATTGAAGGAGCCGGCTGAAGGAGAAGCACATTCTGCGGATCAAAGCCGAGCAGGGAACTGATCTCTGATCTCTGACCACTGATCACTAACCACTAGTGTCAGGTCTCCAAAGTCCCTAACATAAATTGGCTGTCATCCTGAGCGAAAGGGGCCCCAAACGCTTTTCAGTTTGGGGGTGGTGAGTCGAAGGATCTGCATTTGTCCCTTCGCCATTTTCACAAGGAACCATAGAGATAGGACACAAGTTGCTTATGAAGCAGATTCTCACCCGTTTGGCGCTGACGCTTCCAGTCGTATGGCTGGTCGTGTCGCTGGTCTTTCTTTTGATCCACCTTGTCCCCGGCGATCCGATCGTGCAGATGCTGGGCGATGGCGCCACGCCTGCCGACATCGGCGCCTTGCGCCGCCAGTACGGCCTCGACCTGCCGCTGCACACGCAGTACCTCCACTACTGGCGCGGCGTGCTGCATGGCGACCTGGGCAGCTCCATCCGCCTGCACGCCACCGTCTACAACCTCATCAGCGCGCGCTACCCCTACACCCTCGTGCTTACGCTTGCGGCGCTGGGCCTGGGGCTGGCGCTGGCGCTGCCGGCGGGCATTGTGGCTGCAGTGCGGCGCGGCCGCTGGGTAGACCAGGGGATCTCTGTTGTTTCACTCTTTGGACTTTCCGTGCCCGGCTTGGCGCTGGGCCCCGTGCTCATCGTTGCCTTCTCCATCGGCCTCGGCTGGCTCCCTGTTTCAGGCGCCAACGCCGGCGGCGGCCCCACCATCGACTGGCACTACCTCGTCCTGCCCTCTATCGCCATGGGCGCGTCGCTGGCCGCCATTCTCACCCGCATGATCCGCACCGCGATGCTGGAGGAGCTAGGCCAGGATTACATCCGCACCGCCCGCGCCAAAGGCCTGAGCGAGACCGCCGTTGTCTGCCGCCACGCGCTGCCCAACGCGCTGGTGCCGATTGTCACCGTGGTGGGCCTGCAGTTCGGCGCGCTGCTGGCCGGCGCCATCGTCACTGAAACCATCTTCAGCTGGCCGGGTCTGGGGCGGCTTACCGTCACCGCCATCTCCAATCGCGACTACGCGCTGGTGCAGGGCTGCCTGCTGTCCATCGGACTGACCTACGTGCTGGTGAACCTGCTCACGGATGTGGTGTATCGCTGGGTGAATCCACGGATGCGCGGGTAGAAGTCGAGCGGGATAATCCCGATACCGGGAACAAGCCACAGCTCCCCATCCCCTTCGAGGCCCGCTGTGTAGAGTTTTGCATCCTCTATGGAGCCGAAGAGACGGCATGGGCCTTCCCCAATCCTTTGACGCACCCGCCCCGCACCCGCTATAAATGTTGATGTCATGGAAAACAGTTCCATGAGATACCGGCTGCCCGCACCAGCAGGCAGCGCAGTTTACAAAGGCAATCGCCAGGATGCTCGGGAAGGCGGTGCAACTCCGCCACTGCCCCGCAACTGTGAGCGGCCCCTGTCCTGATTCCGTCGTATTGAATAGGGAACAGGCAGGAGTTCAGCCAGGGTCTCGTCTGCCGCGCGCAGACCGGCCCGGACAAACCACTGAAGCCAAGCCGCAAGGCTTGATTTTGGGAAGGTGGCTGAACAGGGCGCAAGTCAGGAGACCGGTCCTTGGGCGCTATCACCCGCTTGCGTTCCGAGGGGAACGAAGGAACTCATCATGCCATTTTCCGCAATTGCGCGCGCTCTTCCGCGCCGCGCCTCCTTGTCGATCTTCTTTGCTCTCATCTTTGCCGCGAGTGCGGCGGTGTGTGTGGCCGCCACCATTCGCGGCGTCGTCACCGATCCGTCCGGCGCCAAGGTCACGGGCGCCACCGTCAGCCTGCTCAGCAATGGAAAAGTTGTCGCCAACGCCGTGTCCACAGCGGACGGCAGCTTTGAAATCACCTCAGGGAGCACCGGCCGCTTCTTCCTCGTCGCCCAAGCCAAGAGCTTCCGCCAGGTGCAGACACCGGAGTTTTACGCCGGCGCGCTGGACTACGTGGAGCGCAACCTGGTGCTGGAGCCGGAGTGGGTTCGGCAGTCCATTGTGGTCACCGCTACTGGCACGCCCACGCCGCAGGCCCAGACCAGCGCCGCCACCAGCGTGATTGGCCCGCAGGAGATTGAGCTGCGCGATGACCTGACCAGCGTGCTGCGCCTGATGCCCGGCACGTTTGTCGTGCAGTCCGGACAGATGGGCGCTGTAACCTCGCTCTTTGTGCGCGGCGGCGACTCCACGGACAACAAGATTCTTCTCGATGGCGTCGATGCCGGCGACATGGGCAATCAATTCGACTTTGGCCCGCTTTCAACCACGGCGATCGAGAGTGCCGAAGTCTATCGCGGCACCAACTCCAACCTCTACGGCGCCGGTGCGGACAGCGGCACGGTCAGCCTCACCACACCCCGCGGCACCACCAACTTTCCTTCGCTCATCTTCCGCGGTGATCTGGGCACGCTGAACACGTCGCGTGAGGAACTCCAGGCCGCCGGTACGTATAAAGAACTGGACTATCTGGGCGCCTACAGCTGGCTCCAGACTTCAAACGATCTGCCCAACGACGAGTACCATGTGGGGACCGCAGCCGGCAACATCGGCTGGCAGCCGAATGGAAGCACACAGATCCGCGCCACGGCGCATTACGGCGTGGATGGCACCGGCGTGCCCAATGCATGGGACTTCTATCACGTCGCCGACAGCGCCACGCAGAAGGACCAGGACCTGTTCTTCTCCGGTTCCATCGACAACCAGACGACATCCGATTTTCACCAGAGCGCGCGCTACGGCATGACCCGCAAGCGCGAGCAGTACAACCTGTGGACGGAGACTGGCACAGGAACGTTCGACAACTACGGCGACAGCTTTGGCTATCCCGTCACCATCACCGGGGCCAACGGCTACTCGGTCACCGGGCCCGTGTTGCTGGACTTTGCAGGCACCTATCCGGAAGGCAACCAGCAGGTCAACAACCGCGATGAGATCAGCTATCAGGGCGACTACCGCTTTACGCCGCACATCGTCGCCACCGCCGGCTTCCATTATGAGGACGAGCGCGGCTCCGCGCCCAACAGCAGCTACCTCACGCCCGTGGACCGCACCAACGAGATCTATCTGGCCGCCGTTCATGGCGATTACAAAGAGCGGTTCTTCTACACCCTGGGCGGCAGCTTTGGCCACTACTCCACCTTTGGAACCCAGACTCCGGCGCGCGCGGGGCTTACGTATTATGTCGTTCGCCCGCGCACAGGCATCTTCAGTGGCACACGCGTCCTGTTCAACTTTGGCGACGCCGTGCAGGAACCAACGCTGGACGACCAGTTTTATTCTCTCTACAACTTCCTTGAGACCAATGGCGGACAGTCCACCGTCCAGCAACTCAATCTTTCGCCGCTCTCCATGCCCACGACGCGCCTCTATGAGGGCGGCCTCGAACAGGCCTTCTTCGGACAGCGGCTCCTCTTCCGCACCAGCTTTTTTCATAATGAATTCGGACGCCAGATTGAATTTATTGGCGCCGCGCTGGCTCCGTCGCTGCTACCCAACTTGACGCCAGCTGAGCAGGTTGGGCTGGAGCAGGAGCTGGTCGCTGAAGGGGCGTATGAGCTGAGCATGAATACCGAGGCGTACCGGGCTCTGGGTGTTGAAACCACAGTCGAAGGCGGCATCGGCCGCTCGATCTTCCTGCGCGGCGGCTACACCTACCTGGACGCGGTTGTGCAGCGCTCCTTTACGAACGATGAAGCGTCGACAGGCGCTCCCATTCCCACCTACAACGGAGTTTCAGGCGGCATTCCCATCGGCGAAGATTCGCCCCTGCAAGGCGCTCGTCCCTTCCGCCGCGCCCCGCATACCGGCTTCTTCACAGCAACTTACTCGACACGCGCGCTTACCGGCCTGTTCAGTGCCGCCTTCGCCAGCCGCTCCGACGACTCCGACTTCCTGGCCGGCTACGACATCAACGGCCTCAACAGCCTGCTGCTGCCCAACCGCAACCTGGACTACGGCTACGCCAAGCTCGACCTCGGCGGCAGCTACCAGTTGCTGAGCTGGGTGAGCATTTATGCGCAGGCGGAAAACCTGCTCAACAACCAGCACATCGCGCCCATCGGCTACCCCAGCCTGCCGCTCACGGCTCGCTTCGGACTCAAGCTGCAATGGGGCCCAGGCAGCCAGCACTGAGAACGCAGTCTGCCTTCACCGCTCAACTGAAATATCTCCGCACCCGTCCATTCGCTCGTCTTTTCGGCGAGTGGATGGGAACGGGCCAACCTCTAAAAATCCCACTGAATCTTCGCGCGGGGACGACTCACAAACCTCACGAATTAAATAGGCTTATACGCAAAACCGATCTCACTAATCCGTAGAAATTACTTCTTTGCCTACATCGGCGACTCAACCCTCTATAACTTCCTTCCAATTCGTTTACACGAAACTTATGCACTTCGGAGCCATCATTAGTTGTTGCAGCCGCGCGGAATTTGAGGCGGAACGGATGCGCATGCGCGATCTTGCGCAGCTGCCGGACTGCACCGCGAGGCCATCGATAACTTTTCCGGAGGCATCATGTCCACAAAATTGCATTCATATTCCAGAACCGCCGCGCGGTGTGGTGGAGCAGGTTGCGCACTGCTGCTTGCTGCCGCTGCCGTATGCGGCACCGCAGCCGCACAAGAGGGCCCAGCAAAGGCCGCAAATGGAAGCTCTGCGCAAGCAGCAGCCAGCACAGACGCGGCGCCTGCAAAGCCCGCCCCCAATGCTCCAGCGCCCGCAGGAAGTGCGAGTTCCAGTCCCGCGCCCCTCAACTTCGCCTCGATGGCGCCGGACACCGCTGCTTCCGATCACACGTCCGACAACACGGCCGCAGCAGCGGCCAAAGGCAGCGCGGCGGCTCCAGCCAGCCCATCAGCCGTCGTCCCTGCCGACGCCATTGAAGAACTGGCTGCAATGAAGAAGCAGCTCGCCCAAATGGCGCAGATGGAAGCTGAAGTAAAAGCGCGCATGAGCAAGCTCGAATCGCAGCTCGATCCGGGCGGAGAAGTAAGCGGCGCCGCCGACGCCGAGAAGACAGCCGCCGCGCTGCGCGGCGCTGAAGGAACAACCGCGCCGGCCGATGTCCCCGCGCAGGCCGTGGCCGCCGCAACCCCAGCCGCCGCCGCGCCTGAAATCTCCGCCGAGAGACTTACCAAGTCCGCACCCATGCCCGGCGACTGGACCTGGCTCAACGCCAACGGCCACCAGGTCGACAGCCCCATGGCCACCAAGTACTTCACTCCTGAGTTCCGCGCCGACGCCAACTACACCCTCGACTATAACCACCCCGTCGACGACACCATCGGCGGATCAACTGAGCTGTTCCGCTCCGACGAGTGGCAGCTTGAGCAGATCAGCATCGGCGGCGACATCCGCATCGACAATGTGCGTGGCCGCTTCCTGTGCATGTGCGGCGGCATGTGGGCCACCACCAGCCCGCGCAACGACGCCAGCTCCAACCGCGGCCAGTGGGACCTGGGCGATGCCTATCGCTACGTGGCCGAAGGCTGGGGCGGTTATCACTGGGATGTTAGTCACGGACTGAATGTCGATGCCGGTATCTTTGTCTCTTACATTGGCCTGTTCAGTTACTATAACTTCGATAACTGGGCCTATCAGCCATCCTTTGTTTCTTCGAACACGCCTTGGTTCTTCAACGGCGTCCGCGTGCAATACTGGCCTACGGAGAAGTTGAAGATTGAGCCGTGGTTTATCAACGGATGGCAGTCGATCGGCCGCTATAACAGCAAGCCCGGCCTCGGTGGCCAGATCCTGTGGCGTCCCAAGCCCTATCTCGACTTTGTCTTCAATAACTACGGCCTCGGCGAAGACGACGCCGGCTACCCTGGACGCTCGCGCGTGCACACCGACGACAGCGGCCAGTTCAAGGTCTATGACAACCCCAAGCGCTTCCTCGACAAGATCGCCTACACCATCACCGGCGACCTTGGCTGCGAGTACGGTGGCGGCCCCGCGACCGGCCCGTACAGCCCCACCGGCGCCTCACCGCTCATGGGCACCAGTTCCACCTACACCGGCGGAGTGAACTGCCACGACAGCGCTAACGGCAAGCCCAAGCAGATGTTTGCCGGCTGGATGATGTATCAACGCGTATGGTTCAAGCACGACCTCTACGCCGTTACGCTGGGCGGCGGTCAGATGAACAACCCAGGCCGCTACCTCACCCTGCTGCCGCCCATCAACGGCGCCACCGCCACCACCGGCTCGCCCTACTTCACTGAAAACGCCGGCGACCGCTCGCAGATGCACGACGGCGGCATAACTTTCGACTACATGCCGAGCCAGTTCATCACCTTCCGCCTGGAAGAG
>Ga0302314_10008617_pt1 | contig 18126 bp, 15 predicted proteins | sample III_Palsa_N2_3_FD_200533 | JGI IMG/M metagenome (GOLD analysis project Ga0302314, IMG submission 200533) | Peat permafrost microbial communities from Stordalen Mire near Abisko, Sweden - III_Palsa_N2_3 | ecosystem: Environmental > Terrestrial > Soil > Palsa > Peat permafrost | place: Sweden...
TCAGGGGCTTACAGAGGTGGGGGAGTATCCCCGAATGGCGTTACCAAGGAAAGTGCCCGCTGGAGATCCGACACTCGCCAGGCCGTTGAGTTCCAGCTGTAAGAATATACCCGTGTCCTGGCGTCCAGTGCTGTTGCTCAGGGCCCGCCGCGCCAGGATCCGCACACCCCAGCAGCAGCCGTGGTACTCGAAGCCGGCAAAGCGCTCCAGCATCTGGTGCTGGTCCAGCGCGTAGACCACCCGACCGTAGGCATTCCAGTTGCGCAGTATCGGCCAGGCGGTCGAGGCCTCGACCTGATCGAGGCTGTTGGGGGTGGCATAGGCCTGGGTCAGCGCCGTCGCCTGTAACCGGGCCTGGGTCGGGGTGAGCCCCTGAGCGACCTCCGACGCGTAGGTTTGACTGTACAGCGCCGCGACCGCTTCGGCCTGCGCCTGCAACTCAGCGGGAGTGTCCGGCTGGAAGCGGTAGGCGAGGTTCACGACGGCGTCATCGGCGGGTTTGAACTGCAGCTCGACGATAGTCCGGTCGGTCTTGCTGGTATCCGGATTCCATTCCTCCCCGAGATTCACACTCCAGTTCTTGTAGGCCGTGAGCGCCACTTCGGCGACCACGTCCGAGCGCAGCCCGATGGTGGATTCCAAGGGGATCTGCACTTTCGGCGGCTGGAAGTAATAGATCTGTCCCAGCGTCGCTGAGAGGAACTGCTGGCCGGTGCTGGTCTGGAGCAGGCGGCTGGTGAGGGCCGTGCTCACCTGATTCGCGTCCCCGATCCGGTCCAGGCCCACGAAGCGGTTGGTGCGGAACAGCTCCACGATGTTCAGGTCCGGCACCCCCGTATCGAACAGCGGTATCTGGTCCTGATCGCGGTAAGGGGTATAGACGTACAGCAGCCGCGGTTCCAGGGTCAGTGTCCGGCGCCCGTCGGCACCTGCCGTGCGATCGAAGATCAAGCCGGTGTCCAGGCTCCCCGTCGGTAGCACCCGGCGCGGATCGCGGGCTTGTCCGGGCGCGGTGTTGTTGAGCTCGTACTGGGTCAATTCATACGCGATGCCGGGTCTAACGAAGTACCCCGGCCCCTCGAAATGCAGCGTCGCATCCGGGCGCAGGTCCATGCGCCAGCCGGTGACGCCGATGTCGCGGTTGAAGTTCGTCAGCTCGGACTCAAAGCCGTAATGCAGGATGCCGGCCGAGCCGAGCACGAAGTCGCTGTCAGCGACGATCTGTGGCACCCGCGCGTAGGGCCGCTGCGTGGGGTCCAGCAGCTCCTCGATGGCATCGAGGGTCTGGTATTGCTCGAACTGGCCCGACAGGCGCCAGTTCTCGTCGCGATACGACAGTTCGGCCGAGCGCTGCAGGTAGGCAACGCTGCTGCCTTCCGGGCCCGTGCTGAAGTCCTGAAAGTACAGCGGATCACTGACATTGGCCGCATCGATACTCAGCCGGAAATCATCCGGCAGCTCGGTGGTCTGCGTCAGGTGCACCAAGGAGCGGTCATGATTGGCCAGGCCCTCACTGGCCGCCTGGGCGTCATAGGGCAGGTACTGCCAGATCAGCTCGCCGCGCTGGTCGTCGGTCATGTAGCGCGCGTCGCCGCCGAGGTCGACACCGCGGCGGGTGTAATACGTCGGGGTGAGCAGCAGATCCTCGTTGGGCGCGATGTTCCAGTACCAGGGCGTCGACAGCTCGACGCCGCTGCGGCTGTTGGTGCCGATGCTGGGGAACAGAAATCCGGTCTTGCGTTCATCATCGAGCGGGAAGGACAGCCAGGGCAGGTAGAAGACGGGTACGTCCGCGAAATCCACGGTGGCATCGCGCGCGACGCCGGTGTGCTGGCCGTTGTCGAGGGTGAGCGTGCCGGCGCGGATCTGCCAGGTTTCCTCGGTCTGCGGGCAGGTGCTGAAGGTCACATCCTGCAGCCGCAGGATGCCCCCGGGAGTGAGGTCCACCAGCAGCGCCACGCCGTGGGCATCCCGTTGCAGCAGCTCGAAGGTCGCATCCCGGAAGGTGGCGCCGCCGGTCGCCGAATAGTGGCCATGGATGCCGGTGACATGGATCAGCGGGTCCTCGTAGTCCACTTTGCCCTGCACCTCCACGCCGTTGTCGGCGCTCTGGTATTCCGCATCGTCGGACTTGACGACCCGCTGTCCCTGACGCACGACGACGTGGCCGCTCAGGGTGCCGTTGCCATCGAGGCCCCAGATGGCCTTGTCGCTCGTCAGGTCGATGATGCCGCCGGCGGCGAAACTCGGCTGGTGAATGGGCGCGGTCTTCTGGCGGCTCATCGAGCGCGGCGCCGGGCAAGAAAAGGGCGTATCGGCGTGGGCCAGGACGCAGGCGAGGACCCAGACGAGCGCCGCGCCCGCCTGCCGCCGCCGGGAAAATCTGCAACTTGGGAATTGGTCGGGGTGCGGCATGGGGTCGCGCATTATAATGAAGACCTATGTCTCACGCCGACGAGCGTTTCGATCTGGTCACCGACTGGGTCACCCGGGAGCTGCGGCTGGCGCCACAGCGTATCGAGCCGGCCTCCAGCGATGCCAGCTTTCGCAGGTATTTTCGTGTGTTTCAAGACGGGGGCACCCATATTGTGATGGACGCGCCGCCCGGCCGGGAGGACGTGCGCCCTTATCTCAATGTAACCGTCATGCTCGAAACCGCCGGCGTGCACGTGCCGCGGGTGTTCGAATGGGACGTCGCGCGCGGCCTGGTCCTGCTGGAAGACCTCGGGACCCGGCCGTACCTGCCGGCCCTGCAAACGGATGGCGACGCCGACCTGCTGTACCGGGATGCGCTCGAAGCGCTGGCGGACATCCAGGTGCGGGGCCGGGAGTCGGCCTTCCAGCTGCCGGCTTACGACCGTGAAGTGCTGGTGCGCGAGATGGCGCTGATGCCGGAGTGGTTCTGTGCGCGGCATCTGCACCTTACGCTGACGCGCGCCCAGGGCGAGATGCTCACCGCCGCATTCGAGTTCCTGGTGGCCGAGGCCCTCGCACAGCCGCAGGTGTTCGTGCATCGCGATTACCACTCGCGCAATCTGCTGATCACAGCCACGCGCAATCCCGGCATCATCGACTTCCAGGACGCGCTGCGCGGTCCGGTCGGCTACGACCTGGTCTCGCTGCTGAAGGACTGCTACATCAGCTGGCCGCGCTCACGCGTCGAAGGCTGGGTGCGCGAGTACCGGCTGATGATGCACGAGCGCGCCTCGCGCAGTGCCGGAGCGAACGATGCGCAGATGCTGTACTGGTTCGATGTCATCGGCATCCAGCGTCATCTGAAGGTCCTCGGCATCTTCGCGCGACTGTGGTATCGGGACGGCAAGTCCGGTTATCTGAACGACCTGCCACTGACACTGCGCTACGTGGTGGAGGCCTGCGCAAGATTTCCGGCGCTGCAGGGGTTGCGCGAATTCCTGATCGAGCACGCGGTACCCGGTTTGCCGGTGGCGAACGCACGCGAGCTTAAGCCGGTATGAAGGCGATGCTGCTCGCCGCGGGTCGCGGCGAACGTATGCGACCCCTGACCGATCACACGCCCAAGCCACTGCTGCGTGTGGGCGGCAAGCCGCTCATTTCCTGGCACCTGGCCGCGCTGGCGCGGGCGGGGGTACGCGAGGTGATCGTCAACCTGTCCTGGCTGGGCGAGCAGATCCGCGCCGCACTCGGCGAGGGTCGGGATTTCGGGCTCACCATCCGCTACAGCGAAGAAGGCACTCCACCGTTGGAGACCGGCGGCGGTATTTTCAAGGCGCTGCCGCTTTTGGGTCCGGAGCCGTTCCTGGTGGTCAACGGCGATACCTTCACCGATGTGGATCTGACCGCGCTGCAACTGTCCGCGACGGCGGATGCGCGCCTGGTGATGGTTGCCAACCCGCCGCAGCATCCCAGGGGCGATTTCGTCCTGGACGGGGAGCGGCTCGTGGAAGGGGATGGCCCGACTTTGACCTACAGCGGAATCGGCATATTCAGTCCGGCGCTGTTCGCGGGGTGCACGGCAGGCCAATTCGCCTTGCTGCCGCTGCTGAAACGCGCCATTGCGGCCGGCCGGCTGCAGGGCCAGCGCCATACCGGGCAGTGGTTCGACATTGGCACGCCCGAGCGCCTGGAAGCGCTGAACCGCCGACTCGCCCGGGCCTCTCACCAGGGCTGACAGGCCGCCAGCGGGGCGCTTGGCGCGCTGGGGTACAATAGCGATATGTCCGACCTCAAAAGTGGCGAAAAATATCTGACTCCCCAGGGATTCACGGCCATCCGCGACGGCGTCAAGGCGCACGGCGGCGCCGATGCCCACCCGCGCACACTGCCGCCCAAACCACCGTGGCTGCGCGCGAAGGCGCCCACCGGCGCGGGCTTCGATGCGGTCCGGAGCATCGTCCGCGAGCATCGCCTGGCGACTGTCTGCGAGGAGGCCAAGTGCCCGAACATCGGGGAGTGCTGGAACGCCGGGACGGCCACCATCATGCTCATGGGCGCCGTGTGTACGCGGGCCTGCCGTTTCTGCGCGGTGGACACCGGCAACCCGCGTGGCTGGCTGGACGCCGAGGAGCCGGCCAACGCGGCCCGCACGGTCGAGTTCATGAAGCTCAAGTACGTCGTGCTCACTTCCGTGAATCGTGATGATCTGCCCGATGGCGGCGCGGGCCACTACGCCGCCTGCGTGCGCGCCATTCGTGAACGTAATCCCGACACGGCGGTCGAGGCGCTGACCCCGGACTTCCAGGGTGTGCGGCGTGATGTTGAAACGGTCGTGGATTCGGGCCTGCAGGTATTCGCGCAGAATGTCGAAACCGTGCGCCGGCTGACGCATCCGGTGCGCGATCCGCGTGCGGGCTACGAGCAGACCCTCGCGGTTCTGGCGCACGCCAAGCGGCACAATCCGGCGGTGCTGACCAAGACCAGCCTGATGCTGGGCCTGGGTGAAACGGTTGCGGAACTCCTGCAGACCATGGATGACCTGCGGGCCGGCGGCGTGGATCTGCTGACCCTCGGCCAGTACCTGCGACCCACCGCGAATCACCTGGCCGTACAGCGCTTCGTGAGCCCGGCTGAATTTGCGCAACTGCGCGAGGCGGCGCTCGAGCGCGGTTTCGTGGAATGCGTCGCCGGCCCCTTGGTGCGCTCGAGTTATCGGGCCGAACAGGCGTTGAACCGCAACAACGCGGGACTCGACACTGCGACGCGGGTGGCCGCCGGGACGTGAATGTCCGGCATCTCGGCCAGGTCGACTATCGGTCGACCTGGGAACGCATGCAGCAGTTCACCGCGGCGCGTACCGGCGAGACCGCGGACGAACTGTGGTTCCTCGAGCATCCGCCGGTGTTCACCTTGGGGATGGCAGGTCGCCGTGAGCATCTGCTGGCACCGGGGGATATCCCGGTGGTGACGAGCGACCGGGGCGGCCAGGTGACCTACCACGGTCCCGGGCAACTCGTGGTCTATACGCTGATCGATCTGCGTCGCGCCGGGCTCGGAGTGCGCGATCTGGTGACGGCGCTGGAACAGTCCGTCATTCAGTACGCAGCCACGCTCGGCGTGACGGCCAGCGCACGCCGCGAGGCGCCGGGTGTGTACGTGGCGGAGCGCAAGCTCGCCAGTGTCGGCATCCGGATCCGCCGCGGCTGCAGCTACCATGGCGTGGCGTTGAACGTCAACATGGACCTCGAGCCCTTCTTGCGCATCAATCCCTGCGGCTATGCGGGGCTCGCCATGGTGCAGTTGAGTGATATCGCAGCGGTGCCTGAGGTGGGCGTCGCCGCTGCGGGCTTACAACCCCATCTGCGTGCAGCGTTGCGGCTATGATGTCAAAAACCTTACAGCGGAGAACCATGATGAAGTTGCGACGGTGGCTGGTGCGGGCCGCGTGGATGTCGTTGGGTGCCGTCGTACTGGGCGCGCCCCTGGCGCAGGCCGCCAGTATCGCCTTGCTGAATGTCTCATACGATCCGACCCGGGAACTCTACGTGCAATACAACGCCGAGTTCGCCCGCTACTGGAAGGCGAAGACGGGTGTCGACGTACGCATCAACCAGTCACATGGCGGCTCGGGCAAACAGGCGCGTGCCGTGATCGAGGGACTGCCGGCCGATGTCGTGACACTGGCTCTTGCCGGTGACGTGGATGCGATCGCCACGCGCGGCAAGCTGCTGCCGCTGAACTGGCAGAGCCGGCTGCCGCAAAACAGCGCGCCCTACACCTCCACCATCGTGTTCCTGGTGCGCAAAGGCAATCCCAAGGGCATCAAGGACTGGGGCGATCTCATCAAGCCGGGCATCGGTGTGATCACGCCGAATCCAAAAACCTCGGGCGGCGCACGCTGGAATTACCTGGCGGCCTGGGCCTGGGCCCGGCACCAACCCGGCGGCAGTGATGCCACGGCCAAGGAATTCGTGCGCAAGCTTTACGCCAATGTTCCGGTACTCGACACGGGCGCGCGCGATGCCACGACCACCTTTGTCCAGCGTGGCATCGGTGATGTGCTCCTGGCCTGGGAAAACGAGGCCTTTCTGGCGCAAAAGGAAGTCGGCAGCGATCAGATCCAGATCATCGTGCCGTCACTGAGCATTCTGGCGGAACCCTCGGTTTCGGTCGTCGATCAGGTTGCCATCAGGCACGGCACCACCGTGGTGGCCACCGAATACCTGCAGCACCTGTACAGCAAAGAGGCCCAGGAAATCATCGCGCGCAATTACTATCGCCCGCGCGACCCTGATGTGGCGCAGAAGTACGCGAGCCAGTTCCCGAAGCTGCAGCTGGTGACCATCGCCGACTTCGGCGGCTGGGCCAAGGCCGCCAAGGATCACTTTGAAGACGGCGGCAGCTTCGACCAGATCTATGGGTCCAAGTAGTGATCGAGGTAGCGATTGAGGGTGGATCGACGCAAGTTTATCGGCGGCGGGGCGACATTCATCGCAACGCCGCTGCTGCTGCCCGGCGTGCTGCGCGCCGCCGGCGGAGCGCCGCCAGGGGTGCCGCCCGCGCCCGTGGCGCCCGTCGAGGTGGTGCACGACACCTACTTCGGCCAAACCTTGAGCGATCCTTATCGCTGGATGGAGAATCCGCGCGATCCACGGTGGCTGCCATACTTGAGGGCTGAGAACCGGCATGCGCGCGCCATCCTCGATGCGTTGCCCGGGCGCCGGGGGCTGCTCAAACGCATCACGGCATTGTCCGGCGACAACGCCAATACGCTCGATGTGCAACGTGCGGGGGGCATGTCTTTCTATGAGCAGCGGCCACTTGGCGCGAACAACAACAAGCTCTTCGTACGCTCCGCGGCGGGCATCGGGCGCCTGCTCATCGATCCCACACTGCACGATACGGCCGCCAGCCACGTCTCGCTGGATTGGTGGCGCGCATCGCCACGCGGCAGGTACGTGGTGTACGGCCTGTCGCAAAATGGCAGTGAGAATTCGGTCCTGCACGTGCTGCGGGTGTCCGACGGCAAGGATCTGCCCGAGCGCATCGCCAATACGGAGACCGCAGCTCCGTCCTGGCTCGATGATGAGAGCGGGTTCTTCTACAACCTGCTTACCGCTGCCGTGGGCTCGCCGGAGCGATACCTGGACAGCGAGGCGCGCTGGCATCGGATCGGGACCGACCCGGCCCACGATCCGCTGCTGATGAAGCGCGGCCTCGTGGCCGGCATCGACTATGACAGGATTCAGTCGCCTTCGATCTCAACCACTGTCGGGTCGCGCTACGCGGTGCTGCAGCTCGTAGACGTGCGACCCGAATTCCGGGCCTATCTCGCGCCGCTGAAGGAGGTGCTGGCCGGCACGGCGAAGTGGCTCCGGATCTGCACCTTCGAGGATGAAATCACGGATCTGAGTCTCGACGGTGATGATCTGTACCTGCTCGCGAATCACGGCGCGCCTCGGGGTCGTCTGTTGAGGACCGCGGCAACGGCGCCCAACCTCGGAACCGCCGCGCTCGTCGTGCCGCAGGGCAAGGACGTGATCGAGCACATCGCGCTCGCGCACGATGGTCTTTACCTCAGCATCATGGACGGTGGCATCAGCCATTTGCGACGGCTCGCTCGCGATGGAACCTTGAGCGACATCCAGCTGCCCTTCGAGGGCGCCCTCAAGGGCGTGTTCGCGCAGCCGGAAGAATCGGGTGTGCTGGTTTCATTGACCGGATGGCTGCAGCCGGCTTCCATCTACCAGGTGAGCGCGGCGGGCACTGTCGCGGACGCCGGCATCACGCCCATGGTCGACATCGACTTGAGCCCCTATGAGACGCGGCGCCTGTTTGCGACGGCGAAGGACGGCGCGAAAATCCCGTACACCCTGGTACTGCGGAAGGATCTGCATCCGGATGGCGCCACGCCGACCTGGATTTCAGCATACGGCTCGTATGGGATTTCCTACACGCCGGCTTTTGCGCCGCGCACGCTGGCGCTGCTGGACGCCGGTGTCATCGTTGGTTATGCGAATGTTCGCGGCGGTGGCGAGTACGGGCGGGAATGGCACCGCGCCGGCCAGCTGCAGAACAAGCCCAATACCTGGCGCGATCTCATCGCCGTCTGCGAGGATGTGATCGCCAGGAAGTACACCGCCGCCCGGCATCTCGGCATCGGCGGACGCTCGGCTGGCGGCATCACGGTGGGCCGCGCGCTCACCGAGCGCCCGGATCTGTTCGCCGCCGTGATCGACGGCGTCGGCTGGTCGAATCCGTTGCGCTATGTGTCCGAACAGGATAGCTACGGGGAGGAGCCGGAGTGGGGCGCGATTGCCGACCGCGCCGGCTACGAGTCCCTGAAGCTCATCGACAGCTACCAGGCGGTGCGGGACGGTACGCCATATCCGGCGGTGCTCCTCACGACCGGCGTCACCGATCCGCGCGTCGCCCCGTTCCATGTGGGGAAGATGACCGCGCGGTTGCAGGCAGCGAGCTCATCGGGCAAGCCGGTTCTGCTGCGCGTGGATTTTGATGCCGGCCATGGCATCGGTTCCACGCGCGCCCAGGCTGACCGCGAGGCTGCGGACACCTACGCCTTCTTGCTGTGGCAATTGCGCTAAAGGGCAGCGCTCAATCCACGACGAGCTTGTAGCCCGCGCCGGTCGCGGTCTGCAGAATCTCCGGCAGCGACGGATCCTTCTCGATCTTCTGCCGCAGGCGATGCACCAACTGCTTGAGCAGCTGCCGGTCGCCGGAATTGCGATGCCCCCAGATATGCACCAGCAGCCGATCCGACCCCACGGTGCGACCGGCGTTCACCAGCAGCATCTGCAGCAGCCGCAGCTCCAGCTTGGTGAGCCGCACCGCCTGCTCGCTACCGATCTGCACGGTGTGGTCCTCGACATTGAGCTGGATCCGGCCCGACGCCAGCCGGCCTGAGTTCTCCATGCCGGCCCGGCGCATCAGCGCCTTGATGCGCGCCAGCAGGGTGCGCGGGCTGAACGGCTTCGTCAGATAGTCATCGGCGCCCAGTTCGAGCGACCGCACCAGATCTTCTTCCTCATTGCGCGCGGTGAGCATCATGATGGGTACGGCCGACCGGGTGCGGATGGCCTCGCAGACCTTGAAGCCGCTGAGGCCGGGCATGTTGATGTCGAGCACCAGCAGGTCAGGCCCTTCGGTCTCGAACAGGGCAAGCGCAGCGTTGCCATCCGGCGCTTTCACGGGCAGATAGCCCGCCTGCGACAGCGTGAAGGCGATCAGCTCCAGCAGGTCGCGGTCATCGTCGGCGATCAGGACTTTCATATGCGGCTCGCTTACGGGCTTTCGGGCTCGACGGGCAGTGTAATGCTGAATCGGGTGCGGTGCTCCGGCGTGCGCCGGACGACGATGCTGCCGCCATGGCGTTCGATGACGGACTTGACGATCCACAGGCCCAGCCCCAGGCCACCGGGCTCCGGTTCGGCATCCGCGCCGCGGCGAAAACGTTCGAAGACCGTGTTGACGTCGCCCTCGGGAACACCCGGACCTTCATCTTCCACCCAGGCTTCGACCTGCGTGGCATCAACGGTTGCGCCGATCCGCAGCACTGACCCGTCCGGAGAGAACTTGTTGGCGTTCGCGATGAGGTTCACGAACACTTGCGTCAGCCGCGTCTTGTCGCCGCGGACCAGCGGCAGATCCTCGGGCAGCTCCACCTCCAGCGTCTGCTCGCGCTGTACCAGCAGCGACTCGATCAGCGCCTGGGCATCCAGGATCACCTCACCCAAGGACACACTCTGGTGCCGGATGCTCAATTGCCCGGATTCGATGCGGACGCTCTCCAGGAGATTGTCGATGAGGCGCGTCAGGCGCAGCGAGCCGCGCTCCAGCGAGATCACCAGCTTCTCGCGTGCCGCCGGTTGCATCGTGTGCAGCCCGTCGCGCAGCAGTTCGATCGAGGCCTGCTGTGCCGCGAGCGGTGTGCGGAACTCGTGGGAAATGTTGGCGAGGACACTGTCGCGCGCGCGTCGCACCGCTTCAAGTTCGGTCTCATCGCGCAGCACCTGGACCTGCAGGCCCTCGACCATGCCGGAGCTGGTGATGATCGTGGTGCGCGGCGCTGTTTCGTTGACGGCCAGGCGTTCCAGTGACTGCGCCGTGCCGGCCGTGCGCGCCCGCAGGATGGGGCAGTCCGCCTCACAGGGCCGCACACCGTTCACGTGCAGGGGTTTGAGCAGGTCACCGCAGAAACGGCCGACCGCAGCGTGCGGATCCACGCCCAGCAGCCGCGCCGCCTGGGGATTCAGGTAACGGATGTTGCGGTCGCGGTCCACCGCAAACACACCTTCGACGATTCCGGCCAGTACCCCCTGGGCTTCGGCCTCGCGCCGCCGCAGGGTGCCCGTAAGATTCACCAGGTTGCGCCGCATGTCCTCCATGGTGCGGGCCAGCGCGCCGACCTCGGCGGTGCCGCCCACGGGAATCGAGGTCGAAAAGTCGCCCTCAGCCAGCCGCAGGGCCGCCTCGGTCAGATCCTGCACCGGCCCGGCGACGAACTGGCCGAGCACGGCGCCGGCGAGTACGGCCAGCAGCGCCAGCACCAGTGCGGTCAGCAGCAGCCGATCGATGAGCGATCGGATCTCGCTGTCGATCTGAGCGGCGGGCAGGCGCGCCTCGATCAGCACAATCACGTCGCCGGCATTGGTGAACAGCGGATAGCTGGCCACGAACAGATCCAGCGGCTGGATATGCGCCACGGCGTAATGACCATCAGCGAGCCCTGCGGCATGCACACTGGTCAACTGGTCCACGGCGGCGGCGGCGAAGCTGCGGTAATCGATGAGGCGGATCGAAAGCCCCGCGGCCTGACTCAGATTGGTCGCCAGTTGCGTATCCAGATGCCGCACGACCATGATGCTCAAGCCGGTGGCGCCGCTCACCGGCGCGGTGGCGCCGAAGACGGCCGTGGGGCTCGCCATCGGTGCTGCGAGAAAGATGTGGCCCTGCCGCCCGATACTGAGCAGGATCTCGTTCCAGGGCACCGCAACGCCGGCGCTGGACAGGGTGCGGGCACCGTCGAAGACCGCGCACGCATCGGCCGTTTCGGTGGGACACAGGCGGTGCAGTACCGAGTCCAGTGGCTGGGTTCGGGCCGGCTCCGTCCGGGTCGCCTCTTGCAAGGCTTTCTGCAGCGACGGGTCATCACCGATGGAGCGCGCCGAGGTGAGCGTGTCCTCCTGCATCCTGCGCAGGGTCTCGCGCGCCATGGCGCCACCCAGCTGCACCCGGGCCGTGCCCTGGCTGTCGGCCACCTGCCGCAGGCGGTCGCCCGCGTACAGCGACAGACCGCCGGCCACCATCAGCACGATTACGACTTCGCTGCCCGCCAGCCACCAGCGCAGCCGGGTCGTGGCCGGATCAATCCGCAGCCGCTCGAGCACAAGTCGCAAACGGGGCAGCATAGGAGGTGTCAACGGCCCTTGTATCCGCGCCGCTCAACCAGAGTCTTGATCACCAGCGTGATCACGGCCAGCAGCGTTAGCAGCGAGGCTACGGCAAAGGCGCCGACGATGTTGTACTCGCGGTAGAGGATCTCGACATGCAGCGGCAACGTATTGGTGAGGCCACGGATGTGGCCGGAGACCACCGAAACCGCGCCGAACTCGCCCATGGCGCGCGCGTTGCAGAGGATGATGCCGTAAATCAGGCCCCACCGTACCTTCGGCAAGGTCACGCGAAAGAAGGTCATCCAGCCGCCCGCGCCCAGAGTGATGGCTGCTTCCTCCTCATCGTTGCCCAGCTGCTGCATCAGCGGAATCAGTTCGCGAGCCACGTACGGGAAGGTCACGAACATGGTGGCGATGATGATGCCCGGCAGCGCGAAAATGATACTGATGTTGTGGTCCTGCAGCCAGCCGCCGAACCAGCCCTGCAGGCCGAATACCAGCACAAAAACCAGTCCGGCGATCACCGGCGACACCGCCATCGGCAGATCTATCAGCGTGGTGAAGAAGGCCTTGCCGCGGAATTCAAATTTCGCGATGCACCAGGCGGCAGCCAGTCCAAACACGGTGTTCGCGGGGACCACGATGGCGGCGGTGGTGAGCGTGAGCCGGATCGCCGAGAGCGTGTCCGGATCGTGGAAGACCGCAAGGTACGCCTTGATGCCCTTGGCCAGTGCCGTCGCGAACACGGTGATCAGCGGGGCAATCAGCAGCGCGGCCAGGAACAGCAAGGAGATGCTGATCAGCACCCAGCGCATGAGCTTACCCAGCAGCGAGTCATGGCCAGGTCGCGAGCGCAGCTCCGCCAGCATTGCCAGTGAGGATCCGCCTGCCATCTAGCGCCCCGTCGCCGCGAACCGGCCGCGGCGCCAGCTTTGCAGATGATTGATCGCCCACAGCCCCAGGAACGAGATGGTCAGCATCACGCAGCCCAGTGCCGCCGCGCCGTGATAGTCGTACTCCTCCAACCGGATGACGATCAGCACCGGGGTGATTTCGGTCTTGAAGGGCAGATTACCGGCGATGAATATCACCGAGCCGTATTCTCCGACCGCGCGCGCAAAGGCCAGTGCGAATCCGGTGAGCATGGCCGGCAGGACGATCGGCAGGATGATGCGCCGGAATACGTAGAAGCGCCCGGCACCGAGAATCTCGGCCGCTTCCTCCAGCTCACTTTGGACCTCGGCCAAGGCCGGCTGGACCGTTCGGACCATGAACGGCATGCCGATCAGCGTCAGCGCGATGGTGACGCCGATCCAGGTGTAGGCGACCTTGATTCCCGCAAGTTCGAGGTAGCGACCCAGCCAGCCGTTCTCCGCGAACACTGTGGTCAGCGCAATGCCCGAGACGGCCGTCGGCAGTGCGAACGGCAGATCGATGAGCGCATCGATCACCTTTCTACCGGGAAAGTCGTAACGCACCAGGGTCCAGGCGAGGATGAAGCCAAATACCAGGTTGATGCTGGCCGCCACCGCCGAGGCACCGAAGGACAACCGATAGGATGCCAGCGCGCGCTGGCTGAAGACGGTATGGACGAAGTCAACCCAGTGCGAGGAGGCCGCCATGCTGACCAGTGCCGCCAGCGGTATCAGCACGAGCGCGCTCAGGAAGAAGGTCGTGAAGCCGAAGGTCAAGCCGAACCCCGGCAGGATGCTGGGCTGCACTAACGTCCATTTGCCGGCTGCTGCACGTGGTGCCATGGGCGTTGCTCTCAAGCCTGTAGTGGCAGATCGCCGGGCTGCCATACGATCAGCAGCGGGCTCTCGGTGCGCGACAGCAGCGCCGCGAACCGTTGGGTCAGCACGCTGATGTCGGAGACCCCCAGGATGAGCAGCTGGTTCGGCGCTTCCGTCAGCCGCCGCGTCAGCTCCTCCGCCACATCACCGTAGCCGAGCTCAGTGCGGATCTCCAGGCCATGGATAGCCTGCGCCTCCGAGCGCGCATCCAGCAGCGCCCGCAGGCCCACCGGGCGGTTGGCTTCACTCTCTTCCGCCAGAATGCCCACATACACGGCCTCGGCGGACACGTGCCGCAGCAGACTTGCGGAGACCGCAAGCGTCGCGCGCCGCGCCGATTCGTCGACCCAGTGAATCAGCACGCGCTCGGGCGAGGGGGCCTGCGGCGGTAGCAGCAGCACCGCTTCGGCACCATGCTGCAGCAGCCACTGCACGGTGTTCACCGCGCGCGGATCCGTGTTGATGACCGCCACGCCCGCAAACGGCGCGGCCGCCTCGACGGCCTGCGCCAGTGCCGGTTCGACGCGCGTGCTCACACGGGTCTTCATGCGCCCGGCCAGCTGCACCAGCAATGGCTCCTCGGTGAGTGCCTGCGCCTGGGCATCGCTGGTGGCGCACGCCGTGAAGCTCGACAGCGGCGTTGCGAGGACGTGCAGCCGCCGCACCCCGAGGGTGACGGCCTGCCCGGTCGTCACTGGGTAGTTGCGCCGGTCGTGCTGCGTGCGGGTGACTTCCAGCAGCGCTTCGGCCGCATTGCTGTCCGCTGAAGTCACCACCCGGCCGGCATTCGCGGCATTGTTCAGCCGCACGCGCAGACGTTCGTTGGCGCCGACGAACAACAGCTGCTCCACGGTGCCCAGGCCCAGGAAATTCGAGCGCAGCTCATGGCGGCCGGGCGCGATCTCGATGTCCTCGGGCCGCAGCACCGCCACCACTTCGTGGTCGCGGGTCGCAGGTTGCGAGGTGCTGCCCAGGGCCGTCACGGGATCACCGCCGACGCAGATCCCGCGCGCTGTGTGCCGCGCCAGCACCAGGTTGGCAGCACCGAGGAAAGTTGCGACGAAGCGCGTCGCCGGGCGCGCATACAGGTCCTCGGGACGGCCCATCTCCAGGAGCCGGCCGAGATTCATGATGCCGATGCGATCGGCCAGGGCAAACGCCTCCTCCTGGTCGTGCGTCACCAGCACCGTCGTGATCCCCAGTTCGCGCTGCACCTCGCGGATGGTGCGGCGCAGTTCCTCGCGGATCTTGGCATCCAGGGCGCCGAAGGGTTCATCCAGCAGCAGTACTTCGGGTTTGTGCGCCAGGGCGCGGGCCACGGCGACACGCTGCTGCTGGCCGCCTGACAGCTGGGAGGGCAAGCGATCATCCATGCCTTCGAGGGCCACCAGCCGCAGCAGTTCCTTGCGGCGTTCGCGGCGCAGGGAGCCCTTCATGCGCCGCACGCGCAGCGCGAATTCGATGTTGTCCGCCACCGTCATGTGACGGAACAGCGCGTAGTTCTGGAATACGAGGCCGACACCGCGCCGGCGTGCGGCGACATGCGTGACATCGCGGCCGTGCAGGGAGATGCGGCCGTGGTCGACGCCCGTGAGACCGGCAACGGCGCGCAGCAGCGTGCTCTTGCCGCTGCCGCTGGGACCGAGCAGGACGAAAAACTCGCCATCCCCGATATCAAGGGAGACATCATTGACGACGGGGGCGCCTTGATAGCGCTTGGTGATCTGATCGAGCGTGATCGACATGAAAAACCAGGCAGTGGTGCAGGCAGCGCCTGAGGGCCAAACGATCGATAGTAGGCGCAGGCGGTCTCACCGTCAGGTACGAACGGGTTATAAAACGGTTACAGCCGGGTGGCCCGGCGGCAGCCGTCAGATCACGATCAGCACGTCGGGGCAGGTTTTCAGGTCGATCGCCAGGGCCGTGACCTGCGCGGCGCTGATGGCGCGGATGACATAGGAAATGGACTGGAAGTTGCCGTTGCCGCTGAAGCGCTCGGTGGTGCGCGCAGAGTCCAGGTCCGGCACGTGGGCAGTGAAAATCGCATCGATCCGCGCCCGCAACGTGTCACTGGTGCGGCCGACTACCTTGATCGGATAGTCGGTCGGAAACTGCAGCAGCGGCGGTTGCGGCGGTGGGTCCGGCGCGCTCACCACGGCCTCGCGGCAAGTTCCTGCTTGTACTGCTGCAGGTGGGTGTGGAGGGCGCGCCACACCGGTCCGGGCTGGCCGGTACCAACCGCCGCGCCGTCAAGGCGGGTCACCGCGATCACTTCGCGGGTGGCCGCCGAGAGCATGATTTCGGCCGCCGCGCGCAGTTCAGCCGCCGACACCGGCGCTGTGCGCACGGTGATCCCGGCACGCTGCGCCATCTTTTCCACCGCGCCCCGGGTCAGGCTCGGCAGCACCTGGGGGGAGAGCGCCGGTGTGATCAGCTCGCCATCGCGCACCACGTGGACCGCCGAGGCGGACCCTTCGGTCAGCAGCCCGTCGCGCAGCAGAATGGATTCCGAGGCGCCCGCCTGCGCGGCCTGCTCGCGCAACAGGATGTTGGCGAGCAACGCGGTGGACTTGATGTCGCAGCGGCCCCAGCGGTTGTCCGCCGCCGTCACGCAACTCACACCCCGTTCCAGCGCCGCCGGCTCCGGCAGCGCCAGCGGCGAGCAGAACGCAAACACCGTGCGCGGCAGCTTCGGCAGCGGCGCGTGATTGCGACCGAATTCAGCCCCGCGTGTCACCTGCCAGTAGACGTAGGTGTCGTCCGTGGCATTGCGCTCGATCAGTGTGGCGATGATCCCGTGCCACTCCTCGCGGCTGTGCGGGTCGTCCATGCCCAGCTCCCGCAGGCTGCGGCCGAGGCGCTCGCAATGCGCGGCGAAGCGGAACGGCCGCCGGCCGTAGACCGGCATGACCTCATACACGGCGTCGCCGAACAGAAACGCCCGATCCAGCGGCGACACCCGCGCCTGCGCCAATGGCAGGTACTCGCCATTCAGGTAACACAGGGGCAGCGGCGTCGCCATGCTGGCTTGAGGCTACTTGAACCAGAGCGCGATGTGATCCGTCATGCGCGTCCACAGCCCGCCTGCAGGGACCGCCCGCAGCGTGACGATGGGCGCCTTCGCCACGACCGTGCCATCGGGTGTGGCGACCGTGAAGTCACCGACCTTGGCGCCTGCGGCGAGCGGCGCGAGCAGACGATTCTCGAGGGTGGTCGTGGCCTTGAGCTGGCCGGCCACGTCGCGGCCGACGGTGACATACAGATCCTGGTTCAGTCCCACCGGTGCGGTGGTCGCGGCGGAGAGGAACACGCGCGGCTGCGCCAGCACCTCGCCGCGGCCCTTGGCCTTCACGGTCTGGTAGAACGAGAAGCCGTAGCCGAGCAACGTGGCGCTGGCCTGTTCGCGCTCCTTGATGGAGCCTGAACCCAGCACCACCGAGATCAGCCGCATGCCGTTGCGCAGCGAGGAGGTGACCAGGCAGAACCCGGCGCTGTCGGTGTGGCCGGTCTTCAGGCCATCGACCGTCGGATCCGCGCTGAGGAGGCCATTGCGGTTCTGCTGCTTGATGTTGTTCCAGGAGAACTCATGCAGGCTGAACAGCGGATAGAAGTCCGGAAAGTCCTGGATGAGGTGATGTGCCAGCAACGCCAGATCCCGCGCGGTGGTGTAGTGGTCGGGATTGGGCAAGCCGTCGGCATTGACGTAGTGGGTATGCAGCATCCCCAGGCGCCTGGCGTACTCGTTCATCACCTGCACGAACGAGTCCTCGGTGCCGGCCAGGCGTTCGGCGAGGGCGACCGTGGCATCGTTGCCCGACTGCACGATCATGCCCTTGATCAGGATGTCCACCGGGATTTGGCTGCCCACCTGTACGAAGGTGCGCGAGCCTTCCGAGCGCCAGGCGTGCTCACTGATGGTGACCTGGTCGGTGAGTTTCAGGCGGCCGTCGTGCAGCGCCGTGAAAATGATGTAGGCGGTCATCAGCTTGGTGAGGCTCGCGGGTTCCATGCGATCGTCGGCATGGTCGGAGGCGAGCACGCGGCCGGTCTGGTAGTCCTCCAGCAGATAGGCCCGGGCCGGCACCGTCGGTGGCGTCGGAATGGGCGCGGGTGCCGCGGCGGTCGCCAGGGTGGCGAGGCCGCAGAGGGTGAGCACGGCAGTGGCAAACAGGCTACGAATCATCCGCTGTGATCTCAATGGTGCTTAGAAGAGTTGAGGGTCGCAAGTTTATCAGTCGGGAGCCAGCCGCGCGTCGGGAACTCCCAGCGTCGCAAGACGCGCGGCCAGTGCATCGAAGTCCGCAACGCTCGCCACGGGGCCGACCCGGACCCGGTACAGGTGGCCGCTGGGTTGCGGCGGCAGCACAAAGGAGTTGCCGAGCCCGGCGCGCTGCAGGCGCTGCAGCAGAGCCTCGGCATTCGCCGAAACGGCAAAGGCACCCGCCTGCACATACAGCGTGGGCGGAGGAGTTTCAGTGGTCCGCGTCAGCGCCTCGCTCTGCGGG
>Ga0302314_10008619_pt1 | contig 18123 bp, 17 predicted proteins | sample III_Palsa_N2_3_FD_200533 | JGI IMG/M metagenome (GOLD analysis project Ga0302314, IMG submission 200533) | Peat permafrost microbial communities from Stordalen Mire near Abisko, Sweden - III_Palsa_N2_3 | ecosystem: Environmental > Terrestrial > Soil > Palsa > Peat permafrost | place: Sweden...
CCGCAAGGTGCTGGTCGTGGGCCTGGGCCCCGCCGGCTTTACCCTGGCTCACCATCTGATGAACGACGGCCACGCCGTGGTCGCCATCGACGGGTTGAAGATCGAGCCCCTGGACGCCGACATCTCCGGCGTCGATCCTTACGGCGCGCGCCGGCCGTTCCGCCCGATCCGCGACGCCCAGAGCCTGCGCGAGGACCTCGGTTCGCGGGTGATGGCCGGGTTCGGCGGCGTCGCGGAGTACGGCATCACGGTTCGCTGGGACAAGAACTTCCTCAAGATGATCCGGCTGCTGCTCGAGCGGCGCCAGCAGTTCAAGATGTTCGGCGGTGTCCGTTTCGGCGGGACCTTGACCATCGAAAGCGCGTTCGAGCTCGGCTTCGACCACATCGCCCTTTGCGCCGGCGCGGGCCGGCCGACCATCGTCGACATGAAGAACGGCCTGGCCCAGGGCGTGCGCCAGGCTTCGGACTTCCTGATGGCTCTGCAGCTGACCGGCGCGGCCAAGTCTGACAGCATCGCCAACCTGCAGGTGCGCCTGCCGATCGCGGTGATCGGCGGCGGCCTGACCGCGATCGACACCGCCACCGAGGCGCTGGCCTACTACCCGCTGCAGGTCGAGAAGTTCCTCAGCCGCCACGAAGCTCTCACCGCCGAGCGGGGCGTCGCCGCGGTCGAGGCCGGCTGGACGGCCCAGGACCGGGAAGTCGCGACCGAGTTCATCGACCACGCCCGCGCCATCCGCGCCGAGCGGGCGGCCGCCCAGCGCGAGGGCCGCCCCGCCCGGATCATCGAGCTGCTGCGCGAATGGGGCGGCGCGACCCTCTGCTACCGCCGCCGCCTGATCGATTCGCCCAGCTACACGCTCAATCACGAGGAAGTCGCCAAGGCCCTGGAGGAGGGTATCCGCTTCGCCGAGGGCCTGACCCCGCGCGAAGTGCTGCTGGACGCTTACGGCCACGCCAAGGCCCTGCTGGTCGGCGTGGACCACCTGGAAGGCGACCAGAGCGAGGCCGTCGTCACTCAGCAGATCCTGCCGGCGCGCAGCATCCTGGTGGCGGCGGGCACCCAGCCCAACACCGTCCTCGGCCGCGAGGATCCCGCGCATGTCGAGATCGATGGTCGCTACTTCCAGGCCTTCGACGAGGCCGGCGAACGGGTCAGCCCCGAAAGGTCGACCAAGCCGTCCCAAGTCCAGGTGCTGATGAGCCCGAGCACGGACGGCCGTGCGGTCAGCTTCTTCGGCGATCTGCACCCGTCCTTTGCCGGCAACGTGGTCAAGGCCATGTCCAGCGCCAAGCAGGGCTATCCGGTCGTCAGCCGGATGCTGGCCCGCACGGCGCCCAGAAGCGCGAGGCAAGGCGGCGAGGCGACCGAGGCCCTGTTCGCGCGTCTGGATGACGAGCTGCGCGCCACCGTGCACGAGGTCGTCCGCCTGACCCCGAACATCATCGAGGTCGTGCTGCGCGCGCCCATGGCCGCCCGCGCCTTCCAGCCCGGCCAGTTCTACCGGCTGCAGAATTTCGAGACCCTGGCCCCCGCCGTGGAAGGCGCGAGCCTGGGCATGGAGGGCCTCGCGCTCACCGGCGCCTGGACCGACAAGGAACGCGGCCTGCTCTCCACCATCGTCCTGAAAATGGGCGGCTCGTCTGACCTCTGCGCCCATCTGCGCCCGGGCGAGCCGGTGATCCTGATGGGGCCGACGGGTACGGCCACGGAGCTTCCGGAGGGCGAGACCGTCCTTCTGATCGGCGGCGGCCTCGGCAACGCGGTGCTGTTCTCGATCGGGCAGGCGCTCAGGGCCAAGGGCAGCAAGGTGATCTATTTCGCCGGCTACAAGCGGATGATCGACCGCTACAAGATCAGCGAGATCGAGCGCGCCGCGGATGTCATCGTCTGGTGCAGCGACGAGGCGCCCGGCTTCCAGCCCGACCGACCCCAGGACCGCGCCTTCGTCGGCAACATCGTCCAGGCGATCGACGCCTACAGCTCGGGCCGACTAGGGGATCAGGCTGTTCCGCTGGCCGACGTAGGCCACCTGATCGCCATCGGCTCGGATGGTATGATGGGCGCTGTGGCCCAGGCCCGGCACGGGGTCCTGGCAGGGCGCCTGAAGCCGCGCCACAAGGCCATCGGCTCGATCAACTCGCCCATGCAGTGCATGATGAAGGAGATCTGCGCCCAGTGCCTGCAGGTGCATAAGGACCCCGACACGGGTCTGGAGAGCGTGGTCTTCTCCTGCTTCAACCAGGACCAGGACCTGGACAAGGTCGACTTCGGCAACCTGCGCGCCCGCCTGGGCCAGAACGGGGTGCAGGAAAAGCTGACCCGGCTGTGGATCGACAGGTCCCTGCGCAAGCTCAATCTGCGGGTCAGCGAAGCGGCGGAGTAGTCGTGAACCTCTCCCCGCACGAACGGGCGACGGTTAAGAAAGCGGGTCTGCCTAGTTACCCGCGTCGGCGACCCGGGTTCCGCCGCCGCCGTCGACGGGTGGGCAGCCGGTGAATTCGCCGACCTTGGAGACGGTCAGGGTCTTCATGTTCAGCGCCATCATTGGACGCATGGAGGCGGCGGCGTGGCCCGTAAACAGGTCGATGCGGTCGCCCCGGATCGCGCCGCCGATGTCTGAGACGTACCAGTACCCGTCGTGCGCGCCGCCGTCGGGCAGCGGCATGCCGACCGTCTCCTTGATGAAGATGATCGTGTGGCGCGACACCAGCGCGCGATCAGCCGCCACCGTGCGCATTGGCGAAACCGCGCAACCGAGCGAGTCGCGCGCTCGCATGCCTCGCCCGCCGTGGTACAGGGTGGCGCGCAGCTTCCAGTCAGTGGCGTTTTCGACCGCCGAACGGACGACGCCGACGATCAGGTCGCCGATCGGATCGAACTGGGAGGCTCGAGGTCCGGCTTGAATGGGAGCTTGCGCCTGGACGGCGGTGGTCCAGACCCCGAAAGTCGGGGCGGCAAACGCAAGGGTGGCGAGGCATGCCAGGATACGCTTCATCAGCGCGCCTTATGTTGTTTCTCGTCGTGAGGCGCAGTCGTATAGACCTGAGCGGGGAGGTCAACCCCACGCCAGATCATTTTGAATCGCCCTCGATGTCTGTTCATGCAGTTTTTATTGATATTGTAAGGAATACTTGAAAATGGCCATTCAAATCTATGGAGATTCGATCTCAGGCAACTGCTTGAAGGTAAAATGGACGCTTGAATATTTGAATATACCGTATCGGTGGACCGAGACGAGCGTGCTCAAAGGTGAGACCCGCACGCCCGACTTCCTGGCGATGAATCCAGCCGGCCAGGTCCCGCTGGCGATTCTGGAGGGCGGGCGCCCGCTGGCCCAGTCCAACGCCATCATCAGCCATCTGGCGGAGGGGTCGGCCCTGATTCCCGCCGACGCCTATGCCCGTGCGAAAATGTGGGAGTGGATGTTCTGGGAGCAGTACAGCCACGAGCCCTATGTGGCGGTGGCCCGGTTCCAGGTGACCTATCTGGGCAAGGCCCCGTCCGAACTCGATTCCAAGCTGATCGAGCGGGCCCATGGGGCGCTTCAGCGGCTGGAGGAGGCGCTGGTGGGCGCGACCTTCCTGGTGGGCGAGGATTGTACGCTCGCCGACGTCGCATTGGTCGCCTATACCCGCGTGGCGCACGAAGGCGGCCTGGACCTGGCGCGTTACCCGGCGGTGCTAGCCTGGATCGTGCGGGTCGAAGCGGCGCTGAATATCAAAGACTGAATGTAGCTGGAGCGTCCATGTCCCGTTTCACCGCCCGCGCCGTCGCTCTCGCCGCGGCGCTGGTCATCCTGACGCCGGCCGGTCAGGCTCTGGCCTGGGGGGCCACGGGGCACCGGCTGATCGGCCAGGCGGGCGTGGCGTCCTTGCCGCCGGAACTGCCGCCCTTCCTGCGCACGCCCGGGGTCGTCCAGGATATCGGCGAATTGGCGCGCGAGCCGGACCGCTGGCGCGATGCGGGCCGGACCCACGACACCACACGCGATCCCGCTCACTTCGTTGACGTCGACGATAACGGCAGGGTGCTGGGCGGCCCCGACCTGAACGGTCTGCCGACGACCCGGACCGCCTATGAGACCGCCCTGCGCCTTGCCGGCTCCGACACCACCCGCGCCGGCTATCTGCCCTACGCCATCGTCGACGGCTGGCAGCAGCTGACCAAGGACTTCGCCTATTGGCGGGTGCTCAAGGCGGCTGTTCCGCTCGAACGGGACCCTTCGCACAAGGCCTGGCTGCAGCACGATCTGGCCCGCCGCGAGCGGCTGACCATCGTCGATCTGGGCGTCTGGGCCCACTATGTCGGCGACGCAAGCCAGCCCATGCATGTCAGCGTCCATTATAACGGCTGGGGCGTCTATCCGAACCCGCTCGGCTTCACCCAGGACAAGGTCCATGCAGCGTTCGAGGGCGAATATGTCCGCCGCTTCGTCAGCGCCGAACAGGTGCGCGCCGCCATGACGCCGCTGAAACCCTGCGACGGGCCGATCGAGCCCTGCATCGCCACCTATCTGTCGGCCACCAACGACACCGTCGAGCCCTATTTCACCTTGCAACAGGCGGGGGGCTTTGGAGGTGACGATCCGCGGGGCCAGGCTTTTGCGCGCGAACGGGTGGCGGCCGGCGCCTCGGCATTACGCGATCTGGTGGTGGCGGCGTGGCGGGCGAGCGCCAGGGGCTCGGTCGGCTATCCGGCGGTCACGGTGGACCAGGTGGTGAGCCACCACGTCGATCCCTTCGATGCTCTCCACGGCGAAGACTAGATGACGTACGCTGGTCCAAGATGAACGGGCTTCGCGGGCGGATAGCGGCCAATCTGGCTGGATTTGATCGCCGCGCGCTCGATCCAACGGGCCTTCGCCGAGCCGCCGTCGCCATCCTGCTCTCCCCGCTGGATAGCCAGACCACCTATGTGCTGACCCGCCGTGCGCTAACCCTACGGCGCGGCGCGGGCAATTACGCGCTGCCGGGCGGGAATTTCGAGGCGGGCGAAGACGCCGTCGCCGCGGCGATCCGGGAGACCGCCGAGGAACTCGGGGTCCAGACCCGGCCGGACCAGGCCCTGGGGTTGTTGGATGACTTCCTGACCCTGGGCGGCCACGTGGTGACGCCGGTGGTGCTCTGGTCGCAAGCGCCGTTGATCCTGGCGCCCGATCCCGTGGAGGTGCACGAAGCCTGGCGCCTGCCGATTTCGGACCTCGATCATCCCGATTCGCCTCGGTCCGAGATCAATCCGAATGGCGCGCCGATCCTCAAGATGTTCGCCCGCGGCCAATGGATCAATCCGCCCACCGCCGCGATTCTCTACCAGTTCCGCGAAGTGGCGCTGCACGGACGGCCGACTCGCGTCATCGATATCGGCCAGCCGTCCTGGACTGCGCGGTAGGGTCCCGGCGTGCGCGGATGAACGGAGACGTGCACGGACTGTGCAAGACATCGGCGATCGCGCGCGCAACAGTTAGCCTTATCGGCAAATTGGCAACCTCTGCTAAGATCAACCGTTGCGGTCGCCGACAGCCGTCTTTGGAACAGGACCTCCAAGCCCTCAATGGATAGCCCCGCCGAATTCAGCGTCGAGCAGACCGGGCAGGACAGGACTGCGATTCTGAGCGGCGACTGGACAGCCGTCAGCCTGGGCGACGCCGGCCCCCGGCTGAGCATGGTTCTGCGCCAGGCCGAGACGATCGCCCTCGACCTGACCAAGATCGGCCGTTGCGACACGGCGGGCGCTTTCGCCATCGTGCGCGCGACCGACGGCAAATTCGATCCGGCGACGCTCGCGGCGGCTCCGACCATCGCGCGCCTGCTGGCGCTGGTTTCCACGGCGTCGCGAGCCCGGCCGGTGCCGCATCGGCGCAACCGGTCCTTCTACGATCTGCTGGTGCGGATCGGCAGAGGTCTGACCGGCGTGCTGGGCGACGGCTACGAGACCCTAGCCTTCTTCGGACACCTGCTCGTCGCCGTCGGGCATGTCATCGTCAACCCCCGCAGAATTCGCTGGGCGGCGATCTTCAGCCTGGCCGAACGCGCCGGTCTGGACGCTATCCCCATCGTCGCGGTCACCACCTTCTTCATCGGCGCAGTGGTCGGATTTCTCGGCGCCGACGAACTGGCCCAGTTCGGCGCCCAGGTGTTCGCGGTGGAGTTGATCGGCATCGCGGTCATGCGCGAGTTCAACATCGTGATCACCGCCATCCTCCTGGCCGGGCGATCGGCCTCCAGCTTCGCCGCCGAGATCGGCGCGATGAAGATGAACCAGGAAATCGACGCCATGCGGATCATGGGCGTCGATCCGTTCGAGGCCCTGGTCCTGCCGCGCTTTCTGGCGCTGCTATTGATGATTCCGCTGCTGACCTTCGTTGCGACCCTCGCCGGTCTGACCGGAGGGATGATCGTCAGCTGGGTGGTGCTGGATCTCAGCCCGGATTTCTTCCTGCAGCGGATGGTCGACAGCGTCGGCGCCAGCCAATTCTGGATCGGCATGAGCAAGGCGCCGGTCATGGCCGTGGTCATCGCCGGCATCGGCTGCCGGCAGGGCATGGAGGTCGGCGGAGACGTGGAATCCCTGGGCCGCCGGGTGACGTCGGCGGTGGTGCATTCGATCTTCTCGATCATCCTGATCGATGCGGTCTTCGCCCTGGTCTACATGAAGCTGAACATATGAGTGACGCAGAGTCTCTGACGGAGCTCGACGAGGACGCCCCACCGATCGAGGTGAAGGGCCTGGTCTCCGCGTTCGGCGATCGCATCATCCACGATGGGCTGGACCTGACGGTGCGGCGCGGCGAGGTGCTGGGCGTGGTCGGCGGCTCCGGCGCGGGCAAGTCGGTGCTGCTCAACACCCTGATCGGCCTGAAGATCCCCGAGGCCGGAGTGGTCAAGATCTTCGGCCAGGACCTGGACCAAGCCACCACCGCCAAATGGGACGCCATCGAGCGCAGCTGGGGCGTGCTGTTCCAGCAGGGGGCGCTGTTTTCCAACCTGACGGTCAAGGAGAACGTCGCTGTCCCGATGCAGGAACATACGCGGATGTCCAAATCGATGATTTCCGCCCTGTCCGAACTCAAGATCGCCATGACCGGGCTTCCGCCCGAGGCCGGCGCGCTCAAGCCGTCCGAGCTGTCCGGCGGCATGATCAAGCGGGCCTCACTCGCACGCGCGCTGGCGCTGGACCCACAGCTGCTGTTCCTGGACGAGCCGACCTCCGGGCTGGATCCGATCTCCGCCGCCGCGTTTGACGAACTGATCGCCGACCTTTCAGCCAGCCTGCACCTGACCGTGTTCATGATCACCCACGATCTGGACAGCTTGCACGCTATCTGCGACCGCGTGGCGGTGATCGCCGACAAGAAGGTGGTGGCCGCCGGCACGATCGCCGAACTCGAGAAATCCGATCACCCCTGGATCAAGGAATATTTCCTGGGTCCGCGTGGACGCGCCGCGCAGTCGATCAAGTCCGGTCGGGAAACGACGCCGCGAGGAGCGAACTGATGGAAAGAAACGCCAACTACGCTCTGGTGGGCTTCGCGTCGCTGATGCTGTTCATCGGGCTGATCGTGTTCGGCGTCTGGCTGGCCCGGCTGCAGTTCCACCGGGAATATCAGCTATATGACATCCTGTTCACCGGCCCCGTTCGGGGTCTGTCGGAGGGCGGCGAAGTCCACTTCAACGGCATCAAGGTGGGCGAGGTGGTCAAGATCGCACTCGACAAAGCTGACCCGGCCAAGGTCGTGGCGCGCGCGCGGATCACCTCCGACGTGCCGATCCGCACCGACAGCTTCGCTACCCTGGAGCCGCAGGGCATCACCGGGGTCAATTATGTCGACATCACCGCCGGCGCCAACAACCGGCCGCTGCTCAAGGACACCGTGCCCTCCGGAGCGGTGCCGGTGCTGAAGACCCGCGCCGGCGCTTTGTCCAGCCTGCTTGAGGGCAGCGGCACCGTGCTGAACGCGACGGTGGAGGCGCTGAACCGTGTCAACCGAGTGCTATCGGACGACAACATCAAAAGCCTGAACGGTACGCTGCAGAACATCCAGGACGTCACCACCCAGCTTCGTAACCAAAAGCAGCTGCTGGCCGACGCCGATCATACGCTGAAAAGCATCGACCAGACCTCGCAGAGCATCCGCCAGCTGAGCGACAGCAGCACCGCGCTGGTCAATGGCGACGGCAAGCGCACGCTGCACGACCTCGCCGACGCCGCCGAGCAGGTCAAAGCCGCGACCGAGGACGCCCGAAACCTGGTGGCCCGACTGGATGGACCAACCACTTCGTTCGCCACAACGGGCTTGCCTCAATTGACCTCGGCGATCTCGTCGCTGCGCCAGACCGCCGAGTCCCTCGATCGGTTGGTCGCGGAGATTGAACAGAACCCCCAAGCGCTGGTCTCCAAGACGCCGGCCAAGGAAGTGCAGGTGAAACCGTGACCACATCCCGCCCGATCACCGCGGCCGCGTTGCTGTCCGTCAGCCTGGCCCTCGGCGGCTGTATCACCGTGTTTCCCAAGGCGACGCCGGTCCAACTCTACCGCTTCGGCGACGCCGCGCCGGTGATCGACGCCAAGGGAGGGGCAGCCCAAGAAACGGCGCAGGGCGCGCCGTTCAATCTGCAGCGTTCGGCGACCGTATTCGACCGCGCGGCGCAATCCGACGCCATATTGACAACCAGCGGGACCGAGACGGCTTATCTCGCCGGCGCCCGGTGGGTCGCGCCGGCGACCGTGCTGTTCGACGAGGCGGTGGACCGCGCCTTCCACTCCGCCGGCGGCCCGGCGCATGTGGTGCCGCGTGGCGAGATGGGCTCGGGCGGCGCCAGCCTGAAGCTGGACGTGGAAACCTTCGAGGCGCGCTATTCCGGCGGCAAGGACGCCGCGCCGATCGTGGTCGTGCGGTTGCATGGTCTGCTGGTGCGTTCCACCGACCGGCATTTGCTGTCCGAGAAGGAGTTCGAGGTCCAAAAGCCGGCTGAAACCAACCGCGTCAGCGCCATTGTCGCCGCCTTCGACACGGCCACGACCGACGCTGTCGGCCAGGTGGTCGCCTGGACCGGGACCGCGGGGGAGGCGACCGCTGATCCGGAACACCATTAATTTCGTATTGTGGTGAGTTGCTTAACGGCCTCGGAGTTCGCCCTCAAGGAGACCTTCCATGATCGCGCTGCACGGCATCATGGCCCTCGCAATGACCGTTTCGGTCGGAGCCGCCGGCGTGGTTGTCGGCGGCGCGGTCCGTACCCAGGGTCCGGTTCCGCCGACCGCCGTATCTGTCCGTTCGAACGACCTGGACCTTCAGCGTCCCGTCGACGCGCAGATCCTGTTCGAACGGATCGCGGCGGCCTCCGTCACGGCCTGCGGCGGAACGCCCGATTTTCGCGACACGCCTCGGATCGCCAATTTCGATCAGTGCCGCAGGGTCACGATCAACAGGACCGTCCATCAGCTGAACCAGCCCGTGCTCGCCGAAGTGGCCGACGCCAATACCCTGACGATACGCATCGCTATCCGGTGAAGGGGGCGTAATATCGGCTAATCCGCCAGCCCGAGCCGGCGGCGCGTCGCTGTCAGGGTGTTCAGCAGCAGGCAGGCGATGGTCATTGGGCCGACCCCGCCGGGGACCGGGGTCAGCCAGCCGGCGACCTGGTTCGCCTCGTCGAACGCGACATCGCCGACCACGATGGTCTTGCCGGCCGCGGCCGCCTTGGGTTTGCGCGAGGGGACGCGGTTCATGCCGACATCGATCACCGCCGCGCCCGGCTTGATCCAGTCGCCGCGGATCATCTCCGCGCGCCCGACCGCGGCCACCAGTATGTCTCCCAGCCGGGTCACCGACGGCAGGTCGTGGGTTCGGGAATGGGCGATGGTCACCGTGCAATCGGCCTGCAGCAGGAGCTGGGCGACCGGTTTGCCGACCAGGTTCGATCGGCCCACCACCACCGCATGCTTGCCGCGAAGCTCGCCCAATGCCTCGCGCAGCAGCAGCATGCAGCCCAGTGGCGTGCAGGCAGTCAGGGCGGGCAGGCCGGTGGCCAGACGCCCCGCATTGACCGGGTTCAGGCCGTCCACGTCCTTGTCCGGGTCGATCGCGGACTGGATCACCGCGGGGTCGATGTGCGGCGGCACTGGGAACTGGACCAATATGCCGTGGATCGCCGGATCGGCGTTCAGTTGGGAGACCACCCCAAGGAGTTCGGCCTGGCTGGTCTCGGCCGGCATGCGGATGGTCAGCGAGTGCATGCCCGCTTCGAGCGTCTGCTCACCCTTGCTGCGCACATAAATTTGACTGGCCGGATCCTCCCCGACAAGCACCACGGCCAGCCCGGGCTTGACCCCGTGGTCGCGAGCCAGGGCGGCCGCCTCGGCGGCGACGCGCTGGCGCAGGTTGGCGGCATAGGCCTTGCCGTCGATCAGCCGAGCCTCGCTCATGGGCGGTGTCCTTGTCCTGATGGGGCGGTGCTAAGCCCGCCACACCCGAAAAGGCAACCGATTCGAACGTTGCTCGGCTGAAGGACCGGCGGTTAGACCGCCCGTCGAAAGATCGTCATGCCCAGAACCAGCAGGATCAGGAAGATGGCGATGGCGACGAAGAACAACAGCTTGGCGACGGCGAACGAGGCGCCCGCTATGCCGGTGAAGCCGAGCAGGCCGGCGACCAGGCCGACCACCAGAAAAATCAAAGCCCATTTGATCATGACCGGGCCTCCAAATCCGCGACCGATTGTCGCGGCCGGTTAACGCGCCTCCAAGCTTGGCGTTCCTACGCCAGCGCGCTGGCGGCCCGCGCCAGTTCGGTGATGCGAGCCCAGTCGCGTGCAGCGATGGTCTCCACCGGCGCCAGCCAGCCCCCGCCCACGCATAGAACATTGGGCAGCGCGAGATAGGCGCTGGCGTTGGCGGGCGTGATCCCGCCAGTCGGGCAGAAGCGGCACTGGGCGAACGGGCCTTGCAGCGCTTTCAGCACCGCCGCGCCGCCGGCGGCTTCGGCGGGGAAAAACTTGAAATGGTCCAACCCGGCGTCCAGACCGCGCATCAGCTCAGACACCGTCGCGACGCCGGGCAGAAAGGGCAGGGGGCTGTTCGACGCGGCCTTGATCAACGGTTCCGTCAGGCCGGGACTGACGGCAAAGCGGGCGCCGGCCTGTTCGGCGCGCTCCAGATCATGCGGGCTCAGCACCGTTCCGGCGCCGACGATAGCCTCGGGAACCTCGCAGGCGATGGCGGAGATCGCGTCCAGGGCCGTCGGGGTTCTGAGCGTCACCTCCAGCACCCTGACGCCGCCCGCAGCCAGGGCGCGCGCCAGCGGGACGGCGTCGTCCGCTTGCTCGATGGTCAGGACAGCGATCACCGGCCCGATCCGCATCAGCGCGCCGACATTGCGAGGCGAAACCTTGACGGGCGTTTTCACGGAGCCCACCACACCTGGACCGGCGTCTGGCTTTGATTCAACACGGCGCGAACCGGCATGGCCTCGACATCGCCGGCCTCAAGCGCCTGGCGATAGACCGCCCACTTGGCCTCGCCTGTGAACAGCAGCACGATCCGGCGGCTGTCCAGGATCGCGCGCAGGCTGAGCGACATGCGCGGCGGGATCGGATCGTCCGGGGCGACCGGACGAATGGCGCGGGCCAGGGCCGGGTCTGCCAGGTTCAGCGCCTGGACAAGGCCCTGGCCGTGGGGAAACAGCGAGGCGGTGTGTCCGTTCTCGCCCAGGCCCAGCAGGACCAGGTCGAATGGGCGCGCGATCGCGCGCAGGGCCGCGTCGACATCGGGCTCCGCCAGCTCCGGCTCGGCGTTAGCGGTCTTTAGTCCGACGAATTTCGTACGCGAAGCCCGGTCACGGATCAGCCGCGCCTGAATCAGGCGCGCGTTGCTCATAGGGCTGTCCAGACCCACCCAGCGCTCGTCGGTCAGCGTCACCGTCACCCGCTCCCAAGGCGCGGCCATCTTGCACAACAGATCGTAGAGTGGCCCCGGCGTCGTCCCGCCGGATGCCACGAGGCTGGCGCCGCCGTGCGCGTTCACCGCGTCGCCCATAAGGGCGACGATCTCGCCGGCCAGGGCCTGGTTCAGTTCGGCCCGGGTCTCGAAGCGCCGCTCCTCGGGCGCGGCGATCATGCCTTGGCGCGCCTCACTCATACCAGCTGTGTCCGTTGCGCTCGGTCAGAGCGAACGCGCCCGCCGGCCCCCAGGTTCCCGCCGCATAGCCGGTGGGCTTGAACCCAAAGTGGTCCCAGCCGGCGGCGATGGCGTCGATCCACGTCCAGGCCGCCTCCGCCTCGTCGCGGCGCACGAACAGGGTCTGGTTGTCCTTAATCGCCTCCAGCAGCAGCCGTTCATAGGCGATCCGCCGGCGCGGCGCCTGCTCCTTGAACGCGTCCGTCAGGCTGAGATTCAGGGCCACCGGACGAAGCTGCAGGCCGTCCAGGCTGGGCGTTTTGTTCATCAGCGACAGCGAGATTTCTTCCTCCGGCTGCAGGCGGATGGTCAGGCGGTTGGCGATCAGCTCGTCGCCGGCGAATATGGAGTGGGGCACGTCGCGAAACTGGATCACGATCTGGGAATTCTTGCTGGGCAGCCGCTTGCCGGTGCGCAGATAGAAGGGCACGCCCGCCCAGCGCCAGTTGTCGATATTGGCCTGCAGGGCGACGAAGGTCTCGGTGTCGCTGGCCGCGCCGCCAGCCTCCTCGGCATAGCCAGGGACCCGGCCCGCCTCGGCCACCCCGGCGCGATACTGGCCGCGCACGGTGCGCCGCTCTACCTCGCGTCCGGTGATCGGGCGCAGCGAGCGCAGGACTTTGACCTTTTCGTTGCGCACGGAGTCCGGATCGAGATTGGCGGGGGGCTCCATCGCCACCAGGCACAAAAGCTGCAACACGTGGTTCTGAACCATGTCACGCAGGGCGCCGTAGTCGTCGTAATAGGACCACCGGCCCTCGACCCCCACGGTTTCGCCCACCGTGATCTGCACGTGTTCGATTGAGACCTTGTTCCACAGGGGTTCGAACAGGGCGTTGGCGAAGCGCAGCGCGATCAGGTTCTGGACCGTTTCCTTGCCCAGATAGTGGTCGATGCGGAAGACGTTCCGTTCGGTGAAGGCGCGCGCCAGGGTGTCGTTGATCTGGCAGCAACTGGCCAGATCGTGACCGATCGGTTTTTCGACGACCACGCGGCTACCCGGCTTGGCCAGACCGACCTTCTTCAGGTGCTGGCTTATCGCCCCGAACAGGTTCGGCGAGGTCGAGAGGTAGAAGATCACGTCCTCGAACGTTGCGAGGGGCGCGACCAGGTTCTGGAACGAGGCCGCATCATCGGCGTCCACTACGCAATAGTGCAGACGGTGGCTGAACTGACGCCAGGCGCTGTCGTCGAAATAGCCGTCCGCCCGTTCGCGCACCGACTGTTCGACCTTGGCCTTGAAGTCGTGGTCGCTGAGCTTGGCGCGCGCGGCGCCGATGATGCGGAAATCCTTCGCGAGCAAGCCCTCGCGGTCGAGAAAATACAGCGAAGGAAATAGCATCCGCTGCGCCAGGTCTCCCGTCGCACCGACAATGACGATGGCCTGAGCCGTCATAAAATTACGCTCCCGCGCTGCCTTACCTGGGTCGAAGCTAGCGGGATTCGCCACCACGACGATCAAAGGCGGTCGCCCGCCGTTCCGTTCCCATAGCATCGACGAAGGCAGGCTGCACCGGGCCTTGGCGGCTGGGTGGCGCCTTAGTCGTCCCGGCTTGGATGGGCCTGTGCGCTATCGCCGGCGGAGCCCTGCCGCTGTTCGACCCAAGTTACGAACTTGGGGTGCGTGGCGTATTCCCGCGCCAGCAGAGACCACTCGCGTCGGATGGCGGCGCCGCGCAGCAGTCGATCTATATCGGGCTCCCACACCAGCCAGATCTGCTTGTCGACATAGCCATGGCGCTTGAGCGCATGCAGTTCGAACACCAGTTGTAGGATCTCGATGACATAGCGGCGGGTCTCGGGATCGAGCACGCCCTGCGCTGCGCCGGACAGGCGATTGTCATAGTAGTCGTGGGGCAGGGAGAGCCTGAGCTTATGGATCCTTTCCGAATAGGAAAGGAAGATTTGGGCGCCCAGCTGCCGGGTATTGTTTCGCAGTGCGATCAAGATCGCCGCGGCGCCGACCAGCACGCTGCCTAACGTGACGAACCGTAGGATCAGCTCTACCAGTCTCGCGCCCCCGCTGCTTACCCGCGACGCCCACATCAATCATGGCGCCGCTCGTCTATCAAGACGGATGCTTGGCTTTCCGAACCCTACTGAAAAGCCACCCTCGCCAGGGCGTGCTTGATCGGCAGGATGTCGATCCCGGCCTTGCGCACCGTGCTCAGAGCGTGGTCCAGCATCTCCGGGGTTGCGCCGAAGGGGCTCGGATCGTCGCTGACGTCGTGGGTGAAGAAGATGATCCAGCCGTTGCTGCGCGCCGCCTGGGTCACGGCGGCCTCGACCGCGGCGGGGTTCCACGCCTGGTGTTCCAGCCCGATGGCCTTCAGTTGCGCCAGGTCGACCAGGCCGGCGTTGACGCCCCGACGGATGCCGCGGCTGGTCGCGAAGCGGCTGGAAAACAGCCGTTTGGTGCGCGGCGAGACGTCGCCATAGGGATAGGCGAAACTGCTCAGCCGGTAGTCGCCCAACAGGCTGGCGACGAAGGTCTGGTTGCGGGCCACGTCCTCGTCCAGGGCCTTGGACGACACCCCCGTCCCATACTGGTGGGAGAAGGTGTGGCAGCCGATCTCATGGCCCGCGCCCTGGATCGCCGTCAAATCCTTGGACGTGTAATAGTCGATCCCATCCTCGCTGCGGCCACAGAATCGCCCGGCGGCGTAATAGGTCGCCCGAGCGCCGTGCCGCTCAAGGATCGGGCCGCCTACGCTCCAGGCCGACTGGGGAAAATCGTCGAAGGTGATGCTGGCGACCGGCCGTTCCAGGCGGCTGCGGATCAGTTTGACCGGAATATTGCGGGTCAGGACATTGTTGACCCGGTGCAACAGGCTGAGGCGCGCCATCTCAGGCCGCCTCCGCCAGGGGACCGGCCAGAATCCGCACCACGTCGCTGTCCTCGAACGGGCGAGCGGTCTCGCGGCGCCAGACCTGGCCGTCGGCGTCAGCCATAAAGCCGAGATCTTCCAGCATCGCCCGCGCGGCGCCGTTGCGGTCGGTCGGATGGTGGCGCACAGCCAGCAAGGCATGACCACGCGCCTGGGCCTCACGCGCGATCCAGGCGAACACTGCCTGCTCGACGCGCTTGCGCTGAACCCGGCAGCTCATGAACAGGTCGGTGATCTCACCCCGGCGCAGATCGACCACGACGAAGCCGATCAAACCGTAGTCGCCGAACCGGTCGGTGCAGCGGATGGTCAGGCGCAGCAGGTCCGGATCGCGCGCCAGCATCAGCTGGACGTCCTCCCGACCATATTTGGCGCCGCGGAAATTCAGCTGGTTGGTGCGCTGGGACAGCTCGTAGACCCGTTCGGCGTCGGTGGCGCAAAGGGCGCCGATCCGCACCTCGATGGCGCAATCACGCAGGAACCGCGGATAGTCGTCGCCGGCGGACTGGAAAGCCCCGCCCCGGGCGGCCTCGGCCCGGTACATTGCGCGACGCTGGCGGCTCTCCGGCGTCACCGGCAGGTCGAACCAGGGATGCTCCAACATCCCCGCCACATCGGTGTGGGCCAACAGCCGCACGGTCGGATGACTGGCGCTCACCTCGGCCCGCTCGAACGGTTGGTCGTCGATGAACACGAGGCTGTCGACGCCGAGGTCCAGGGCCGCGGCGATCCGGGCCACCGACTGGCTCTTGGGGTTCCAGTGGATCTGGGGGTGCAGGAAGATTTCGGCCAGTCCCAGGCCGGTCAGGGCGGCCATGGCTTCGCCGACGTCGTTCTTGCTGGCGATGGACTGAAGAACGCCGCGCTCGTCCAGGGCCTTGATCGCGGCCACGACTTCCGGCCGCGTGCGCACGCCCTGGGCCCCGACCTCGGCCAGCGTTCCCGTCCACACCGTCTCGTCCAGGTCCCACACCACCACCTTGACCGGCCGGGCGTCCCTGTCGGCCTTGAGCTTGACCGCGGGCTCCCGCTTGAAGCTTACGAAGTCGCAGATCCCGAACACCACGTCGCGCCCCGCCGCCTCGCCGATTGGCTCGATCTGGACCAGGAAGGGCGCGGTCAGGTCAACCTGGCTTTGAATGTCGCCGATCGGCACGGTCAGCCGCTGATAGTCGGGGCCAGCCTCGAAGCGTCGTTGGAACATTCGGCTGGTGTTCTCGCCGACATTGAGCAAGGTCAGCGTGAAGGCCTGCCGCCGGCCGTCCGCCGCCCAGGTTTCGACCGCGAAGGCGTCGGGAGTCAGCGCCCGATGCGGGGGGGCGCTGGGCCGTTGCGCGCGGGCCTGCTTGTATTCGTTCCACTGGGCCGCCACCTTGCGTGCGAGCGCATAGGGCGCCGGAGCTACGGCGCCGGCCACCAGCGCGTCGAACCGATCTCTAGCCCGCACCTTGGCCGCCGGCGTGATCGAGACCGCTCCGCGTCCCTCCAGTTTTCCCCACTGACGAAAGCGAATCCGGTGCAGCCGCGCGGCGCCGGCGGCCTCTACCGGCTCGATGCCCGCCTCGAATCGCCGGCAATGCAGGTCCGGGCGGGGCGTATAGAAGGCGCACGTCTCATAGCATTTCGGATAGGCGCATTCCGAGCAATGCTCGCCCCAGACAATCTGGCTCTGGCCCAGAAGCTGGTCCTGGAACGCCATGAACTTCGCCAGCGCCCCCGCGCTGACGACAATGTCGTTCGCGGCGGGGGGAGAGGGCAGGGTCTCTATCATCGCGGCTCCAGGTCGCCGACAAGGTGGCGATGCGGCGTAAGGGTTCGACTGGTCGCCGCGCGCACCGTCAGTCTCGCCACACGGGTCATAGTCTCTCGGGGACCTCCAAAAGGCAAAGGCCATGCCAATCGCCGTCCTGGCGCACGATCATTTCAAGTCGATCGATCTGGAGGATCCGGACCACAGTTTGCCGGGGTCGCCGCGCACCGCAATGCCGGCGCCGGGAAGCTGGCGGAACTGCAGTTCCGCGTGGTCTATGAGAAGCTGTTCGCACTGTTGCAAGACCTGAAGCCGGCCGGGAGGTCCAGGCGAGTGCGATCGAATTTCATTAATGGAACTAAATATCGCCCTGTTCCATTTGAATTGATTTGGTTGGTCTGATTTATGCGAATGATATTCACCTATAGTGGGAATATTGATTGGGTTATTCAAAATTAATATTGTCTCTATGTATGGTTTATTTCATGGAAACCATGCGCGTTAAAGAGTCTGACACCAGTGGAGCGTAGTGCTCTCAAGTTGTAGGCGGGGGCCGGAGTCTGTTCGGGCGCCGCCGCTGCTTGACGACAACCTCGAACCCACGGCGCGACATGCAGATCCATCGGCTACTCCAGATCGTCTCTCGCCCCATAGGCGGCCTTCGTGCTTTCGTTGAGACGCGGCGCGCCAGCATGGCGCCCATGCTGGCGCTGACCATGCCGGTGATCCTGCTGGTCGTCGCCGGTTCGATCGACTTCTCGCTGGCGGTGGGTTCCAAAACGGACCTGCAGGACGCGGCTGACGCGGCCTCCCTCGCGGTCGCCGTGGCCACCGCGGCCAACCCGAACACGACCGAGGCTACGCTGAAGACGCTGGCCCAGACCACCTTGACGGCCAACTACAAGGGCGCGACGCCGACCATCACCGATTTCCACGTCTGCGCGCCGGTGCAAAACGACTGCGTTGACAGCGGCGTGACCTTGAAAAGCGACACGGTGACCATCGGGGCGTCCGCCCCGACCTCGTGCTCGCTGGCGTCCGTCCTGCCCGCGATCTGCGGCAACGGCACGCCGACGGTGAACGCCAAGACCACCACCGTCATCGGCTTTGGCGCGACGATGCAACTGAACATCGTGATGGACAGCTCCGCCTCGATGATCGTCGGCGCGACGACCAACGATGTGCAACTGATCGAAAACTGGATGGGCGCCACCACGACTACTCAGACGCCGCACACCAGTTGTACGGGTTGGGGCGGTAGCCAGAAGTGTACAACAACCTATACCACCACCACCAATTACCCCA
>Ga0302314_10008620_pt1 | contig 18122 bp, 15 predicted proteins | sample III_Palsa_N2_3_FD_200533 | JGI IMG/M metagenome (GOLD analysis project Ga0302314, IMG submission 200533) | Peat permafrost microbial communities from Stordalen Mire near Abisko, Sweden - III_Palsa_N2_3 | ecosystem: Environmental > Terrestrial > Soil > Palsa > Peat permafrost | place: Sweden...
GCAAAGGGGTTGTGGCTAGGCGCAATCTTGGTCGTGCTCACTCGTCAGCTCCTGCACCAGTCTTAATCTGATCTTGGGTGATACGCAAATGGTCCTCCATCGCGCGGCGGGCAGCGTCGACGTCATGACCCGCGATGCACGCGATGATCCGCTCATGGGCGGCGGCTGTCTCTAGCACGGCTTCGGGCCCGGCGAAGGAGAGCCGCCGGCTGAGCAGCAGATACTTGCGGAATCCCAGCATAAGTCGTGAAAAGAGGGGGTTGGGAGCGTGTTCCAGGAGGAGGTCGTGGAAGCGCACGTCGGCATCGACATAGCCGGCCGGCAGGGTGTGGTTGCGGATGATCTCCTGGTTAGCGGCGCGCAGCGTGGCGATCAGGCCCTCGGGATGGGTCCGGGCCAGGTCCTGGACCGCCTCGATTTCGATGACGCGGCGCAGCTGGTGCAGGTGCTCGAAGCGCAAAATCTCGAAACGAGCCAGGAAATCGATGGTATTCTCCATCACCGCGAAGCCCGGCTGGACGACCCGCGTGCCATTGCCGCGCTCGATGCGCAGCCAGCCCAGGGCCTCGAGCTGCTTGACCCCTTCGCGCAGCGAGACGCGCGAGACCTCCAGCTGGCGCAGCAGCTCGTCCTCCGGCGGCAGGAGCGAGCCGACCGGGAAGCCGCCGGAGAGGATGCCTTCCTTCAGGGCCAGCACCACCTTGCCGTTGGTCGACAGGACTTTGGCCGGGACCGTCGTATTGACCGCGGCATCGGCCCGCTGGATGAGAGACATATGACCTCTTCTTGTGCGGACTCTATGGAAATATAACCGGTAAATCAATGACAATAATGGAATTTGGATTGTCCTTGATCCATGTATCATATGTCTATATCTGAGGTCCATGAGTGCGACCCCTACCCCTGCTGCGCCATCCCCGAGCCCGCATGCGACCCCGGCTGGCACCCCGTCCGCCGGCGGGGTGGGCGCGGTCATCCTCGGCGCCGGCCGTACCGGCCGTGGCCTGGCGGCGGTCCTGTGCGCCCGCTGCGGGGTGGCCGTGGTGCTGGTCGACAGCGATCCGGCCCTGGTCGCGCGGCTGCGCGCTGCTGGAACCTACCCGGTCACGGTGCTCGGCAGCCACCCGGCCCTGGTCGAGCACATCACCCCCCAGGCGGTCCATGGCCTGGCCGATCCCGCCTGGCAGGCGGCAGCGGTCACCGCGCGGGTGCTCTTCACCGCGGTCTTCGGCACCAACCTCGCGGCCCTGGCCCCGTACCTGGCCTCGGTCATCCAGCAGCGCCTCGCGCAGGGCGCGGGGCCGCTCGACATCATCACCTGCGAGAACCTGACCCATGCCGCCCGGGTCCTGCGCCAGGCCGTGGCCGCGCAGCTGCCAGGCGGCCTGGCGACCCTGGCGTCGGCCCGGGTCGGCTTCGTCGAGGCCATGGTCCTGACCACCTCCCTGGCGCCGACCGCCGGCATGGATCCGCTCTCGGTGCGCACCCAGAACCTCTTCCGGCTGCCGTGCGATGGCGAGGCCCTGGTCGCGGGTCCCCCGCCGATTGCGGGTCTCGAGCCCCTGCCGCGCTTCGAGCACCAGCTGATGCGCAAGATCTTCACCTACAACGGCATCAATGCCGTGATCAGCTACCTCGGCGCCGAGCGCGGCCACACCCAGCTCGCGCAGGCCGCCACCGATGCCCTGATCGTGCCCTGGGCGGTGCAGGCCGGACAGGAGGCCGGGGCGGCGCTGGTCGCCGAGTTCGGCTTCGATGCCCAGGAGCAGGCCACCTGGGCGCAGGCGGCCCTGGCCAAGTTCAGCGACCGCGACATCCCCGATCCGATCGACCGCAATGCCGCCGATCCGGCGCGCAAGCTCGCCGCCGATGACCGTCTGGTCGGACCCGCGCTGCTGGTGCTCAAGCACCACGGCACGCCCACTGCGCTGGTGCGCGGCATCGTCGCCGCCGCCGGCTACCGCGACGGCGCGACGCCATCGCTGCTGGCGCGCCATGGCTCCCTGGCCGCGGTGCTGAAAGCCACCGCCGGGTTGGAGGCGACCCATCCCCTGGTCGTGCTGGTGGTCACAGCCGGGGCCCAGGCCGCCCAGGGCGCGCGATGATCCTGGTCGGGGCGCTGGATCTCGGCACCAGCCGCATCCGTCTCGGCGTGGCGGAAGGCAGCCCAGCACGGCTCCGCATCCTGGGCGATACGCCCAACCAGGTCCTCCATGGCGAGGGCGGACGGGCCCACTGCCGCTTCAGCCATTACCGGGAGACGGTGGCCGCGCATCTGCGCGCCCTGGGCCGCTACGCCGCCGAGGTCGGCGCCGACGCGGTGCGCCTGGGCGTGACCGGGCAGGTCTCGAGCCTGATCGCCTGGGATGCCGACGCTGGCGCGCCGCGCCGGGATGACTTCCCGATCTGGATGGATGCGACCTGCAGCGCCGCGGTACCGGAGCTGGCCGCGCTCTGGGATGGCGCCGGGGCGATGAGCCTGCTTGGCACCTGCCTGCCGGCGGCGAGCAACTGGCTGGCGGTCAAGCTGCGCCATGCGCTGACCCACGACGGGGAGCTGGCGCGCGTACCGGATGTCTTCCTGCAGCTGCAGGATGCCATCATCCAGCAGCTGTGTGGAGAGACCCTCACCCATCCCAGCGCGCAGATCTCCCTGGTCGACCACCGCACCGGGCAGTATGCGCCGGGCATGCTGCGCTTCCTCGGCCTCGACGTGGCGCGCCTGCCGCGCATCGCACCCAGCGGCGCGCTGCCCATCAGCCCCGCACGCCAGGCCGCGCTGGGCCTGCCGCCGACGCACCTGCATGTCGCGCCCCAGGATACGCATGCGGCGCTCTTCGGCCTGGCGCCGCGCCCCGGGGACGGGCTGCTGCTGGCCGGGACCTCCGAGATCGTCGGCGTGTGCGAGGCCGCGCGCCGCGCCGCGCCGCCGGCGCGCATGGTCTCGGCCCCGCTCGGGCAGGGCTGGATGGTCTATGGCAGCTCCGCCTCGGGCGGGGCCTCGCTCGACTGGCTGATGAAATCCGTGCTGCGCCGCCCCGCGGGCGCGGACCTGGTGGCCTTGAGCGCGCAGGCGGCACTGGTCAGCCCCGGCGCCGACGGCCTGACCTGCCTGCCGTACTTCTCGGGCGAGCGCGCGCCGCTGTGGGACAACCAGCTCAGCGGCACGCTGGTCGGCGTGCGCGCGCACCATACCGATGCGCATCTGCTGCGCGCGGTGCTCGAAGGGGTGGCCTATGCGCGCCGCCAGGCGGCCGAGGCCCTGGAAGTACCGCTTCCGACGCGCTTCCTGGCGGCCGGGGGCGGCACCGCGAGCGCGCTGTGGAACACGATCCGCGCCAGCATCCTGGAGCGGCCGCTGGCGGTGATGGATACGCCCGACCTGGCCCTGATCGGCGCGACACGCTGGGTGATGGTCGGTTCCGGCATGGACCTCACGCGCCTCGATGCCCTGGGCGCGGCGCAGACCGTCGCGCCCGAGGCCGCCTGGCTGGCCGCCTACCGCGCGGGCTATGCGCGCTTCCAGGCCGTCCAGCACCTCCTGCATCCCGCGACCCGTCCCCATGCCCAGCCCCTGGCGGAGGCCACCCATGCCTGAGATCCTCATCCTTGGCGCCGGTAAGATCGGCCGCGGCTTCATCGGCCACCTCGCCCACCGCAGCGGCTGGCGCGTCTCCTTCGCCGATGCCGCCGCTGGACTGTGCGCGCAGCTAAGCGCCGCCGGACGCTACCGCATCGACATCGCCGGGCACGCTGACCAGCCCGAGTACATCCCGGTGGCGGCGGCCTGCGCGCTGTCTGACGCCCCGGCGCTGGCGGCGCTGGTGGCGCGCTGCGACCTGCTGGCCTGCGCGGTGGGAGCACCGAACCTGGTGGCCCTGGCCACGGCCCTAGCGCCGGCCCTGGCGGCGCGCGCCCAGGTGAACCCCGCGGCCCTCGACTGGCTGATCCTGGAGAACGCCGACAAGCCGGCGCAGACGCTGCGCACCACCCTCCAGGCGCAGGCGCCGCAGGCGGCGGTCTGGCTCGGCGAGCGCCTCGGGCTGGTCGAGACCCAGGTCTTGCGCAGCGGCATGCCCGCCGATCCGGCCGTCGCCGCGCGCGAGCCGCTGGCGGTGAAGATGCATGACTGGTGGACCCTGCCGGCCGATGCCGATGCCTTCCGCGGCGTGATCCCCGCCATCCAGGGTCTCGAGGTGCGGCACCACTTCGAGCACGAGCTGACCCGCAAGATCTACACCTTCAATGGCCTCAATGGCCCGATCAGCTACCTCGGCTGGATCAATGGCTACCGGCTGATGGACCAGGCGGCGTGCGCGCCGGAGCTGCAGCAGCTGCTGCGCACCATCCATGAGGAATCGGCGCATGGGCTGATCGCTGAGTTCGGCTTCGACCCGCGTGAGCACCAGGCCTTCCAGCGCATCGCCTGGGCCAAGTACCGCGATCCGGCGCTCGGCGATGCGATCGAGCGCAACGCCCGCGACGCGGCGCGCAAGCTCGCACCGCGCGAGCGCCTGCTCGGGCCGGCGGCCCTGTGCGGGAAGCACGGCCGGCCGCCTCTGGCCTACGCCACGGCGATCGCCGCCGCGCTGCACTACGCGGGCTCCGACGATCCCGGCACGCGCAGCGTCCAGGAGTGTCTCGCCGCGCAGGGGGTGGCCGGGACCCTGGCGCGCTTCTGCGGGCTCACCGCCCAGGATCCCTTGACCCTTCTCATCATCACCGCAGCGCGCGACCGGTCCTACCTGCACCCGCGCACCGCGGAAGGACAGGCACCATGACCGCGACTGTGACGACCTCAGCGACCTCACCCTCACCCTCACCCTCTCCCACGCCCCCGCGCTTCGCGGGCAAGCGCATCCTGATCACGGGCGGCAGCCAAGGCATCGGCCGCGCCTGCGCGGAGCTCATCACCCGCGAGGGGGGCGAGGTGATCGCGACCTTCTCGCGCGATGCGCAGGCGGCGGTCGCGAGCGAAGCCGCGATCCGCGCGGCGGGTGGGGTGGCGCACATGGTCAAGGCCGACCTCGGCGATGAAGCCGCGGTCGCCGGCGTGTGGGCGCAGGCGACGGCCTCCAGGCCGATCGATGGGCTGATCCTGAATGCTGCCTACCAGAAGAAGGCGACCTTCGAGGAGACCGACATCGCGCTGATCGAGAAGACCTTCCGGGTCAATGTCGCCGGCAACTTCCAGCTGGCGAAACTCTTCATCGAGGCGCGGCGCGCCCTCAAGGCGCCCGGTGCGATCGTCATCCACAGCTCGAACCAGGGCGAGTTCGTCAATCCCACCGGCTTCGCCTATGGCTGCAGCAAGGCCGCCCTCAACCACCTCGTCCATCACCTGGCCCGCGCCACGGTGCGCGATGGCATCCGCATCAACGGCGTGCTGCTGGGCTGGTTCAACACCGATGGCGAACGCAAGTTCTACAGCGCCGCACAGATCCAGGAGCAGGCCAAAAGCGGCATCCCGATGGGGCGCGCCGGCGATCCGCTCGAGGCGGCGGAGATGGCGGCCTTCCTGCTCAGCGAGCAGAGCTCCTACATGACCGGATCACTGGTGCGCCTCGATGGTGGGTTCGCCCTGGATCCCGATCTGAGTACCTGAGATGGGTGCGCAGCCGGCTGTCCACCGGCTCCCGCCGGCAGGCAGCGTGTCCCGCCACGGCCCGCGCAGCCCGACCGCCTGATGGCCAGCGCTGCGCCAGCGAACGAGGTTCCACAGCCGCCGAGGGTAGGGGGTAAGCGCGTTGGTGCAGCCGCTCCGCGGCTGATGATGCGATCTCGCCATGATGGATCCCTCGACTCCGCAGCCCGCGACGGTGGCGCCACGGCTCTTGATGATCGACAACAACCAGGGTGACCTGGAGCTGATCCGCATCGCTTTCGAAGAGGCGCGGATCCGCGTCGACCTGACCATCGCCGCGAGCGGCCGGGACGGCCAGATCGCCCTCGAACGCGTCGCCACCGGCGAGGACCAGCCCTACCTGCTGACCCTGCTGGATCTGAACATGCCGGGCCTCAATGGGCACGATGTGCTGACCTGGGCCCGGGCCCAGCCGGCGCTGACGCAGGCGCCGATCGTCATCCTGACCTCATCGAGCTCGGCTTCCGATCGTCGCGCCTGCCTGGCCGAGGGCGCGACCGACGTCCTGGTCAAGCCGCCGACCTTCGGGGCAGTGATCGCGCTGGTCGAGGGTCTGCGCTCCTACCTCCATCCGGAACTGGTCAAAAGCTCCGGTTCGGCGGCGCACCAGCGGCCCTGAGCCGCACGGCGCCCGGCCCGCAAGCTGAGCGCCATGACGCCAAGCCGGCATCGGTAGCCGTCAGCGGCGATCAGCGGCCATGCAGGATCACCGCCCAGGCCGGATCGCGCAGGAAATCGGGCTGCCGGCGTTCATCATGGCAGGAGCGGCACGACACGGTGCCCGCGGTGCGGATGGCGCCGCCGCTTGTCACATGCTCCCGGGTCGCGAGATGGCAGGCCTGGCACTGCACCCCGGCCGCCACCGCGGTCGTGGTCGCCCCCACCCGGGTGCTGTGGCAGGCGATGCAGGCATCGGTGCGATCGGCCAGCGCCAGCGTGGCGTAGGCGTGGGCGTGCGCGCTGGCGTGCCAGGCGTCCCCCGCCGCGCGGTGGCAGATGATGCAGGCCTCGCTCAACGCCAGACCCTCATGCACCTGCACGCTCAGCGGGGTGGTGAAGCCGGCCAGGACCGTGCCGTCACGTGGCAGCGATTGGTCGACGGGGATGATGTCCTGATGCACCAGGCGCGTGCCGGCATAGGTCAGCACGGCCAGGACCATGCCCGCATCGAGGGGCATGCGCACGAGTTTCGCGTGATTGAGGGCGGTGGGCACGGTCGGCACCACCGCGCGGATCGCGGGATCGAGCACCGCCTCCACGGGATGGTCGCTCAGCGCGATCTCGCTCCCGGCGGCTGACCAGCCATGGCTGGCGAGGACCGTGTCGACGCCCAGGCGCATGCCATTGGTATCCCCGGCATACAGACAGCGCAGAGGCGTCCCAGGCGCCTGGGCCTGCATCCAGGCCGGCAGGGCGGCGAGGTGGTCGAGTCCGCCCAGGGAACCGGCGCTGCAACCGCAATTGCGGATCGCACCCTTGAGATCGGTCACAAGGACGATGACGGAGTCGTGATCCCGGCTCGCGGTGAGCAGTGCGCGCTGGATGAGGTCGCGGCCCAGGCCGAGGCCCGCGGAGACGACCTGGATGGTGGCCGTCACCAGGCCGATGGTGGTGCGCAGCGACACGGTCTTGACGCCAGGCAGCACTCCGGCGACCCGCAGCGCGATGGTCAGGGGGGTACCCGGACTGATGGCCTGCGGGCAGCGCGTCAGGACCTGCACGCAGCGGCACTCGGTGTCGGCCGTGATCAGGGTGCAGGGTCGGGTGCTGGTCAGGAGCAGCGTGAGCGTGCGCGTCGCCTGGGGGTCGACGACGCAGCGGCTGAAGCCGGGGGTGACCACCAGGGGCCCGACCGGATCGGCGGACAGCAGCAGCAGGCAGGCCACACCGACCAGGCCCATGGCCACGAGCGCGCAGCGGGATCCGGGACAGGGGAGCATCGCAGCGCGCATCCCATGGTTCGAGCGCAGGCTTGCAAGTATCCTTTTAGCGGCCCTGAGCCTGCCCACCGGCCGGGCTCAGGCGGCGCGTCGCATCGCCGTCAGCCGCGAAGCTCCGGGACCATGGCCTCGTGCTGGTGATCCACCTGGGACCGGTGCAGCGCCCGCCACGGCAGCGCACGGCAGTGCGTCTGATCAATGCTGCAGCGAGATCTGCGCGGCGATCTGCGCGGGATTGAGGACATGGTCCACGCATCCGGTCGCCATGGCGTGCTGCGGCATCTCGCTGACCTGTGCGGTGCGGTCCTGGGCGAAGGTCGCGCCGCCATGAGCCTTGATCGCCAGGAAACCGAGGGATCCGTCCCCGTCATAGCCCGACAACACCACGGCCGTGGCCCGGACGCCGCTGTTGATGGCCAGGGACTGCAGAAAACGGTCGAACGGCTTGTGGTGGGCGGAGCTCTCGTTGCGCAGAGCCACGTGGAAACGCCCGTCGACGACGGTCAGCTGCGTGTTCGGCTCGATGGTATAGACATGATTCGCACACAGTGCCTCCTGGTCGACGGCCTCGGTCACCGGCATGCGGGTCAGGCGCGACAGGATGCGGGGCGTCAGGGAGGGCTTGTCGGCCTGCAGGTGCTGGATGACGACGAAGGCCAGCCCGCTGTCCGGGGCCATCGCCGTGAAGAACTCCATGATCGCGGGCAGGCCTCCCGCCGATGAGCCTAGGCATACGATGTTCACAGGATTCATGCGCACCATCCTCCGGCATCGCAGTGGTCGGCCGTCGCTCGATGGGAGTTATCGACGTTATGGATGTTAGGGATGTTCGAGCGGTTCTGGGAGGTCGTCGTTGCGTGCGGGTCGCGCTTGCATGTTCAGACAGGCGGCGGCATGGAAGCGCGGCGGTGTCGCTGACGCCTGCAGGGCGCACGGCGCCGAGCAGACGCGGAACGTGCCGGCATCGTTGACCGAATGGGAACCGTCGAGGTCCGGACGCAGGCTCAGTGGCGGCATGTCGGCGCGAATCGCCGCGCCACAAACCGGACAAATGGAGTTCATGCAGCATGTGGACATACATACTTCCTTTTTTGGCTACCGTCATCATGCCCAGCAGTGCGGCCATATCCTTTACAATCCTTCATTCCTGAGCACATGGTGGTGCTGTGTAGCATGTTCCGGGTTCCTCCGGCAGGGGGAGGTGCGGAGCTGGTACCATGACATGGTCCGGGTGTGCGCAGTCCTGGTCCAAAGAGAACCCACGCGTCCTCTGGTCGCGATCGTGACCCTATCGACGCAGCCATCGGCGCGCGTGGGTTTCGCGCCCTGAGCGTCCTCAACCAAGGTATCCCACCATGCTCAGCCTCGCCAGTTCCCTGACCGGATTCGCCCTCCAGTGCCGCGATGGCGCCATCGGGCAGGTGAAGGAGCTCTATTTCGATGACCAGTTCTGGACGATCCGCTACCTGGTGGTCGACACCGGCAGCTGGCTGGTGGATCGCCAGGTCCTGATTTCCCCCAATGCGGTCACCGGCATCCGCAACCTTGAGCGCCACGTCATCGTCGACCACACCAGGCAGCAGATCGCGGACAGCCCGTCGATCGATGCGGATCGTCCCGTGTCGCGCCAGGCCGAGGAGGACTACCACGGCTATTACGGCTGGCCGTCGTACTGGGAGGGATCCCATACCTGGGGTTCCTCGCCCTTTCCGCCGCGTCAAGGCGGTCGGCTCTCGGACACGGGGGTTGCGCTGCCGTGGGATGTGCACCTGCGCAGCACCAAGCAGGTGGTGGGCTATCACATCCACGCCGCCGATGGCGCCATCGGACATGTGGAGGATTTCCTGGTCGACAGCGAAAGCTGGGCGATCCGCTACCTGGTGGTGAATGCCGGGCATTGGTGGCACGGGCATCGGGTGCTGATCGCGCCCAAATGGGTCGATGCGATCAACTGGCCGGGATCCCTGGTGCGGGTGGCGCTGACGCGGGAGTTCATCCACAGCTCGCCCGTCTTCGACCAGCAGGCGCTGCTCAGCCGCCAGTACGAGGCTGACCTGCACGTCCACTACGGCCGTCCGGGCTACTGGGAGGACGAGAGCGCCTTCCAGGATACCGCGCCGCCGTATTGGACATGATGCCGTGACGGACAGCGGCCGGTGCGGTTACGCCGTGACCTCCCGTGGGCACGCACCTGCTGAAGCCATCAACCGCGGATGGTGATGCACCGCCGTAACCACCGCCGCAGCAGCGACCAGACGAGTGCGTCCGAACCGGTGGCCGGGCGACGGCAGGCGTGCACCGTGATCGCCAGCGTCGGAGCACCTCGGCATGGACCCGCACCGACGTGAACGTGCATTGAGCCGGGGATCCGTGCACCATCATGACCCGCATCGTGGCCATGCAGGCCACGCAGGGAGTTCGCGATGCGAATCGGACTGGCAGCGGATCACGGTGGCTTTGCGCTTAAGAACGAGCTGGCCGTCTTGTTGGGCGCGGCTGGGCACATCGTCACCGATGTCGGCGCCTACACCCTGGTCAGCGGCGATGATTATCCCGATTTCGCCATTCCGCTGTCGCGACTGGTGGCTTCGGGCGCGGTCGAGCGTGGCATCGCCGTCTGCGGCAGCGGTGTCGGGGTCGCGGTCTGCGCCAACAAGATCCCCGGGGTGCGCGCCTGCCTGATCCATGACCATTTCTCGGCCAAGCAGGGGGTCGAGGATGATCACCTGAACATCATGTGCCTCGGCCAGCGTACCGAAGGGTCCGGGGTTGCCTGGGATCTCGTCCAGGCCTTCATTGCCGCCCAGTACAGCCAGGAGGAACGTCACCTGCGCCGCCTCACGAAAGTTGCCGCCCTGGAGTCTCGCTAAGGCGTGCAGGGTCCCCTATGCGGTGATCAGGAGGGGACGGTAGGCACTCTCGTCCGGACGACCCGGACCTGCCGTCAAACCCAGGACCACGCATCGGTACCATGCGCTCCTCGGGGCAGGGGGCGTGCTTCGCGCCGCTCGCTCCTGTGTGCGCTACCACCAGTAGAGCGGATAGCGCCGGTGCTCGATGACATTGTTGTAGAGCGCGGCAAGGACCACCAGCAGCGCCGTCCCAGCCGCCACCGGCAGCACCAGGAAGGTCCAGCTCAGATGCGCATGCGCGGCGATGATCGCCGTGGAGCCGGCGGGTGGATGCACCGTCCGTGTCAGCTTCATGACCGCGATGGCGCTCGCCACGGCCAGGGCCAGGACGGGCCATTGCTCACCCAGCAGATGCGCCGCGGTCAGGCCGGTCGCGGCTGAGAGCAGGTGGCCGCCGATGGTATTGCGCGGCTGGGCAAAATGACTCTCCGGATAGCCGAAAAGCAGGACGCACGAGGCGCCGAAGGAGGCCATCATCAGCGGCGCGTGGCAGGCGTTCGTCATCCAGCCGAGGGTGCCGATGGCGATCAGGGCGCCGGCCCACGAGGTCGCGATATGGCCCAGCGCCTGGCGCTTGGGCGGCACCGCGTGCGCGCCCGAGAACTTGGTCAGGTAGCGATGCACCGGTCGCCGCAGGATGCGGACCTGGACGCGAGCCCGCTGCCAGGGATGACGGCTGGGGGTTGGCAGGGCAGGTGGAGGCAGCATCGGAATCAGGGTCCTTCGGCGTGCGTTGGGATCGCCCGATCGTCCGTTGCGTGCAGCGGTTGACGAAGCGGACTTTCTATGTCCGCTCGAGAAGGGCGTCAATGCGCTTTCCAGGCGATGAACCGACGGACGGCACGCGGTCTGGCATGCTCACCCTGACTCGCTTAGCCGCTGACGTCGAAATTGACACCCTGCGCCAGCGGCAGATCGGTTGAGGAGTTCACCGTAGTGGTGGTCCGACGCATGTAATTCTTCCAAGCGTCCGATCCGGATTCCCGTCCACCACCGGTCTGCTTCTCGCCACCGAAGGCGCCGCCGATCTCAGCACCGCTGGTGCCGATATTGATGTTGGCGATGCCACAATCCGAGCCCGCGGGACCGAGGAACCGCTCGGCCTCGCGCAGGTCACTGGTGACCAGGGCCGAGGACAGGCCCTGCGGCACATCGTTGTGGATCCGGATCGCTTCAGAAAGGTCGTCGTAGGGCATCACGTAGAGGATGGGCGCGAAGGTCTCCTCGCGCACGATCGGCGCGGTGGCTGCGATCGACACCAGGGCCGGGCGCACAAAGCCAGCCCCCAGCTCGGGAGCCGCTCCCCCGCAGTGCACGCTCCCGCCTTGGGCGGTGGCCGCCTGCAGGGCGCGGGCCATGGCCTGGACCGCCGGCGCATCGATGAGCGGGCCGACCAGGATCCCGGGCTTTCGCGGATCGCCGACCGGGAGGGCGGCATAGATCGCCTGCAGGCGGCGCAGGACGGTGTCCTGGAGACTGCGGTGCACGATCAGGCGGCGCAGGCTGGTGCAGCGCTGCCCGCACGTGCCCACGGCCGAGAAGACGATGGCGCGCAGCGCCAGGTCGAGATCCGCGGAGGGGGCGAGGATCAGGGCATTGTTGCCGCCGAGTTCCAACAGGCTGCGTCCCAGACGGCCGGCCACCGCGACCGCCACCGCCCGACCCATGGAGGTCGAGCCGGTGGCGCTGACCAGGCCGACCTGCGGCGCGGCGGCCAGCTGCATGCCGATCGCCCGCTCACCCGGCAGCAGCGCCAGCAGTCCAGGCGGCGCCTCCGGCATGGTGGCAACCACCCCCGCCACGAGCTCCTGCGCCGCCAGCGCGCAGAGGGTTGCCTTCTCGGACGGCTTCCAGATCACGCTGTCGCCGCAGACCAGGGCCAGCATCGCATTCCAGGCCCACACCGCGATCGGGAAGTTGAAGGCGCTGATCACCACCACCGGTCCGAGCGGATGCCACTGCTCCATCATGCGGTGCCCGGGGCGTTCGCTGGCGATGGTCAGGCCATGCAGCTGGCGCGACAGTCCGACCGCGAAGTCGCAGAGGTCGATCCATTCCTGGATCTCGCCCTCGGCTTCCGCGGGGATCTTGCCCACTTCGCGGGTGATCCATGCGGCCAGCTGCGGCTTCTGCGCCCGCACCGCCTCGCCGATGCGCCGCACCAGCTCGCCGCGCCGGGGTGCCGGCACCAGGCGCCAGGCGGTGAACGCCTCCTGGGCCGCGGCCAGGGCGGCGTCGCACTGGGTCGCATCGGCCAGGCGCAGACAGCCCAGGACGGCCTGGTCGATGGGCGAGCGCACCGTCACCAGCGCGCCGCGACCCTCCTCGCAGCGACCCTGGAGGTGCACGCCGCGCCGTGCGGCGGGTGGGGACGACGCCGTGGTCATGGGGTGGTCCCGGAGCGCGCGCGCTCAACGCGCGACAGCGACTCCGTCGCCACCTGGGCCGGCCGGCGCGCATCGCTGACGATGGTCGGATGCGCGAGCTGCTGGGCGTGGCTTTCATAGGCGGCGCCGAAGCGGTTGGCGAGGAAGGTTCCCAGGCCGACCTGCTCCTGGCGCACGAAGCCCTGGGTCGGCAGCTGGTTGGCGAGGAAGAGGTCCACGACGGTGCACATCCCGGCCGCGGTGGTGATCTGGATCGCGCTCCACGCTTCGCCGAACAGGCTGCTGTGGTAGATCTTGCGCGCATCGGTCAGCTGGGTGAGGTAGCCGTCCTTCCAGCCGGTGACCGTGACGAAGACCAGGACCACGTCCTGCTTGGTGATCGGGATGGCCTTCTCGAGCAGGTCCTTGAGCAGCTCGCGGCGCGAGCCGAGCTTGAGCTCGTTGACCAGGAAGGCGACCAGGTCGCGGTGGCCACGGTAGCGCACCGTCTTGTAGTCGAGGGTGCGGACCTTGCCCTGGAGGGTCTCCCACAACGTGCCCAGGCCGCCGGAGGTGTTGAACGCCTCGTAGTCGACCCCGTCGAGGGAGAAGTGCTCGAGGCCTTCCAGCGGCAGCACCTCGCAGCGCCGGCCCTGGTGGATGACTTCGCAGGGATTGCAATACTCATTGATCAACCCATCGGTCGACCAGGTCAGGTTGTACTTGAACTCTCCCGTCGGGAACTGCGGCAGGGCGCCGACGCGCAGGCGCACTTCATCCAGGCTGTCGAAACCGCGCGTCAGCTCGTGGCCGGCGATGGCGATGAAGCCCGGGGCCAGGCCGCACTGCGGCATGAAGATCTGGCCCGCTCGGGCCTGGGTGGCGATCGCGGCGACCGCGCGCGTGGTGGCGACATCCTCGGTCAGGTCGAAGTAGCTGATGCCAGCCAGGAGGGCCGCCTGGGCGATGCCGGGATTGGCGAAGAAGGAGCAGGCCGAGATCACCAGGCGGCGTCCAGCCATGGCCGTGGCCAGGGCCGCGGGGCTTGAGACATCCAGACGGCTGACGGTGATCCCGCGGATGCCGCGCAGCCGTTCCAGGGCGCGCTCATCGACATCGCCGACCAGGACCTGGTAGTCGCCGGTGGCTGCGAGGTGGGTCGCGATGGCCCGCCCGATCTTGCCAGCGCCGCAGACGAGAATTGCATGCATGGCACGCCCTCCACCCCTCCACTGTAGCGTGGCGTGGGGCATGGTTCCAGTACGCATCGTCAGTCCTGGGCTCGACTTGCGTAGCCGTGGCGCGCACTCCTACCGTGGTGCTAGGTGGTCGACGTTTTCCGCTCCGGCCTGGGGTACAATCACCTATACTGGCAGCCAGTCATGTCCTCCACCCGACCCACGCCATCCTCCTCGCCGACGGCCTCGTCCTCGTCCTCCGGCTCCGCGCCGGGCGGCATCACGCGCGCGACGACCATCCGCGCCGGCGCCGGCCCGGCCGCTGCCTGGGCGCCGCAGCCCCTGGCCGGGGCCCTGGTCCTGGATCTGCTGGAGGACTTCTTCAAGCGCCTGCCGGCCGCCAAGGACCTCGATGGACGCCTGCGGGCAGAGGCCGGGGTGCGCTTCATCGATCTGGTCGACGCCATCACCGTCAAGGGCAGCCCGGGCCTCTCCGACCGGCTGCGCCGTGCCGGCTTCGTGCTGCGGCCGCGGCGCGGGGCGGATACCTGCTTCAGCCATCCCCTGGGCAGTTTTCCGGATCTGATCCTGGTGCCCGAGCATGGGCTGAGTGTCGCCATGGCGGTCGAGTCGGTGGCCGACTTCTGCAGCTGCCATGGCTTCCCGGTGGCGATCGAGGGCGATCCCGGCGCGCCGTACCGCCGGGCCCAGGTCATGGCCGGGGAGCACTGCGCGCTGTGGATCATCGAGCGCCATGGCTACGACGCCTACCAGGTCACGGCGCTGGAACCCACCTATGCCCAGGACTGCGCCCGGGTGCTGGAGCGCTTCCGCATGCGCAGCCGCTGCTTCGCCAGCGAAGCGGCCGGCTTCGACCACGCCGAGGCGTTGATCAGTCAGGCCGTGACCGCGGTCGGCACCGACATGGCCTGCGAGCTGTTCTTCCGTGCTGAGCGCGACTACTGGCAGCGCCGCAACCGCGCCGGCGCCCTGCAGAAGGCCCGCCAGGATGCGCTCGGCCTGGGCTGGGCCAATCACGACCACCACACCTACCGCTCCTCGCGCACCTGCTTCCAGCGCCTGATCCAGATGTTCGAGGCCCTGGGCATGGTGTGCCGCGAAAACTTCTATCCCGGCTCCCAGGCCGGCTGGGGCGCGCAGATCCTCGAGCAGCCCGTGACCGGGATCGTGGTCTTCGCCGATGTCGACATGTCCGCGCAGGAGTTGCGCCAGGATTTCGCCCACAAGGGCCTTACGCCCAACCAGGCGCTCGGTACCGTCGGACTGTGGTGCGCGCTGCATGGGGAGGCCTTCCTCGAGGCCGGCATGCACCACCTCGAGGCCCAGTTCGCCTTCGCCGACCTGACCACCCAGCTGCATGCGCAGGGCGTGGAGATGATGCCGGCCTTCACCGATTTCCCGTACCTCAGACAGGCCTTCACCGTCGGCGAGCGCTGGACGGTGCGCCGGGAGCGGGTCATGAAGCTGCTGGCGGCGAACCTGATCGACGCGCACCAGGCGCGCACCTTCCTCGACCAGGGAGTGATCGGCTCACACCTGGAGAACCTGGAGCGCAATGACGGCTTCAAGGGTTTCAACCAGGCCGGGGTCGATCACATCATCAGCCGGACCGATCCGCGCATCGCCAGCGCCACGACCACGCGCCAGTCCACATAACGGGTGGCCTCTCGCGGCCTGGCACCCGCGCCGATCGGGGCTGGAGTGCCGTAGCCATTGTATTTGTCCACCGCGCGCAAGTCTGATAGCGGGATGGGCGACCACATTCTCTGGCTCATGCGTGCCGCGAGCGTTCTTGGCCTGACCCTGATGCAGGCTCTGGTGCAGCTCAGCGCTGCCGAGCCGCCGGACGGTGCCGATCACCCCATCGCGCTGCCGCCTGCGGATGCGCTGATCATGGAGCAGGGGCGCCTCGATGGCGACGGGCCCTTCCAGTGCGGCAGCCGACCCGGCTGCTTTGCCGTCAATCCGGCGGGCACGCTCGTGGCGGCGGCGACGGGTGCCGGATATATGCCGTCCCAGCTGACGGTGTTCACCATACCCGAGGCGCGGCGGCAGACCTGGCAGCTGCCTCCCCTGTATGCTGTCCGTCAGCTGATCTGGCTGGATGATCACCGGCTGGTGCTGCTCGGGCAAGGATTCCTCACCAGCACGCTGTGCTCGTTGTCGGAGGACGGCTGGCAGATGCAGCAGGTGCGACATCGCGGCGCATTGTATGCGCTGGTCGATCTCACGTCGGGCCTGGTGCGCACCTGCAGCCTTCCCAGCACCTGGTTGGTCATCCGCATGGCGGCAGGAGGCGATCATCGTTCGGTCTCGTTGTTGATACTGCCACGGGCGGGATTTGTGGCACCTGGAGCGTTGCTCGGGATAAAGAATGCACACATGCAGTCGTTCATGGGAATCGAACAGCTCGATGTCGAGAGCGGGTCGCTGGCCTGGCGTGGCCAGCTTCCGGGGCCGTTCAAGGATGGACCGCTGCTTATGGCCGTGCGGCCTGACGCGAAGTGCTGCGCGGTCTTGATGCCGTCGCCCAGGGTCGGGGTCGAGGAGCTGGTCATCATCGATCAGGTCACACAACACGTCATCAGCAGCACCCTGCTGCCGGGGTTGCCGGGTACGGCGGTTGACCTGCGCTGGGGTCGTGATGACCGGCATCTCGAGGTCCGTTCGGTCGCTGATGACTTGTCGACCTTGACGTTATCGCTTGGGGACGGGCGCTGGACCCTGTCGTCTGGGTGGGTTCTGCGCCCTTCTGCAGGCGCCGGCGGTGCTCCCCAGGAGACGGTCGCGGTCGGATTGCATGCTGTGACCATGGCCGATGGCCGTTACGTCTCGCTCCTGCCGCGGTCCTTTCGCAGCGGCGATCTGTTCCATGAGCCCTATGCCTGGACCACGACCAATGGCCTGTTCGAGCCGCTCGTGGCCGATGATGCGCTGCATGTCGGAGTGACGCTGCTGGGCAGCTGCCTGCGGGTCATGAATCTGCAGCACCCCTTCGCCTTGTCACCGACGCCCGAGACCTTCTTCGAATGCCAGAACGATGCCCGCTATCTCGCATCAGGTGAACTCGCGGTCTCGGCAAACCAGGCGACCTTCATCATTCCGGAGCACGGCCCGCTGCGGCAGGTGCCCTTCCTGGACAAGGTCGACGGGAGCTGGGCGACCGCCGGCCGATGGATGATCGCCAGCATCGACCAGGATCGGTTTCAGGTGGTGGACGCATTCACAGGCGCATGCCGTCAGCTCCCCTGCGCGAACGGTGCGCTGATGATCCACATGTCGCCAGATGGGGGCGCCGTGTTGCTGCGCCTGGAATCCCAGGGCTTGCGCTTCGTGGAACTCGACCGCCCTCAGGATTTTTGGGACCTCCCGTGTAGCGCCAATGCTGATCCGCTCGAGGTGGCCTGGAGCCATGACCATGCCACCTGCTATCTGGCCGGGGACGGGATGGCGGACGGCTCAGGCGATTGCACCGGTGCATGGTCTACCAGGGAGCGCTGCTTGGTGTGGCGTGCCCAGGACGCCTCCGGACAGGATGTGACGACGGCCTGCGCCCTGATTCCTGATCCGACGTCCCACCAGGTCCTGGTCCAGTACCGGCTGCCCGGGGCGAATCCCCAGGCAGGCGGGGTGCTGGCGGACGGGGTGAACGCCTCGCAGACCCTGCTCTGCAACGGCCTGCTTGATGCCAGCACGGGCCATTGGCTGAGCACGCTGGTCAATCCCGGACGTGACCCCGCCTTCACGCCTGACGGGCAACGAGTGGTCGGCATGCTCGGCGTGGTCGCCATCCACGACAACCGCATGCTGCAGCCCAGTTCGGTGCCCCTGTCCAGAGGGGGTCGCTTGTGGATGAGCCCGTCGCGGACGTGGGAATTATGGATGCCGACGCATGCTGATTGGCAGCTGCGCGACTGCGCCAATTGCCACATCATCCTGCACATCCGTCGACCGGACGCGGTGCCCGAGCGTGAGATGATCGCCGACGTGGTCTGGGACGCCAGCGAACAGCACATCGCCATCACGTTCCGGCTCAACTCCTGCATTTTTTCCATGCCACT
>Ga0302314_10008622_pt1 | contig 18119 bp, 15 predicted proteins | sample III_Palsa_N2_3_FD_200533 | JGI IMG/M metagenome (GOLD analysis project Ga0302314, IMG submission 200533) | Peat permafrost microbial communities from Stordalen Mire near Abisko, Sweden - III_Palsa_N2_3 | ecosystem: Environmental > Terrestrial > Soil > Palsa > Peat permafrost | place: Sweden...
GCCGCCGAAATCACCACCGCCGCCGAAGCTGCTGCCGCCGCCGAAATCGTCGCCGCCGAAGCCGTCGCGCTTGTCCTTGCCGCGCTGCCCGCGCCGCCCACGATCGAAACTCATGCTAAAATAATCTTTCCCGGGTCGCCCAGTATCTCGTGGAGGTCGTGCACCGGGCGCAGCGAACGACTCTCCGGGCACGAAACAAGGAGCGTGCCTATTGCGGTCATATCGCAAAATACGGAGCCTCGCGAGCCATTTTCTTGCCACGATTGCCGTCGAACAGGCCAATCCATGGCAACTATGCCACGCTCCGTCCGAAAAACTTGTACGGCAGATGCTTAACGGGCAGCCTTGGCTCCGTCATGTCATCGCTTCTTTCGTTTTTCGCCGATCCATCCACCTGGGCCGCCCTAGCCACGCTGATCGTGATGGAGGTGGTGCTCGGCATCGACAATCTCGTGTTCGTCGCGATTCTCTCCAACCGCCTGCCGCCCGCCCGGCAGACGAGCGCGCGCCGGATCGGCATCGCATTGGCGCTGGTGCTGCGGCTGGCGCTGCTTTCGGCGATCGCGTGGCTGGTCGGGCTGACCGCGCCGCTGATCGATCTCGGCATCCACGGCGCGCTGATCGACGGCCACCGTTCGTTCGACACGGCCTTCTCGCTGCGCGATCTGATCCTGATCGCGGGCGGCCTGTTCCTGATCTGGAAGGCGACCAAGGAGATTCATCACACGCTCGACGGCGGCGACGCGGCGCACGACGAAGGCGCCGCCAAGCCCGCTGGCTTGGGCTTCGGCGCGGCAATCGTGCAGATCGTGCTGCTCGACATTGTCTTCTCGATCGATTCGATCCTGACCGCGGTCGGCATGACGAGCGCGCTGCCGATCATGATCGCCGCCGTGGTGATCGCGGTCGGGCTGATGCTGATAGCCGCCGATCCGCTCGCGCACTTCATCCAGCACAACCCGACCGTCGTGATGCTCGCGCTCGGCTTCCTGCTGATGATCGGCGCCGTGCTGATCGCCGACGGCTTCGGGGTGCATGTTCCCAAGGGGTATATCTATGCCGCGATGGCGTTCTCGGGCGTGGTCGAAGCGCTCAACATGGCAGCGCGCCGTCGCAAGGCGAAGTCATGACGGGCCAAGCATTGAGCAACGCCCGGCAAAAGCCTATGCGCGCGGCATGACAGTGCATTTCCACGAAGAAGATCTTCCCGCCAACCTGTTTGCGCCGGGCGCATCGGTCGCCGTCGATACCGAGACGATGGGGCTGCTGACGCCGCGCGATCGGCTTTGCGTCGTGCAGATATCGGATGGCGGCGCGGACGAGCATCTCGTGCGCTTCTCGCCGGGCAGCGACTATGCGGCACCCAATCTGCGCGCCGTATTGGGCGATCCCGATCGGCTCAAACTCTATCATTTCGCGCGCTTCGATCTCGCCGCGATCCGCTTCTACCTGCACACGGTGGCCGCACCCGTCTATTGCACCAAGATCGCCTCGCGGCTGATCCGCACCTATACCGATCGCCACGGCCTCAAGGAACTGGTGCGCGAGCTGCTCGGGCAGGAGGTCTCCAAGGTCCAGCAATCGTCCGATTGGGGGGCGCCCGTGCTCAGCGACGCGCAGAAGGATTATGCCGCCTCCGACGTGCGCTTCCTGCATGCGATGAAGGACAAGCTCGACGCGCGGCTGGTCCGCGAGGGGCGGATGCATCTCGCGCAGGCCTGTTTCGATTTCCTGCCGGCGCGCGCCGAGCTCGATCTCGCCGGCTGGCCAGAGGTGGACATCTTCGCACATGCCTGACGGCCTCGCCGTTCCCCCGGGCGCGCCCCTGAGCGGGCCGTTATCGGGCGACGCGCGCGCCGAGCGCCGCCGCCGCCGCGCCTGGGCGCTGCCGGGGTCGAGCCACGATCGCGTCATCGCGGTCGCGCGCGTCACGCTGCCCGCCGCGGTGCTGATACTGACGCTGGCGTTGGCGGCGGCGCCGATCACATCGGGGCGCGACATCTCGTTCGTACTCTCCAAGGACCGGGTGACCACCGCCAAGGAACGGATGCGCGTGACGCAGGCGCTCTACCGCGGCGAGGATTCGAAGGGCCAGCCCTTCCAGCTCAACGCGCTGTCCGCGGTCCAGCAGACTTCGGCCGATCCGATCGTCAAGCTCGATACGCTCTCGGCCAAGATCCGCCTGCCCGGCGGCCCCGCGACGATCGTCTCGCCCAAGGGCCGCTACAATCTCGACAACCAGCGCGTCGCGCTCGACGGCGCGGTCAATTTCGCGACTGCGGACGGCTATCATCTGGCCACGCACGACGTCGATCTCGACATGCGGACGCGCCGGCTCGCGAGCCGCAATCCGGTAACCGGAACGATGCCGCTGGGCACGTTCAGCTCGGATCGGATGCAGGCCGATCTCGACCAGAAGGTGGTCGTGCTCGACGGCCACGCGCGCTTGCATATGACGCAGCGAAACGGCACAGCGAAGCCATGATCCGCCGTCTCCCTTCGCCGTTTCTCGCGCTCGTCCTGATCGCGGCAGGGGTCGTCGGCGGGCCGGCATTGGCACAGGCGAAGACCGCCGCGACGCCCGCCAAGGCCGCCCCGCCGCCCAGGCACGACAGCAATGCGCCGGTCGATTTCTCCGCCGATCACATGGAAGTCCACGATCAGGATCATCGTGCCTTCCTGACGGGATCGGTGCGCGTCGTGCAGCAGGACATGACGCTGACCTCGGATCGCGCGGTCGCCAATTATACCGGCAGCGTCGCCAACAGCAGCGGCGCGGCGGGCGGCGGCCCCCAGCTCCACCGGTTCGACGCCAACGGCCATGTCGTCGTCACGCGACCCACCGAGGTCGCACATGGCAATTATGGCATCTACGATCTCGACAAGCGACTGGTCACGCTGATCGGCCAGGTCACGCTCGATCGCACCGGCCCCAATGCGAGCACGGTGCGCGGCGGCCGGCTGGTGATCAACCTCGATACCAATCAGGCCAATATGGACGGCGGCAATGTCGGCGGCGCGGGTTCGGCCGGCGTCGGCGGACGCGTGTCGGGCCGCTTCACCGTGCCGCCCAAAGATCAGTCGAGCGGCGCGACGCCGGCCAAGCCCACCACCGCCGCACCGAAAAAGCCCTGATCCGCACGACGATTGCGACAGCGGGCTTGATTGCCATGCAGGAAGCCTGCCAGATGCACGGCACGCGGACTGCCTCCACCAGAGTATCTCATGACCGACACGCTCCGTTCCCAGCGCGACAGCGCCTCGCCGATCCCGGCGCCCGGGCGCGCGCTGTCGATCGTCTCGATCGCCAAGGCCTATGATGCGCGCCCGGTGCTGCAGGATGTCAGCCTCGAGGTCGCGCGCGGCGAGGTAGTCGGGCTGCTCGGCCCCAATGGCGCGGGCAAGACGACCTGCTTCTATTCGGTGATGGGGCTGGTCAAGCCCGATGCCGGCCGCATCCTGCTCGACGGCGAGGATATCACCGCGCTGCCGATGTACCGCCGTGCGATCATGGGGCTGGGCTATCTGCCGCAGGAGACCTCGATCTTCCGGGGGCTTACCGTCGCGCAGAATATTCTTTCGGTGCTCGAGATGGGCGAGCCGGATCCCGCCGCCCGCGCCGTGCGGCTCGATACGCTGCTCGCCGAATTCCACATCGAGCATCTGCGCGACGCGCGCGCCACCGCGCTCTCCGGCGGCGAGCGGCGGCGTTGCGAGATCGCGCGCGCGCTTGCCGGCGAACCGTCGATCATGCTGCTCGACGAACCGTTCGCGGGCATCGATCCGATCTCGATCGGTGACATCCGCGATCTGGTGAAGGACCTGAAGCGCCGCGACATCGGCGTGCTGATCACCGATCACAATGTCCGCGAGACGCTCGACATCGTCGATCGCGCCTGCATCATTTACGACGGCAAGGTGCTGTTCCAGGGCTCGCCCGAGGCGCTGGTCGCCAACCCCGATGTGCGCCGCCTCTATCTCGGCGAGGGCTTCGCGCTCTAACGCCGATGGGGCTTGGTCCGCGCCTCGATCTGCGGCAGTCGCAATCGCTGGTGATGACGCCGCAGCTCCAGCAGGCGATCAAGCTGCTGGCGCTCTCCAACCTCGAGATCGAAGCGTTCATCGCCGAGGAGCTCGAGAAAAATCCGCTGATCGAGGCGAGCGCGGCGGAGCCCGGCGAGGAGGGCGACAGGGCGGAACCCATGTCCGATCGCGACGCCGGCGACGACGGGATCGCCGATTCGCTGACCGGACTCGACGGCGCCGCCGACGACGCGCCGCTCGATGTCGATTATTCCGCCGAGACCTTCCATCATGATTCGCCGTCCGACATGCCAAGCGCGGGGCTCGACGGGTCGCTCGGCATGGCGGGCGCAGGCGCGGGCGGCAGCGGCGAGATCGGCGATCTGCAGGAGACGTTGACCGAAAGCCCGTCGCTCACCGATCATCTGATGGCGCAGGCGGGCGCGGTGCTGTCGGGCGCCGAGTTGCTGATCGCTGGCCATATCGTCGATGCGCTCGACGAGGCTGGCTATCTGACCGTGCCGCTGCCCGACATCGCCGATCGCCTCGGCGCGCCGCGACAGCAGGTCGAGCAGGTGCTCGGCGTCGTCCAGAGCTTCGATCCGACCGGCATCGGCGCGCGCGACCTCGCCGAATGCCTCGCGCTGCAGGCGAAGGAGGTCGATCGCTACGATCCGGCGATGGCGGCGCTGATCGGCCATCTCGATCTGCTCGCACGCGGCGACCTCGCCCGGCTGCGGCGCCTCTGCGGCGTCGACGACGAGGATCTCGGCGACATGATCCGCGAGCTTCGTGCCTATGATCCCAAGCCCGGCCTGCGCTTCGCGCCTTCGGACATCCAGCCGGTGACCCCCGACGTCTATGTCGCGCGCACCGGCAAGGGCTGGGCGATCGAGCTCAACAATGCGACGCTGCCGCGCCTGATCGTCAACCGCAGCTATTATAGCGAGCTTGCGGGGGCCGCGCAGGACGGCGCGAGCAAGGCATGGCTCAACGAGAGCCTGCAGAGCGCAAACTGGCTGATGAAGGCGCTCGATCAGCGCGCGCGGACGATCGTCAAGGTCGCCACCGAGATCGTCAAGCAGCAGGAGGCCTTCTTCCTGCGCGGCGTCGAGCATCTGCGGCCGTTGACGCTCAAGACGGTGGCCGACGCGATCGGGATGCACGAATCGACGGTGAGCCGCGTGACCTCCAACAAATATCTGTCGTGCGCCCGCGGCCTCTACGAGCTCAAATATTTCTTCACCAGTGCGATCCAGTCGGCGGACGGCGGCGAGGCGGCGTCGGCCTCGGCGGTGAAGAGCCATATTGGCAAGCTGATCGGCGAGGAGCAGGCCGACGCAATCCTGTCGGACGATTCGCTGGTCGAGCTCTTGCGGGCACGGGGCTTCGACATTGCCCGGCGGACGGTCGCCAAATATCGCGAATCGCTCGGGCTGGGCTCATCCGTGCAGCGCCGCCGCCAGAAGCTCCTGTCGCGCTGACAGCGCAGGACAAAAAAAGGCCGCCTCGAGGGCGGCCTGAAGTTTTAGGAGAGGATGCCTGAAAGGCCTCATCTTTGTGCACTGCATCATTTGACGGTGCAAGTGCGAAGGCCGAGTCGCGCGATTGCGTTATCAGCATTCACGGTTGCATAAATCACACATCGAGATTGGCGACCGACAGCGCGTTTTCCTGGATGAACTCGCGCCGCGGCTCGACGACGTCGCCCATCAGGCGCGTGAATATCTCGTCCGCGACATCGGCCTGCGAGACTTCGACGCGCAGCAGCGAGCGGTTGGCGGGATCGAGCGTGGTCTCCCAGAGCTGTTCGGCATTCATCTCGCCGAGACCCTTGTAGCGCGCGATCGCCAAACCCTTTCGCCCCGCGGCGAACACCCCCTCGAGCAGATCGGACGGGCGCACGACCGATATGCCGCGCGCATCGGCGACGGGTGCATCTTCCTCGTCGCCCGCGGCTTCGGCACGCTCGGCGATCTTGATCGATAGCAGGCGCGAGGGCGCGGCATAGGCATCCGCCTGCTCCGCCGACAGCGTGTTGAGCTTGCGCGCCTCGGCCGAGCCCAGGAACGCCGCATCGACGACATGATGATCCGACACACCGCGCCATTTGCGGACCAGATGGTAACCGCCCTCTTCGGAGGCCTCGCCGGTCCACACGGCCTCGGGATCGGCACGGCCGAGCCACGCCGCGACGCGCGCCGCCGCCGCCTTGCGATCGACGTCCGGGGCAAGCGATCCGGTCAGCGCCAGCGCCTCCACCATCGTCGGCTCGTAGCGGCGCGGCACATAGGACATCAGCGTTTTCATCCGCCGCGCATGCTCGATCAACGCATGGAGATCGTTGCCCGTGCGCCGCTCGCCGCCGGTATCGAGCGCCATCGAGGCGACACCCGCTTCCACCAGATATTCGTCGAGCGCCGCCTGATCCTTGAGATAGACTTCCGAGCGGCCTTTGTTGACCTTGTAGAGTGGCGGCTGCGCGATGAAGAGATGGCCGCGCGTGATAAGCTCGGGCATCTGGCGGTAGAAGAAGGTGAGCAGCAGCGTGCGGATGTGCGCGCCGTCCACGTCTGCGTCGGTCATGATCACGATCTTGTGGTAGCGCAGTTTGTCGGCGTTGAAATCGTCGCGACCGATGCCGGTGCCGAGCGCCTGGATCAGCGTGCCGACCTCCTTCGAGGAGAGCATGCGATCGAAGCGCGCGCGCTCGACGTTGAGGATCTTGCCCTTGAGCGGCAGGATCGCCTGATTGTGGCGATTGCGCCCCTGCTTGGCCGATCCGCCGGCCGAGTCGCCCTCGACGAGGAATATCTCGGACTTGGCGGGATCGCGTTCCTGGCAGTCGGCGAGCTTGCCGGGCAGCGAGGCGATGTCCATCGCGCCCTTGCGCCGGGTCAGCTCGCGCGCCTTCTTGGCGGCCTCGCGCGCGGCGGCGGCATCGATCACCTTGCCGACGATCGCGCGGCCGTGCGCGGGATTCTCCTCGAGCCATTCGGCAAGCTTGTCCGCCATCAGGCTCTCGAGCGGCTGGCGCACCTCGGAGGAGACCAGCTTGTCCTTGGTCTGCGAACTGAACTTGGGGTCGGGCAGCTTGACCGAGACGATCGCGGTGAGCCCCTCGCGCATGTCGTCGCCGGTGAGCGTCACCTTCTCCTTCTTGAGAAGCCCCGACTTTTCGGCATAATTGTTGAGCGTGCGCGTCAGCGCGGCGCGGAACGCCGCCATGTGCGTGCCGCCGTCGCGCTGCGGGATGTTGTTGGTGAACGCCAGCACCTGCTCATAGTAGGAATCATTCCACTCGAGCGCGACGTCGATGCCGACATCGTCGCGCTGGCCGTGGATCGCGATCGGATCGGGCATCAGCGGCGTCTTGGTGCGATCGAGATATTTGACGAAGGCGGCGATCCCGCCCTCGTAGAACAGCTCGACCTCGCGGCGCTCGGCATGGCGCGCGTCGATCAGGAACAGCCGCACGCCTGAATTGAGGAAGGCGAGCTCGCGGTAGCGATGCTCGAGCTTGTCGAAATCGAATTCGGTGATCTTGAACGTCTCGGCCGAGGGCATGAAGGTGACGCGCGTACCCTTCTTGCCGTTGGACGGCCCCAATATCTTGAGCGGGGCGACCGCGTCGCCGCGGCGGAACTGCATGTAATTCTCCTCGCCATCGCGCCAGATGGTGAGATCGAGGAAATCGGAGAGCGCGTTGACCACGGAGACGCCGACACCGTGCAGGCCGCCGGAGACCTTGTAGGCATTGCCGTCGTCGGCATTGTCGAACTTTCCGCCGGCATGGAGCTGGGTCATGATGACCTCGGCCGCCGACACGCCCTCTTCGGTGTGGATGCCCGTCGGGATGCCGCGGCCGTTGTCTTCGACCGACACCGATCCATCGGGATTGAGCGTGATCAGGATGCGGTCGCAATGCCCGGCGAGCGCCTCGTCGATCGCATTGTCGCTGACCTCGAACACCATGTGGTGGAGGCCCGATCCGTCGTCGGTATCGCCGATATACATGCCGGGGCGTTTGCGGACCGCATCGAGGCCCTTCAGGACCTTGATCGAATCCGCGCCATAGTCGTTCTGGTTGCTGCCGTCGGGGGGAGTGGTTGCCATGCCGATCATATAGGGATTCGGGCAGCAAAACCCAAGCGAAATGGGCGCGCGGCAGCTGCCGCGCGCCCGAGGTCGGATCAGTTGAAGCTGTCAGCCCGCTGGCCGACCAGCGTCACTTCGACGCGGCGGTTGAGCTGGCGCCCCGCGGCGTCGCCGTTGCTCGCCACCGGGTTGGCCTCGCCATGCCCGTAGAGCGACAGGCGCTGCGGATTCACGCCCATTTCGGCGAGCGCATGTGCCACCGAATCGGCGCGGGCGTGACTCAACGCGACGTTGGACGAGGCCGAGCCGACCGAATCGGTAAAGCCATCGATCCTCACCGTCTGGCCGGGATGCGCGTGCAGATAGCCGGCAAGCGTCTGCAACCTGTCGGCAGCGCCGGGGCGGAGCGCCGCCGAGCCGGTCTGGAACAGCACATCGCCCATCGAGAACATCGCGCCGTAGCGATTCTGGTGGAAATGATAGGCGCGCATGCCCTGGCGATCCCAGCCGCCTTCGACGACGGGCGGGCCGGGGGGCGGGGGTGGCGCATAGCCGCGGCCATCACCATAGCCGCGGCCATCACCATCGCCGCGGCCGTCCCAGGCGAAATGCGCGCGGTCGCCATGCGTGATCTGATCGAAGGCGCGATCGGCAGCCTGCGCTTCGCGCGGGCTGATGAAGCCGTTGCGATCGAGGTCGAAGTTGCGCATCACGAAGGCGCGGCCGCGCGGCGTGTCGCGCAGTTCGGGGTAGAGCAGCCCGACGCCGCGGCCCTGCAGGCCGTAGGCGCTATGGTCGTCGGGGCCACCGCCGCTGCGATCCCAGCCGCCGGGGTTGCCATTTGGGCCGCCGTCGGGGCCGCCCTGATAGCCGCCCGGCCCGCCGCCATAGCCGCCACGATCCTGCGCCAGCGCCGGCGCGGCGATCGTCCCGAGCAGAAGGGCGGCGCCCAGCATCCTCGTCTTTCTCGAACCTGTGTACGTCATGACCGGAATTCTCCTGCGTCCCCACTCGATGGTGGGTTTGCCGCAGGGCGATTGAACGCCCGGTGAGTATGTTCGACAGTCGCCGTTCAGGCGGGAGACGCGGCGCCGTGCGCAACGTGCAAGCGGGTTGACGCGCCGATGCCCTCGAACAAGGCGGGCTCGGTGCCGGTCATCCAGACCTGCGTCCGCATCGCCGCGAGCCGATCGAACAGGGCCGCACGGCGAAGCGGATCGAGGTGCGCGGCGACCTCGTCGAGCAGCAGCAGCGGCGGCCGCCCGGTGCGCTCCGCAACGAGCTCGGCATGCGCGAGCACGATTCCCAGCAGCAGCGCCTTCTGCTCGCCGGTCGAGCAGCGCTCGGCAGGCTGGCCCTTGCCGGCGTGGACGACGGAGAGATCGGAGCGGTGCGGGCCGACCAGGGTCCGCCCGGCCGCCGCGTCGCGGGCACGCGAAGCGCGCAGCTCGGCGGCGAGCGGCGTCGCACCCGGTCGCCATCCGTTCAGCGAAAGCCCGGCACGCGCGAACGGGCCGTCGAGCGTTGCGGCGAGCCGGCCGCCGAGCGCCGCCACCGTCCGTGCGCGCGCCTCCGCGACCGCCGCGCCGTGCTCGGCCATTCCGGCTTCGAGTGCGGCAAGCCACGCCGGGTCCGCGCCCTCCGGTTCCGCCAGCAGCTTGTTGCGCGCCCGCATCGCAGCCTCGTAGCGCGCGGCGTGGTGGCCGTGGCCGGGCTCGAGCGCGAGCACCAGCCGATCGAGGAAACGCCGCCGCCCGCTCGCGGCTTCGCTGAACAGCCGGTCCATCGCCGGCGTCAGCCACAGGATCGATAGCCATTCGGAGAGCGTCGCCGCCGCCGCGGTCGCGCCGTTGATCCGCACCTGCCGACGTTCGGGCGCGGCCGCGCTCGCGCCGGTGCCGATCTCGACATCTTCGCCCGCATCCGAGGCGAGCCGCGCCGACACCGAGAAGCCGCCCGGCCCGTCGCCGCGTGCCATCTCGGAAAGCGCCGCGCCGCGCAGGCCACGCCCCGGCGCCAGCAGCGAGATCGCCTCGAGGATGTTGGTCTTGCCCGCGCCATTCTCGCCGGTGAGGATCGCGAATCCCGCGCCGGCCGCGATCGTCGCGTTCGCATAGGATCGGAAATCGGTGAGGATCAGGCGCGAGACGTACATCGCCGCCCGCTCTATGCTAGGCGGTGAGGCGACACCAGAAGAGGAGCGGCAATGGGCGTGCGGGCGGAACTGGCGACACTCGATCGCAGTCAGTGGAGCGCGGTGATCGCGAGCTTCCTCGGCTGGACGCTCGACGCGTTCGACTTCTTCCTGATGGTGTTCATGATCGATGCCATCGCGACCGAATTCCATTCGGACCATGCCGCCGTCTTCACCGGGGTCACGCTGACGCTGGCGGCCCGGCCATTCGGTGCGCTGTTCTTCGGCTGGCTCGCCGAGAAATACGGGCGGCGGCCGATATTGATGATCGACGTCGCGCTCTTCTCGGTGTTCGAATTCGCCTCCGCCTTTGCGCCGAGCCTCGTCGCGCTTTTGATCGTCCGCACCTTGTTCGGCTTCGCGATGGGCGGCGAATGGGGGCTGGGCGCGAGCCTGGTGATGGAATCGATCCCGCCCAAGACGCGCGGGATCATCTCGGGGCTTTTGCAGGAAGGCTATGCGGCCGGCTATCTGCTCGCCTCGGTGGTCTTCTACTTCCTGTTCGACGCGATCGGCTGGCGCGGCATGTTCATGGTCGGCATCGCGCCCGCGCTGCTCGTCATGGTGATCCGCATCTGGGTGAAGGAGAGCCCGAGCTTCGAGGCCGCGCGCCACACCGGGCGGCCCAATCCGCTGGCGCTGCTCGCCAGGCATTGGAAGACCTCGCTCTACGTCGTCGTGCTGATGACCGCGTTCAACTTCTTCAGCCACGGCACGCAGGATCTCTATCCGCAATTCCTCAAGACGCAGCATCACTTCGATACGCACACCGTCGGCCTGCTGACCGCGATCATGAACGTCGGCGCGATCTCGGGCGGCATCCTGTTCGGCGCGCTGTCGGATCGGTTCAGCCGGCGTTGGGCGATCATCGGCGCCGCGCTGCTCGCGCTGCCGATGATCCCGCTGTGGGCGTTCAGCCACAGCGCGGCGATGCTCGCGGTCGGCGCCTTCCTGATCCAGGTCGCGGTGCAGGGCGCATGGGGGATCGTCCCCGCGCACCTCAACGAACTGGCGCCCGCCGGCACGCGCGGCATCTTTCCGGGCTTCGCCTATCAGGCGGGCAACTTCATCGCCTCGATCAACGCGCGCTGGCAATCGGGGATCGCCGAGAAGACCAGCTATGCGCACGCGCTGGCGCTGGTCGCTGGCGTGACGGCGGTGGTGCTCGCGGTGTGGACGTTCGTCGGGCCGGAGCGGAAGGGGCAGGAGCTGGAGTAGGGGGCGGTTAACGGCGGCGAGGCGCCATTCCTTCTTCGTCATCCCGGACCCTTCGACAGGCTCAGCACAGGCTTGATCCGGGATCCATAGACGCGGCGCGCGATGATCGAGTGCGGCACGTCCGGATTCCCGCCTTCGCGGGAATGACGGGGTGTGGTGGTTAGTCCTCGGGCAGCTTTCGAGTAGGCCCCCGTTGGAAGCCGACATTCCGCAATGGCCGTTTGCAACGCGCTAAGGGGCTGGCTTTGCTGACCGCAAAACAACGACTGCCATGGTGCCATTGAGAGGATTGCGTATGATCGGACAGCGTTGGATGCTGCCGGTATTGCTCGGCCTCAGTGTCAGCGGCTGCGGCCGAAACAGGGCTGTCGAGATCAATGCAAGGCAGGTGCAGGCGAGCCTCGGCGCAGCGATCGTTGTTTTGGGCGTACGTTTTGCTGGTCCTGTCCCATCAGATCAATTGGTCTTAGCGCGTCAAATTTCGCAGGGCGATCCGAACCACATACCACCGGCGATCCTTATTCCTTCCCCGCCACGCGGCCCGGGCATTCAGAAACCCGAGACTGGGCGAGCGGTCATGTTCCAGCGGACCGGAGAGGATCGATGCTTCTCGTTCTGGGATAAGATCGAGGTGGGGGCCGATTCCGACCAATCCAAAACCCGTTATGTGGCTTGGCGCGTGCCACCTGGGACATATGCTGGTCCTCCGACCCATTTTGACGCCTCAACCAAATCGATCACAAATGCCTTCGTCGCTAGGAGGGGGCACGTGACCTATTGGGGCGATTTCGCAATTGATGCTGACTGGGGCGTCGTAAGGAGCGTGAACGTCAGGGCAGCTGAGGCAGCGCTAGGGCTAAAGTTGGACACGCCCGATGTTGGTACAACCAAGGAAATATCTACCGGGGTCATCTGTGCTCCGTAACCTGATCGACCATTGCGAAAGGGATTTTGCACAAACTCGGCTATGACCGCTTTCAGGCATTCCGAAGGGGGTCCATGAACGTCAAGAATTGGGGCGAAAGTTGCCCTGCCCATCCGTCATTGCGAGGCGCGAAGCGCCGTGGCAATCCAGAGGTCGGCGCTGGATTGCTTCGCTGTGCTCGCAATGACGGGCCTCTTCCCATGTAGGATTTCGAGGCATAGGTGGATCGTTCGCCGTCCCGACAGGAGACCGAACATGGCCGACCGCCTCGCCACCTTTCCTGCCGTCACGAGGCCGTCGCGCGCCGTGCCGCATGGCCGGCCTATCCCAGCGAGGAGCAGCGGTGGGGGGCGACGTGGCGTCACCGTCGTAACCTTCCGCGCCCCCTTCAACGGATTACGGCACGAAAGCAGACGCCCCGTTACACCCGCATCGGCATCAGCACGTACAGTGCCGGCGCCTTCTCGCTCTCGCGGATCAGCGTCGGTGCGGCGGCGTCGGCGAGGTGCACTTCGACGCTGTCACCCTCGATCTGGCCCAGGATGTCCATCAGGTAGCGCGCGTTGAAGCCGATGTCGAAGCCGAGCGAGGTATAGTCGCCGGGCACTTCCTCCGCCGCCGTGCCGTTTTCGGGCGAGGTTACCGACAGGATGATCTTGTCGCGATCGAGCGTCATCTTGACCGCGCGGGTCTTCTCGCTGGCGATGGTGGCGACGCGGTCGACGCCTTCCATGAAGCTCTTCGGGTCGATCTTGAGCAGCTTGTCGTTGCCGGTCGGGATGACGCGCGAATAATCGGGGAAGGTGCCGTCGATCAGCTTCGAGGTCAGGATCGCCTGCCCCAGCCCGAAACGGATCTTGGTGGACGAGAGCGAAACCTCGACCGAGCCGTCAACTTCGTCAAGCAGCTTGCGCAGTTCCGCCACGCATTTGCGCGGGATGATCACGCCCGGCATGCCCGCGGCACCCTGCGGCTGCGCGACCGTCATCCGCGCAAGCCGGTGACCGTCGGTCGCGGCTGCCTTGAGCACGGGGCCGTCCGAACCCTCCTCGGAGGCGTGCAGATAGATGCCGTTGAGATAGTAGCGCGTCTCCTCGGTCGAGATCGCGAAGCGTGTCTTGTCGACGATCTGGCGCAGCGTGGCGGCGGGCAGATCGAATTTGGTCGGCAGGTCGCCCTCGGCGATCACCGGAAAGTCGTCGCGCGGCAGCGTCGAGAGGTTGAAGCGCGCGCGGCCGCCGGTCACCAGCATCTTGCCCTCGGCGGCGGTGAGCTGGACCTGGCTCCCCTCGGGCAGCTTGCGGACGATGTCGAACAAGGTGTGCGCGGAGACGGTGGTCGCGCCCGCGGTATCGACCGCGGCATCTACGACCTCGACGATCTGCAGGTCGAGATCGGTCGCCATCAGCTTGAGGCCGCCGCCGGACGAGGCCTCGATCAGCACGTTGGACAGGATCGGGATGGTATTGCGTCGCTCCACCACCGACTGGACATGGCTCAGGCCCTTGAGAAGCGTGGCCCGCTCGATCGTCGCCTTCATGAAATCCCCACTCACCCGCACGGTTGGAGAGTGGTTATAGCGTGCGCTTCGCCCGCCGCCAGCCTTAACAGGCGGCAGGGGCGGATGATGTGCGACGACACTGGCGTTGTGGCGCGCGGCATCGGATAGAGCAGCGGGAGGGAGCGGGCATGCGGCGAACGGTGATCGGGCGAACGGCGGCGACGGGGTTGATGGCGACAAGCCTGGCGTCGGCGTCGCTGGCGGCGGTCGCGCCGGCGCACGCGGCCGATCGCACGCCGATCGCCGTGTTCCGCGATTGGGGGGCGTTTCGCGAAGGCCCGGCGGTCGGTCCGACGCGCTGCTTCGCGATCGCCGAGCCCCCGCGCGGGACGGCGGCGGCCGGGCGCGGCGCCTTCGCCTCGGTTGCCAGCTGGCCGGCGAAGCGCGTCCGCGCGCAACTCGCCGTCCGGCTGAGCCACGCGCCGCGCGGGCCGGTGACGCTCAGCCTCGCCAACGCGGCGTTCGGGCTTACCGTGCGCGGACAAGAGGCATGGGCGCACGACCGTCATGCCGATGCGGCGATCGTCGCGGCAATACGATCGGGCAGCTCGATGAGCATCAGCGGCGTCACCGCCGATGGCGTGCCCTTCGCCGACGCCTACCGGCTGCGCGGAGCGGCGAGCGCGATCGACGCGGCTTCGCTCGCCTGTCCGCCCGGCCGGTAATCGGTGCGGCCAGCGCCTGATTTCGATCGGAATCCCGGGCCGGTCGACATAGCGGACATGGTAGTTGTCCCGTGCTCCCGTGCTCGCGGGAGAACGGACAAGGCGAATGTCGATCCGTCCTAACGTGACGCCGAGTTCGTTTCCTTGACGCCGTGCTGGGTCCAGTCGATCCGGATGCGCACCCATTTGCCGATCTGGGGGCTGCCGTTGATGCTGGGCGGCCGGATGAGGAACTGCCAGGCGGCTTCGCGCACGGTGCGGCCGTAGCCCGATCCCGGCGTCTCGCCGATCTCCGTGCAATCCTCGACATGGAAATGCGCGATCATCTTGCAGGCGACCTCGCCATAGCCGTCGCCGGCGACGCCGTTCTTGGGCATGTAGAAGGAGAGTTCCGCGTCGGTCGGCTCCCTGTACCATTCGACGTTGAACAGCTGCTCGCCGCCGGGTCCGGCGCCCGGACCGTAGGTCGAGCCGCTGTTGTGGCCGCTGCCCGAGCCGTCGCCGCCGTCGCCGGCATCCTTGGTGGGCGCGGGATGCGTGGCCATCTTGGAGATGTCGGAGGCGGCGAACTGCTCGTGGCTCATCTGGATCCACGGCAGGGTGATCGGCGGCGGCGGCACGATCGGGGCTTTCGGCGCCTTGGCGACGCGCGCGACCTTGACCGGCACCTTGCGCGATCCGCTGCGCGCCGCCTGCTTCTGCTTGGCGGCGCTGTGCGACGGTGCGGCGCCCGAATGCTGCGGCTGGATCAGCCGCAGGACCGTCGGCTCCGCCAGCTGCGGGGCGAGCGGCGGCAATATGCCCATCCGCAACAGCGCCAGAATCATCAGCGCGATCACGAGCAGAGTCAGCAACACCGACGTCGCCCGGGTCCGGAACGACGCCTGATACTGGTAGGAGGAGGGCTGTAAAGATGCCGCGCGCATGCCGGCCGGCCCTATAGCGTGGCGGAGCCGGCCGCAATCTGATCAGGATCGTGAAAATCCCGTAATCTGCACATCGTGGCGCGGATGCCCGCCGAACTGTCCATGACTGGAAAAACCGCGCCGTTTCGCCTATGTGCGCCGCCATGCAGACCGCCGCCAACCTGATGCCGATTCCCGGCCATGTCGATCCCGTGACCGTGCCGCGCGCCGCGCCCGTCCGCGAGGATGGCCTGATCGACCTCGTCGGGCTGACCCGCGAGCAGATTCGCGCGGCGCTCGAGGAGGGCGGTCTCGAACCCAAGCAGGCCAAGCTGCGGGCCAAGCAGCTGTGGCACTGGATCTATCATCGCGGCGCCACCGACTTCACGACGATGACCGACATCGCCAAGACGCAGCATCCGTGGCTTGCCGCGCGATTCGTCGTCGCGCGCCCCGAAGTCGTCACCGCGCAGGTCTCGACCGACGGTACGCGCAAATGGCTGCTGCGTTCGCCCGATGGGCATGATTTCGAGATGGTGTTCATCCCCGATGCCGATCGCGGCACGCTCTGCGTGTCGAGTCAGGTCGGTTGTACCCTCAACTGCCGCTTCTGCTTCACCGGCACGATGAAGCTGGTGCGCAACCTGACGCCGGGCGAGATCGTCGGCCAGGTGATGCTCGCGCGCGACGCGCTCGGCGAATGGCCGTCGCAGCCCGAAGGCCGGATGCTCACCAACATCGTGATGATGGGGATGGGCGAGCCGCTCTATAATTTCGATGCGGTGCGCGATGCGCTCAAGATCGTGATGGATGGCGACGGGCTCGGCCTGTCGCGCAGGCGGATCACGCTATCGACCTCGGGTGTCGTTCCGATGATCGCGCGCGCGGGTGCCGAGATCGGCGTCAATCTCGCGGTCTCGCTTCATGCCGTCACCAAGGAGGTGCGCGACGAGATCGTGCCGCTCAACCGCAAATATGGCATCGACGAGCTGCTCGCCGCCTGCGCCGCCTATCCGGGCGCCAACAATGCGCGGCGGATCACGTTCGAATATGTCATGCTCAAGGACAAGAACGACAGCGACGCCGATGCGCGAGAGCTGGTCCGGCTGATCCACCACTACAAGCTGCCTGCCAAGGTCAATCTGATCCCGTTCAACCCGTGGCCGGGCGCGGATTACGAATGCTCGACGCCCGAGCGCATCCGCTCCTTCTCGAACATCGTGTTCGCGGCGGGCATTTCGGCGCCGGTGCGCACCCCGCGCGGCCGCGACATCATGGCGGCGTGCGGCCAGCTCAAATCGGATGCCGAGCGCAAGAGTCGCGCCGAGCTCGATCGGCTGGCCGAAGGCGTAGTCGGATGAGCGTCATGCCGGGGGCATGATGCCCAACGGAGCCCGGCCGCAGAGCCGCCGGCGGCAGGCCGCGCCGGGCTGATCCGCATAGCTCGATATGCGATCTTGCCGAAACGGGCGGCCTACCCTTAAAGCAAGTCCCGAAATGCTACTCGATCCATTCTTCCGCCGCATCATCCGCAAGGGTGAGCTGATCATCACCGACGCCGGCGGCCGAACGCACCGATACGGCGCGCCGGATGCTGACCGCGCGCCGGTCCACATGACCTTCCACGATCGCCGCGTGCCGTTCGATATCATACGCAAGCCGACGCTGGGCGTATCGGAAGCCTATATGAACGGCAGGCTCGATGTCGGCGACGACGACATCATCCGGTTGGTCGACCTGTTTCGTGCCAACGTGCCGTGGGAGACCGCGCGAGACGATGGCCTCGGCACCGGCGAACATCCTTGGCTGACCAAGCTGTTTCGCGCCAATTCGGCCCGCCAGTCCAAGCGCAACGTCGCGCATCATTACGACCTGTCGGACCGGCTCTATGATCTCTTCCTCGATCGCGACAAGCAATATAGCTGCGCCTATTTCGGCGAAGACAATAGCGATCTCGATCTCGATGTGGCGCAGCGCGACAAGAAGGCGCACATCGCCGCCAAGCTGCATCTCGAGCCGGGGCAGCGCGTGCTCGACATCGGGTGCGGCTGGGGCGGGATGGCGCTCTATCTCAACCGCGTCGCCGACGTCGACGTGCTCGGCGTCACGCTCAGCGAGGAACAGCTCAAGGTCGCGCGCCGGCGCGCCGAGGAGACCGGCGTCGCCGATCGCGTCAAGTTCGAGCTGATCGACTATCGCACGCTCACCGGCCATTTCGATCGCATCGTCTCGGTCGGCATGTTCGAGCATGTCGGCGTGCCCGATTTCCGCACCTATTTCCGCAAGGTCCGCGATCTGCTCACCGAGGACGGCGTCGCGCTGATCCATACGATCGGGCGCATGGGGCCGCCGGGCTATACCGACAGCTTCACCGCCAAATATATCTTCCCCGGCGGCTATATTCCCGCGCTGAGCGAAACGGTGGCGGCGAGCGAGCGCGAGCGGCTGATCGTCTCAGACGTCGAGGTGCTGCGGCTGCACTACGGGCTGACGATCGACCATTGGTACGCACGCACCGGGGCGGCGCGCG
>Ga0302314_10008623_pt1 | contig 18118 bp, 16 predicted proteins | sample III_Palsa_N2_3_FD_200533 | JGI IMG/M metagenome (GOLD analysis project Ga0302314, IMG submission 200533) | Peat permafrost microbial communities from Stordalen Mire near Abisko, Sweden - III_Palsa_N2_3 | ecosystem: Environmental > Terrestrial > Soil > Palsa > Peat permafrost | place: Sweden...
AGCAGCGCCGCGCCATGGCGGTGGCGCGCGAGCAGGAGATGGTGGCGCTGGTCGCCGAGAACCGCGCCAAGGTGGTGCTGGCCGAGGCCGAGATCCCGATGGCCATCGCCGACGCCTTCCGCAAGGGCAACCTCGGCATCATGGACTACTACTCGTTGCGCAACATCCAGTCGGACACCGACATGCGCAATGCCATCGCCAACCCCGACCAGACCAAGCCCGACCGTCCGCAGAACTGATCCCGATCCAGACCGCGATACCCGAGCGTAGGAGACCCCATGGGCTTTCTCGAGGATTTGGCCCGCAAGATGCAGGAGGCTTCACAGGAGGCGAGCGCCCGCAGCCGTCAGAAACAGCGCTCGGGCCCGCTCTGGGCGGCGCCGAGCGAGGTCAAGCAGGCCAATGTGGTGCGCCGCGACCGGCGGCCCACCCAGGAGGCACCCGAGCAGCCGCCGGCCCGTCCGAGCCACAAGCACCGTCCGGCGTCACCAAAGGTTGCGCCAGCTCCGCCGCTGCCGGGCGTGCAGGTGCCGCATCCGTCGCGCTACGGCCGGTTCCTGCGCCAGCCCAAGACGGTGCGCGATGCGCTGATCCTGTCGGAACTGCTGCAACTGCCCCTGGCGCTGCGCCATGGCCTGCTCAAGACCCGGCGTCGCCAGTAACACCGCCCGCACACCGCCGCCAGCATGCCTGATTGGCCCTGGCCACTCACGACCGGAGGACGCAAATACCTGGTATGTCGACCATTCCGCGCACCAATTCGGATGACGATGAGCAGTTCAGCACCATGGAGTTCATCTATGAGGCGCGCCGCCCGCTATTGATCGAGCGGCACCGCAAGCTGATCGACGAGATGGAGTCGGGCCTGTCCGACCAGCTGGTCACGGGCGAGGCGGACAACCCGCGCCTGGCCTCGATGCTCAAGCAGCTCGAGGAGGACACCGAGCAGGGCCGCATCAGCGAGGTCATCAAGACCCTCGCCGCCGATGCGCACTACAAGGATGCCACCCTGCGCGGCGGCCTGGTCGACGAGCTGTGCCTGCTGCGCGAGCAGAAGGGGGTCGAGGTCGCGACCTTGCAGCTGCATGTCATCGGCGTCTACCGCCGCGTGCGCACCCTGGTCGGCAGCCGCCAGGGCGAGCCGCCGAGCCTGGCCGACCTGCGCGAGCTGCCGGCCGCGATGCTGGGTCGGCTGATCAACCCGATCGCGCCCCAGTTCGGCACCCCGGGCCTGACCGAGAGCCTGGTCTACACCCCCTCCTTCGCCGACCGCTGCCTGCGCGCCATCAAGCGCATCCGCAAGACCGAGCATGGCGCGATCGCCTGGGAGGACGCCACCGGCGAGCCACCCCTGTCGCGCGAAGTCGAGGAGCCGCTCGAGCGCCTGCCCGAGGAGGAGCGGCGCGAGACCCGGCGGCTGCTTATCTCGGATCGCATCCGCAGCCATTTCTACCGCGAGGTGTTCCTGCGCTTCCTGTCGCGCAACGATCTCGAGCCGCGCGAGGTCGAGGCGCACCCGACCGTCCTGCACTGGCTCGAGTCGATCGAGACCACCGCCCACCTCTATCCCTTCATGCAGGGCCAGAACGCCGGCCAGAAGGCCTTCCGGCTCAGCCAGCTGCTCGCCAAGATCGTTCAGATCCATGAGATCTACGCGCGCGTCTCGCTGGCCAGCCAGCACCCGACCTACCGCGACGCGTTCCAGTCGCGCAAGACGCGCGAACGCCTCAACCTCATGGCCAAGGACCACTACCCGGTCCTGGCCGTGACCCCGGAGCTGACGCTCTCGGCGCTGCTGTGCCCGTTCCCGGCCTGGGTCGAATGGGTCCAGACCCGGGTCGAGGCCCAGGACTTCGTCCTGCCGCCCGATCCGCGCCGCTGAGCGTCAGCATCAGCGTTATCAGACCCTGAAGCCTCCTGGGCACCCTCAGCGTCTTCCGCGTCAACACCGGCGTTTCGCCTCCGTATGACACTGCAGGCAACGGTCGTCGCATGCCGCACCGGACTCTCCAGGGCGCCATCGACAGTTGTTCCAGGAGTTCCGTTATGAACTATGTGATCCCCGCGCTTCTGTGCCTGGCCGCCGCGCTCCCCGCGCTGGATACGCCCCTCATCCTCACTCCCGAGGGCACGCCCAACCTCAGCACCGACCAGCTGCTCGAGATCAGCCCGAACATCGGCGTGATGTCCTACTACCAGGCAACCCTCCAGAACCTGCAGCTGCAGGTCGGGCACAACTTCCTCGCCGACCTCGACTTCCTCGACAAGCGCCTGATGGAGATCCGCAACGGCGCCCCCTACACGACACTCCGCGTCGGCGCGCCGACCATGAAGCCGACCGCCCAGGAGTTCCTGGACCAGTTCTCCGACGACCACAAGGACGCCGACACGCCCAGCCTGCGCGAGGCCGCGACCGCCGCCGAGAACGCCTTCTGGTCCAAGCCGCATGATTTCGACGGTGTCGTGCGCGCCGCCTGGAACGACGAGTTCGCGGTGCTGGTCATCCCCAGCAAGCACACCATCCTCGTGTACTCGACCTCGACCCAGTCGATCGACATGGTGGCCTACCTCAACTACGGTCCGTTCCTGCTGGTGCAGTCGAGCTTCAATTCCAACCCCACGCCGCAGGTGGTCTTCCAGAAGCTGCCGCAGCTCGAGCAGGACAAGCTGCTCGCCGCGCAGAAGAAGAAGAATGACGAGGACAACGGCAAGACCAAGGAGACGCCCAAGAGCGACGCCTGGGTCTGCGCCGGCCAGGGCGACGTGTTCTTCGTCTGCGACACCGCCAACAACGTGGTCTTCTCCTTCGTCGTCTCGATCCGCGACGTGCGCCTGATCTCGGTGCGCAACATGAGCTGCGAGCTGGCCCTGCCCTCGGGGGCCAACTACCAGTCAGACCCCGAGGGCAACGACACCCTCGCCACCTACCTGCAGAAGAACCAGCGCGCGCTCTCCAGCGCCGGACTGGTGTTCAAGAACCTCTATGAGGTCAAGGCCTACCTCAAGGCCAACAGCCACGGCAAGTCCTCCGCCACCGGGCTGCAGGCCAATGCCCTGCAGGACAAGGCCATCCTCGATTTCACCGACAAGCACAAGATGCTGACCTATTCGCTCTCGAGCAGTTCGCTGGATCTGATCGCGGCGCGCGACTACAGCATGGACGAGGCGGTCATGGTGCTCGACGCCGCGATCTCCAACAAGGGCGCCGCCCCGGAGATCTACACCCACGCCAAGTCGGGGCTCCAGGACCACACCTTCGCGCTCAACCAGCTGAAGTTCGCGCTCAGCCTCGACCCGACCCTGGTCACCAAGCTCGAGAAGGACAGCCGCATCGCTTCCGCCCTCAAGGGCGAGGCCGGCTGGGGACCGCTGCTCGACCAGGGCCACCGCGACCTCGATGCGCAGAAGGCGATGTGGCAACAGGTCCAAGACGACGCCAAGGCGATGCAGGAGGAGGACGAGAAGGCGCTCAAGGATGCGCAGGATCCCGGCAAGTCCGGTCAGAACGGTGGCGGGGGCGACACTGGCGGCGGCGGCGACAACGGCTCGCGGTAGGGCCCGCGCGCGCTCCTGAGCGCGGCGCCTAGGCGCCGCGCTTCATGCGCCGCGCCATCTCGCGCTGCACATCGCGATCGGTGGCGCGCTTGACCAGGTCCTGGCGCTTGTCCTCGTGCGTCTTGCCCTTGCACAGGCAGATCACCACCTTCGCCCAGCCCTTGCGGAAGAGCAGGCGTTCCGGGATCACGGTCAGACCCTTGGTCTGCAGGGCGCCGGCGAGCTTGTCGATGGTGCGGCGCTCCAGGAGGAGCTTGCGGGTCTGCTGCGGCTGGTGTCCGAAGACCCCGGCCTGGCGGTACTCGCCGATGTGCAGGCCATAGAGCCAGAGCTCGTCGCGGTCGATGCGCGCATGCGCATCCGCCCACTGCACGTCGGTGTTGCGCAAGCTCTTGACCTCGGAGCCCTTGAGGACCATCCCGGCCTCCCAGCGCTCGACGACCTCATAGTCATGCCGCAGCTTGCGGTTGTAGAGGATCTCGACCTCTTCCGGCTGGGGCACCCGGGCCTTCTTGCCGGCGGCCTGGCGCTTCCTGCCATCGGGCGTGGTGGGGTGGCCGGCCATGGACGACTTCACGCCTGACGCTGGGCGCCTGCCGGCGGCGCGGAGGCTGCTGCGGGCGCGCGCAGGAAGGCCTCGACGATCGCCGGCATGGCGCAGTCGGCTTCGACCAGGCGGCCACGCTCGCAGGCGCCGTCCACCCAGATCAGGGTGGGGATGCGCGCCAGACGGATCAGGGGGTGCAGGCGGTACGGATGTTCCGGCTGGTTCTTCCACGCGGAGCGCTGGCCGACCGGGCACTCGATCAGTTCCAGGACCGGCTGCAGGGTGCGGCAGGCGCGCCGCAGGACCGGGTCGGCGGTGACGCAGTCCGGGCACCAGCTGAGCCCGGTTCCCTGGTCTTCACTGCCGAAAAACAGCAGCAGCGCGGCGGCGCGCGTGCCCGCCAGACGCTCCAGGATGGGCGGCAGGTCGAGCGGGGTGGGGACGCGAGTCACGGGCATTGCGACCCACAATCCCCCTGCGGGCCCCCCGCCAAGCGGCAAGCGCTGCCGAATCTCTTCCAACATGCAAGCATGGTCCGGTGTACACTACTGCCTTGGCTGTGCGGTGGCGTGTCCGGGCAACCGGCGAATTGACACTGCTTTGGCCAGGGGAATCATAGCATTTGCGGGGCTCATGACAGCGTTGTATACGATCATTCTTCGCGACTGCCCTCAGGCCAGCCATAGCGGCGTGGCGTTGTTCCTGGGCAAGGCCTTCAGCCTCAAGGAAAGCACCTGCGCGGCCATAGCTTCGTCGGCTCCCATCATCCTGGTTTCCGGGCTGGCGCGCGAGGAGGCGGCGGCCATGAGCCTGACCCTCTCGGGCATCCAGCGCCTCGGCGGCGTGCTTGAATTCACCACCGTCGACCAGGGCGATCTGCCCAAGATCGACTGGCCGAAGCGCCCGCTGGTCTTCAAACGGGAAGTCAGCGAGCACCTCGAGGACCTCCAAACCGTGGTACCGGGCCCGGATGGCCGGCGCCGTCCCATCATCGACTTCCTGGTCGCCGGATTGAGCGGCCAGACGGTCACCGTCACCAACGACGAGGAGCCCGAGATCGCGATCAAGCCGGCCGGCGCGCGTCCCGCTCCCGGCCCCGCGACCGGCGCCACCAAGTTCGACGCCCTGCCGCTGCCTGAGATCACGCCCTTCTCGACCCAGGTCATCGCCAAGACGCCGACCCCGCTGCCGGGCTCGAGCAAGATCGAGGCGGGCGCGCGCATGGGCGAGCTCTTCCCGGAGGAGGAGCAGCCCGGCTTCGTGCCCAACAACGAGGACATCACCAACCTCCTCAACCGCCTGCTGCCCGAGGACGAGGCGGCCGAGCGCGCCAAGGAGAACCCGCAAAGCAGCCGCCGCCCCGCCGCGGTCGCGACCCCCAACGCCGCGCCCGCCGGCAACGGCTACTCGGTGTTCCTGGCCAAGATCGCCGACGAGGCGCGCCGCACCAAGGCCGCCGAGCTGATCGTCGAACTGGCGCACATCGGCAAGGACGAGGCCGAGAACCTGTCCAAGAAGGTCATCATCCCGGTGCTCAAGGGCGTGACCAAGGACGACGCCGAGGCGGCCAAGCAGAAGTTCGCCAAGATCGGCATCCTGGCGCGCGTCAAAGGTCCGGAATAACCCGGTTTCCGCCACGGCGACCAGCCCGCCACCGGCCGCGGCCGGCGCGGCAGTCGTACCGCTCTGAACCTCAGCCCTTGGCCTCGTAGGCACGCCCGCGGCGCCGTTCCATGTAATTGATGAACGCGCGATTGGTCACCCGAAAGCCGCCCGGCGTCGGATAATCCCCGGTGAAGTACCAGTCGCCGGTGTGGTGCGGGATCGCCCAGCGCAGGCCCGCGACGGTCTGGAAGACGATCTTCACATCGCCCTGCCACTCGGTGTCCTTGGGCCGCACCAGCTCGGAGATGCGATCCGATATCTCATCGTCATTGAACGGCGCGTAGACGCGCTTGACGTGATTGACCGGATCCGGCTCGCGCTTGGCCTCCTCGGCGATGCAGGCGTGGTAGGTCTCGTCGAGGACCTTCTCGCGGCCGCGCTCGCGCAACAGCGACACCGCGGCCTCGAAGGCCACGAACTTGCCAAGCTCGCTCATGTCGATGCCGTAGCAGTCGGGATAGCGCACCTGCGGCGCGCTGGAGAGCACGACGATGCGTCGCGGCTCGAGTCTGGCGAGCATGCGCAGGATGCTCGAGCGCAGCGTGGTGCCGCGCACGATCGAGTCGTCGATCACCACCAGGTTGTCGAGGCCGCTGCGCAGGATGCCGCGCGTGACGTCGTAGGCGTGGCTGATCATCTCGCCGCGGTCGTCCTCGCCGCTGATGAAGGTGCGCAGCTTGGCGTCCTTGAGCGCGGCCTTCTCCTGCCAGGGCCGGACGTTCAAAAGCTGCCGCAGGTTCTCGCGCGACAAGGTCCCGGCCTGGACATGGCGCATGACCTCGCGCTCGCGCCATTCCGCCAGCCAGCCCTCGAGGCCCTCGAGCAGGCCGTAATAGGCCGACTCCGCGGTGTTCGGGATGTAGCTGATGACGGTGTGCTCGAGATCCTGGTCGATGGTGCGCATCAGGGCCGGCACCAGCTCCTTGCCCAGGGCCTTGCGTTCGCGGTAGATGTCCGCGTCGTTGCCGCGGCTGAAGTAGATGCGCTCGAAGGTGCAGGAGCGGCGCTCCTTCTGCGGCAGGACCTCGACCTCGCGCGCGACACCGCGGTGGTCGATCAGAAGCGCGCAGCCGGGCGTGACCTCCTTGACCTGCTCGGGCTTGGCGTTGAAGCACGTGACCAGCGCGACGCGCTCGCTCGCGGTGGCGACGACCTCGTCGTCCTCATACCAGAAGCCGGGGCGGATGCCGTTGGGGTCGCGCAGCGCGAAGGCGACCCCGTGGCCGACCATGCCGCACATGAAGTAGCCGCCATCCCAGTAGCGCGCCGCCTTGGCGAGGATGCGTCCGATGTCGAGCTCGTCGGCGACCTTCCTGGCCATCTCGGAACCCAGGGTGCGCTCCCCGGTGAGCTTGCGCACGATCGCCTCGTTGGCGACGTCGAGGAAGTGGCCGATCTTCTCCATCACCGTCGCGGTGTCCGCCTCACCGGTGGGATGCTGGCCGAGGGTCAGCAGCATGTCGAACAGCTGCGGGGTGTTGGTGAGGTTGAAGTTGCCGGCCACCGAGAGGTAGCGGCTCGGCCAGTTGCTCGGCCGCACGTAGGGATGGCAGTTGTCCAGGCCATTGGCGCCATGCGTGCCGTAGCGCAGGTGCCCGAGGTAGATCTCGCCCAGCCACGGGTAGTGGCGCTTGAGCCAGTCCTCGTCGGAGGCGCCGTCGGCGCGCGCGCGCAACGTCACCGCCAGGTCGTCGTGGACCTGCCGCCACAGGCGGTCCAGGCACGAGGGGCCGGCCTCGCGCAGGCGGTGGAAGTACTGCGTGCCGGTCGGCATGCCCTGCTGCAGCACGGCGATGCCCGCGCCGTCCTGGCCGCGGTTGCGCTGCTTCTCCATCAGCAGGTAGAGCTTCTTCAGCCCCCACAGCACCGTGCCGTAGGTCTCGCGGTAGTAGCCCAGCGGCTTCTTGAGCCGGACGATGGTGATGCCGCATTCATGCTTGATGTCATCACTCACGAATGCACATCCCCAGGTCCGAGCGGCGAGGCGTGGGCATGCATGGCGGTCCTAACCGCTCGCCCGGCGGTCGGCGAGCGGCTTGGCGATGCGGCAGTCGCCCAGGTACGGGGCGAGGATCGCCGGCAGGGCGATCGAGCCGTCGGCTTGCTGGTAGGTCTCAAGCAGGGCGATCATGGTGCGCGGCAGGGCCAGCCCGGAGCCGTTGAGGGTGTGCACAAAGCGCGGCTTGCCGTTCTTCTCGCGCGTGCGCAGCCCGGCGCGGCGCGCCTGGAAGTCGCCGAAGATGGAGCAGCTCGAGACCTCCAGCCAGGTGCCGGTGCCCGGGCTCCAGACCTCGAGATCAAAGGTGTGCGCCGAGCCGAAGCCGGTGTCGCCGGTGCACAGCTCCAGGACGCGGTAGTGGAGTCCCAGGTCGCGCAGCAGGCGCTCGGCGTGGCCGCGCATGGTCAGCAGGTCCGCCTCCGAGCGCTCCGGCAGCGTCAGCCAGACCATCTCGACCTTGTCGAACTGGTGGACCCGGGTCATGCCGCGCGTGCCGACGCCGGCGGCGCCGGCCTCGCGGCGGAAGCACGGGGTGTGCGCGGTGTAGAGGATCGGCAGGCGCTCGGACTCGAGGATCTCGCCGGCGTGCAGGTTGGTGACCGGCACTTCCGCGGTCGGGATGAGCCACAGCTCATCATCCTTGCAGCGGTAGGACTGGTCGGCGAACTTCGGCAGCTGCGCGGTGCCGACCATGATCTGCGGCTGCACCAAGAGCGGCACGCCGAGCTCGGTATAGCCGTGCTCGCGGGTGTGGACGTCCAGGAACCAGTTGATCAGCCCGCGCGACAGGCGCGAGCCCTGGCCCTTGAGCACCACGAAGCCGGAGCCGGAGAGCTTGGTGGCGCGCTCGAAATCCATGATGCCCAGCGCCGGGGCCAGCTCCCAGTGCGGCTTGGGGGTGAAGGCGAAGCTCGGCGCCGTGCCCCAGGTCGCAACCACGACGTTGGCGGCGGCGTCAGCACCCTTGGGCACGCTCGGCAGGCAGATGTTGGGCAGCATCAGCAACTGGGCGTCGAGCTCCTGCTCGGCAACCAGGCGCTCGTCGTCGACGGCCTTGATCGAGGCGCCGAGCTCGCGCGCCTTGTCCTTGGCCGCCTGCACGTCCTGGCCGCTTTTCGCCGCCTGGGCGATGGCCTTGCTGGCGTTGTTGACCTCCGCTTTGAGGGTCTCGGCACGGTGCTTGAGCCCGCGTACCCGCTCATCGAGGGCGAGCAGGGCGGCCACATCGACCTCCAGCCCGCGATCGCTCCACGAGCGACGGTAGTGTTCTGCATCAGCGCGAAGTGATGTAAGATCGAGCATGACGATGGCCGAGAGCCGTAGTGTAGTTTGGTCCTACTCCTCACAAGCCGCAACTCAACCTGAGGATGCCGGGTCCAGACGCGTGCCGTGGCCCCATCCCCAGGGTTGGTGCCGACGGTTGACGGCAGCGCCGTCAGCGCGAGACCGCCGGGGCGGGTCCCGACCCGGACCACCTGGGCGCCATGACCGGCAGGTGCGAGGTCTCATCCCAGACCAGCCGGCTTTGGACGCCGATGTCCCGCACCCCGAAGGCGGAGGCGTAGGCGGCATTAATCCAGTCCTGCGGGGCCGGCGAGATGTCACCGACCGCGATCGTCAGGGGCACCACATCGGCATCGATGGCGGGAACCCGCACATGGACGAGGTCCCGGGTCTGGGGACGCCGCAGGTAGTCTTCCCGCAGCGTCAGCTGACGGTTCCATTCAGGCGCCCGCTGCCAGAGATCCTGACGGACGGAAGCCAGGTTGATGTAGCATCCCAGGCAGCAGGCCAAGGCCCATCCGAGTCCCAGGACCTGGCGATCCAAGACCCGTCCGGACGGGGTCCAGCGGTAGGCCGCAGCTACGCACGCCGCGGCCAGGCAGGCCAGGGACAGCTGCAACGCATCGCTGTTGTGCACGGCCTGCAGCCCGGCCAGGGCGAGGATCAGCAGGGTAATCCCCAGGAGCGTCGGGCGATGCGCCCCTGCCGCCTGGCGGACCCAGGCCTGCCGCGATCGCAGCGTGGCCCCGATCCCGGCACTGAACGCGAAGACCCCGAGCATGAGGACGAGGTGCACGGTGTTCTCAGCCCGTCCTGGAATACCGCCGTAGAAGATCAAGGCCGGGGCGGCGCCGCCGATGACGCTCACCCACACCGCCGCCAGGATCAGCAGCCACCGCCGCCAGGGCACGAGCTCGGCGTGCGTCCATCCCCACAGGGCACTGCCCAGCGCGGCAGCCAGGATGCCGGTCTGGGTGATCGCGTACCAGCCCTGCTGCGTGGGGTATGCCAGGATGCCGAGGGCCTGCTGCAGATCGAGATGGTCCACACCCATGCCCCGCAGCGCCTGGGCGCGCTCATGGTTCCCGGGCGCTGCCGCACTGATGGCGAATCCGACCACCAGCGCTCCTGCGCCGATCAGCCAGCCTGGCGTGCGGCTCGTCCCCCAGGTCCAGACCACGCCCAGAGCCAAGGCACCGGCGAGAAGCCCGACCGTGGTCTCAGGGCAGCCCGCGCAGCACAGTCCGAGAAGGGCCGATAAGCCCCAGCGCCAGCGCGACGGCTTGCGCACCAGGAGGCCAAGCAGCACCAGGTCGAGGATCAGGCCACTCTGGTAGCTCAGCGCCGCGCTCTCCCAACACAGGCCTTCGGCCGGTGCGGGCATGGTCGCGACCCACAGGGCGACCAGCGCCAGCGCGAACGTCCAGGCATGCATCCGCAGTGCGTCGCAGCCGCTGACGCAGTAGCGCACCGCGACCAGCAGCAGCAGGACCATCGCCATGCAGGTCAGGCGGTAGGCCACCAGATTGAGGCTGATCAGCGCACAGCTGATCGCCGTGCCGGCAAAGCGGCCGCTCCAATGGCGGTACGTATCCTGCTGCACCCACCACCAGCCGTGGACATGCAGCGTGTGGACCGTTGCGAAGTCATCAAGGCAGGGATGCGTGTACCGGCACAGCAGCAGTCCGGTCGCCACCACCAGGCTCGCCACGGTCGCGCCCAGGCGCCACCCCCAGGGCCCGGTCAGCTGGTTGCGCCAGGCAGCGGGCATGATCGCGCTGATCGCAAGCAGCAGGATCAGCAGCGCCAATGATGGGATCACGCGACAGACCGTACCCGTCACGCGGCAATTGGAAGTCGTCCCGATGACCACTCCCGCGGTGGAGTGCGGGTGTTGGTGTTGGTGTTGGTGTTGGAGAGCTCGCTACCGGATGACCCGCATCGGTCCCGACTGCTATCGCCTGCTCACCGGCCCGAAGTTCGCACGCAGAGTCTTTTGTCGATTCAGCTCGCTCCGGGCTGCGGCGACTCTGCGGCAGGCAGCGCGAGCCGCGCCAGGACAGCCGCACCGAGTGCGCTGAGCAACTGCTCCGGCGTACGACCCAGGCATCCGCGGTTCGACCAGATCAGGCCCGGCGCAGGCGCCGCGGGCGTGAGGTTGCGCAGATCGGCCTTACCGAAGACCACCAGCTCGTCCGCCGCGCCCGCGGCAATGATCCCCGGCTGCGCGAGATGGATGACCAGATCGGCGCGCGCGCGGGCATGCGCCACCAGCCGCTGCCCGGCCGCCTCCAGCGCATCGCTGGTCGGCCGCAGGCCGGCCGAATCGATCAGCTCCAGGCGCCAGCCCCCGACCAGGGTCTGGGCACTGACCAGATCGCGCGTCGTCCCCGGCCGCTCGCTGACCAGCGCCCGGTCGCGACCGCTCCAGGCGTTAAGCAGGGTGCTCTTGCCGGCATTGACCCCGCCCGTGAGCAGCACCACCGGCACGCGCCGCAGGAAGTCCGCCGCGAAGGGCGGCGCCGCCAGGCCGTGGCGCGCGACCCAGGCCGCGGCCGCGGGCGAGGGCGTCGCCGCCAGGGCCTGCCAGCGGTCCGACGGGGCCACCGGCGCCGCCAGCGCCAGGCCATGCGCGCGCAGCCCCGTCTCGACCAGGGCCCGCACCCCGTCACCGCCGTGCAGCGACAGCTCGCAGGTGCCATCGGCCAGGTGCCAGACCACCAGTTCGTCGAGCAACCCGCCCTGCGCATCGCGCAACCGCGCGAAGCGCGCCGCGCCGCGTGGCGGCAGCTCCCGATCCAGCGCCGCGGGCGGCAGGCCCGCGACCTGCAGCAGGCCCAGGGCGCCGGGTCCGGGCGGGGTGAGCCAGCGGAAGGAGCCGCTCATGGCGCCGCATCCGACGCGTCGAGCACCGTCCAGGCCAGCAGCCGGCCATCCCAGCGCAGCAGGCAGTCGGCGCGGCGCACGCGCTGCCAGGAGAAGTCCGCCAGCAGCTGCGTGGGCGTGCAGCTGGTGCCCGGCGCGACCAGTCCGGCGCAGGCGGCGAGCACGCCGCACAGCTGCGGCGCCGTGTAGTGCGGCCGCAGGTCCGCCAGGGCGACCGCGCCATGCAGCTTGGCAAGCTTGGCGCCGCGCGCCTCGCACAGCAGCAGGTGGTGGCGGTAGAGCGGCTCGGGAAGTCCCAGGATGGCGCGCAGCGCCATCTGCAGGGCGCTGGACGGCGCGATGTCGCGTCCGCGCACGATGCGGCTGACGCCCCAGGCCGCGTCGTCGACCACCACCGCCAGCTGGTAGCTCACCGCGCCATCGCGGCGCCGCACGATCGGATCGCCCAGGACCGCCAGGTCCTGGGTCAGCTCCAGGCCGCCCTCATCGCACGGACTGACGACACCCGCATCGAGGCGCAGGCGCAGCGGCTCCGGGCACTGCCGCCAGCCGCCCGGCGGCAGCGACCGCTGCCGCTCGCCATTGTCATAGGGCGTCAGCTGCGTGCCGCCCTGCAGGCGTTCGGCGCGGCTGGCCGGGCTGGGATAGAGGCGGCCGAGTCCGGCCAGCTGGTCGAGGGCGGCCGCATGCCGCGCATGCGCGGCGCTCTGCAGCTCGACCTCGTCCCAGTCCAGGCCCAGCCAGGCCAGGTCCACGACCAGCGCTGCGGCGAACTCCGGGCGGCAGCGCTGCGGATCCAGGTCCTCGAGGCGCAACAGCAGCCGGGCTTGACGGCTGCGCGCATCCAGCCAGCACAGCAGCCCCGCCAGCAGGGTCCCGGGATGGGCCGGCCCGGTGGTCGACGGTGCGAAGCGGGCGCGCTCCTGAGCCATCGGCTGACCGTAACCGCCGTACCTCCCATGCAACGCCCCCCGCACGCGGGGGCTGCGCAGGCTTGGCGTGGACAAGGCTTGCCAACCCCTGGCCGCCCCATCATCTCAGGGGCACGCCGTGATGACTATCGACCCAACCCCCATGCGGTCCGACGCTCCCCGCCTGCCGCGCAGGCGCACCGGGCTCCTGCCCGCATCGCTCGGGATGCGGCCATGAGCGCCGTGCCGGCGGTCAACATCCTGATGGTCGAGGACAACCCGGGCGATGCGCGGCTGCTGCAGGAATACCTGCATGACGGCTTCACCGCGACCTTCGCGCTGACCCATTGCACGCGCCTCAAGGAGGCCCTGGCCTTCCTCAGTGTGAAGGACCACGGCTGCGACGTGATCCTGCTCGACCTGTCGCTGCCCGACTCCAGCGGCCTGTCGACCTTCCTCTCGATCCACGACCAGGCGCTCGAGGTGCCGATCGTCATCCTCACCGGCGTCAACGACACCACCCTCGCCTCGCAGGCGGTGCAGAAGGGCGCCCAGGACTACATCCCCAAGGACAGCCTCGATGGCGACCAGCTGTCGCGCACCATCCGCTACGCCATCGAGCGCAAGCAGTGGCAGGACACCAACCGCCACCGCGACGAGCGCATCAAGCGCCTCGAGAAGATGGAGGCGATCGGGCGCCTGAGCGGCGGCATCGCCCACAACTTCAACAACATCCTCACCGCGATCATCGGCAACTGCGAGCTGTTGCGGCCGCGCGTGGTCGGCGATCCCAAGGCGCTGCGCCATGCCGAGGCCATCCAGTGGGCCGCGCAGCGCGCCTCGATGCTGACCAAGGAGCTGCTCGCCTTCGCCAGCCGGCAGCACATGCGCCAGTACCTGATCGAGATCAACTCGGTGATCCGCGACCTCGAGCCGCTCTTGCGCGGCGTGATCAGCAAGGACATCAGCTTCGACTTCTCGCTCGGGCGCGAGCTGCCGCCGGTGCTCACCGACCCGGCGCAGCTCGAGCAGGTGGTGATGAACCTGGTGCTCAATGCGCGCGACGCGCTGCCGGGCGGCGGGGTGATCGCGATCCGCACCCAGGCCGAGGTCCTCAGTGAGCCGCTCGAAAGCGTGCCCGACGCGGTGCCACCCGGCAGCTACGTGACGCTGACCGTGCAGGATAGCGGCATGGGCATCGAACCGCATGTGCTGCCGCGCATCTTCGAGCCGTTCTTCAGCACCAAGGAGAACGACAAGTCCACCGGCCTGGGGCTGTCCACGGTGTACGGCATCGTGCAGCAGAATAAGGGCCACATCAGCGTGGACTCCTCGCCCAACACCGGCACCACCTTCACCGTCTACCTGCCCAGCCAGGACGCCGAGGTGTCGCCGACCACGGTCCGAACCAGCCAGCCGAGCCGCGGCAACGAGACCATCCTGCTGGTCGATGACGAGGCGCACATCTCCTCGATCCTCGCCGAGGTGCTGGGCGAGCATGGCTACAACGTCCTGACCGCGACCACCGGCCATCAGGCCCTGGGCATGCTCCTCGCCCAGGGCGAGCGCATCGACCTGGTGATCACCGATGTGAAGATGCCGGGCATCGGCGGGCTGGAGCTGGCGCGGCGCATCCACGCCACGCGCCCGGGCCTGAAGATCGTGCTGATCTCCGGCCACGTCGAGGAGCATGCGCTGTCTGATTCCGAACGCGGCTTCATCACCGCCTTCGTCGCCAAGCCCTTCACCTCCGAAGCCCTGACCCAGGCGATCCGCGCCGCGCTCGACTCGCAGCCGGCGCCGACCCTGCCCAGCTGAGGAACCGCGCTAGGCCTTGAGCCGGCCCAGGGCCTCGGCCGAGGCGGCGCGCACCTGCGCATGCAGGCTGTTGCCGTGGCTGTCCATGGTGACGATCGCCGGAAACTTCTCGACCCACAGGTGCCAGACCGCCTCAGGGCTGCCGAGGTCCATCCAGTCCGCCCCGTCGACCCGCGTGATGCGCTGCGCGCAGACCTGCGCGGCGCCGCCGATGGCGTGCAGGTAGACGCAGCCGTACTCCTGGCAGGCGGCCAGGGTCTTGGCCCCCATGCCGCCCTTGCCGATCACCCCGCGCAGGCCGTAGTCGCGGATCACCTCCCACTGGTAGGGCTCCTCGCGCGACGAGGTGGTCGGACCGGCTCCGCGGCACTCCCAGCGCTCACCGACCTTGACCATCACCGGACCGCAGTGGTAGAGGATCGCTCCCATGAGGTCGACGGGCGGCTTCTGGCCCTGGTGGATGCGGTGGTGCGCGCCATCGCGCCCGGTGTAGATGCGGCCGCTGATCTCGACCGTGTCGCCGACCGTCAGGCCGCGAACCTGCTCGTCGCTGATCGGGGTGGTGAGCTGCACCAGTGCCATGGGGGCCTTTCGCGGCGGGGAGGTTCGTGGAGACGGTCAGGAGGCGACCAGGAAATGAGCGGGAGACGAGCTCAGGAAGTGGAGAGGAGTGGAATGGAGTGGAGAGCAGAGGAGTGGAGAGGAGTGGAGAGGAGTGGAGAGGAGTCGATGGGTGAAGGTTCGCAACCTAGCAGCCCCGTCGTCAGTACAGCCAGGAGCGGATCGCGCCCTCCTGGTCGAGGATCACGCCCTGGCGGCGGAACGCCCAGCACATGTAGCTGATGGTCACGAAGAAGCTCGCCGGCACGCGGTTGCGCTTGCCGATCTTGCAGCCGATCAGGGTGGTGGCCCCGCCGAAGCCCATCGGACCGATGCCCGACTGGTTGGCCTTGGCGACGATGCGCTCCTCGAGTTCGCCCAGCACCGGATCGCCCGACTGGTCGTCGAGCATGCGCAAAAGCTGCAGCTTGCTCTCGGCGTAGCCGCTGGCGCGGTCGCCGCCGATGCATACCCCGAGGATGCCCGGGCCGCAGCCCTGGCCCTGGGCCTGCAGCACGCAATCAAGCAGCGCGTTCTCGACCCCGACCAGGTCGCGGCCGCCGAAGCGCGGATCGGGCAGCGTGTACTGCGCGCCGACGTTCTCGCAGCCGCCGCCCTTGAGCATCAGCCGAACCTCGACGTAGTCGCGGTGCCACTGGCTGATGTGCAGGTCGGGCGTGCCCGGCCCGACGTTGTCGCCGGAATTGCGCCCGGTGACCGCGTCGACCGAGTTCTGCCGCAGGTAGCCCAGGCGCGTGGCCTCCTTGACCGCCGAGAGCGCCGCATCCTCGAAGCGCAGCTGGTCGTAGCCGACCGGCACGTGCACGTAGAACAGCACCGAGCCGGTGTCCTGGCACAGCGGTTGGCTGCTGCTCTTGGCCAGGTCGATGTTGCAGCCGATCACATCCAGGGCGTAGGCGGCGTTGGTGCCCGGCTGCTCGGCGGCGCGCGACGCGGTCAGGGCGCGCACCACGTCGGCGGGCAGGACCGTGGAGGTCACGCGGATCAGCTCGGTCAGCGCGGTGACCAGGGCGGGATCGGTGGCACTGATGGTCGCGGTGCTGCTCATGGAGTCATCTCGCAGGCGTCCGCCGGGGGCGGGACGCGGGTGGCGGGACACGGGATCGTGAGCCCAGGATCATAGCGTCGCAGCCGCCCATGCCACCGGCGCGCGCGCTCAGGCGGCCCCATGGCGTCATCCGCCTGCGCTACCGCGGTCGCCCCGATCGTCTCAATGGCGCGGAATCAGGAGATGGATGCCCATCGCCTCATCGAGCTGGTGGCGGGCCTCGACCACGGCCTGCAGGTAGGCCTGGGAGGCGTCCTCCTGGGCATCGGTCAGGGTCAGGACCAGCGCGTCGAGCTCGCGCCGATCGGCGTTCTCGGCGCTGATGGTGGCCGCGACCAGGTCGCGCTCATCGATGCTGATGCCGGGCCGCGGCCGCAGGAAGCCGCCGGGGGTGCGCACGATCAGGCTCAGCGAGGCCAGGCTGGTCAGCTCGGCATGGCGGCTGACGCGGTCGGCCAGGACGCGCGGCCAGACATGGGTGCCGTAGATGTCGCTGCCCTGGGCCCAGCGCGCCAGGCGCAGCTGCTTCTGGCTGCCGTCGACCAGGCTCAGCTCATCCGGGCGGCGCGGGATGCCGTGCGCGACGTCCTCGACCCACCAGCCGACGATCGCGCCTTCGCTGTCGCGCCAGGTCGTGCGATCGTCGCAGCCACCCAAGAGCAGCACGCAGACCAGGCCCAGGGCCTGCCAGGCGACCAGCGCCGGCCTCATGCCACGCCGACCTGGGCCTGGCGCAGGCGCGCAATCAGCGCCGCATGGTCGGGACGGGTCGAGAACACCAGCCCGGGGGCCTGCGGCACGGCGACGTTGAAGCGGAACTCCGCGCCCGCCAGGTCGGTGGCCCCGCCCCCGGCCGCGAGCAGCACCGCCGCCGGCGCTGCCACATCCCATTCGGCGATGCGCCGCGGATGCACATAGAGGTCCGCCCGGCCCTGCAGCATGCGCCACACCTTGATGCCCACCGAGGTGGCGTGCAGCGCGCTGAACTCCGGCAGCGCCGCGCGCACCAGCTGCGCACCGGCGCGGTTGCGCTGCGAGTCGCTGGTGATGAGCACGTCGCGCGCCTGGTGATGGATCACCAGGGCCACGGCGCCGTCGGGTGAAACCACGGTGCCGCCGACCCCGGGGATGCCGACGAGCACCACGTCCTCGCCTGGGATCGCGACCACCCCCAGCACCAGGCGGCCACCGATGGCCAGCGCGATCTGCACCGCCCACTCCGCCCGGCCATTGAGGTACTCGCGCGTGCCGTCGATCGGATCGATGATCCACAGCCGCTGATTGGCAAGCCGCGTGGCCACGTCGGGCGCCTCCTCGCTGAGGATCGCATCGGCCGGAAAGTGGCTCTCGAGGTGGTGGCGGATGACCGCGTCCGCGGCGAGATCGGCGTCGGAGACCGGCGAGCCATCCTCCTTCAGGCGCGTGGCGACCGCGCCTTGCAGGCCCTTGGCCAGGGCGCCCGCCTCGCGCGCGGCGGCCAGCGCCACCGCGGTCTCCTGGGTCAGGTTCACGATCACGGCCGCTCACTCCCTGGGATCACGCGCGCGATCAATCTTCCATCTTCGCCATGCGCAGCACCTCGTCGATGGTGGTGACCCCCTGCAGGCACTTGCGGGCGCCGTCCATCATCAGCGAGTGCATGCCATTGGCGATGGCTGCCTTGCGGATCTCGGAGGTCTGCGCCTTGTTGAACGCCATCTCGCGGATCGACTTGTTCATGACCATGACCTCGAAGAGGCCCTTGCGGCCCTTGTAGCCGGTGCCCTTGCAGTGGTCGCAGCCCT
>Ga0302314_10008625_pt1 | contig 18117 bp, 14 predicted proteins | sample III_Palsa_N2_3_FD_200533 | JGI IMG/M metagenome (GOLD analysis project Ga0302314, IMG submission 200533) | Peat permafrost microbial communities from Stordalen Mire near Abisko, Sweden - III_Palsa_N2_3 | ecosystem: Environmental > Terrestrial > Soil > Palsa > Peat permafrost | place: Sweden...
GAGCCCGGCGCAAGCTCACCGGGTGGACAGTCCCGCCCTGCGTGAGCTCCCCGCGCCAGCCGCGCCGGCCGTCGCCGCGCAGCGCCACCCGGACGCGGCGGCCATCGACGGTGAAGTCCAGGCTGAGCGACTGGGCGCCTCGCCGCGCGCGGGTGACGGGGCCCAACGCGTTCGCATGGTTGCGCCAGGCGACCTGCAGCGACCCCTCGCCGCCCACCGGATCGGCGATCTGGAAGACGTAGAGGGCCCGTCCACGAAGATCTCTCAGCGTCCACGTTCCATCGAGCGGCCCTTGGAACGCTTCGGCCGCCGACGCCGACCGGGCGATCCGCGCGCCGACCTCATCCTCGCCAGCCGCAGCGGCCGAAGCGAGCATCACCAGCGCGGCGAACATCGCCGGGGCCATGGTTCAGGCCGCGGCCGCGATCGCGTCGGCCACGCCGACCAGTTGCAGCGCCTGATCGCGGTGCAGCAGTTCGGCTAGCCGGCCTTCCACCCGCAAGGCGCCCTTGCCCGCGTTCTCCGGCGCGGCGAAGGCGGCGATCACCGCGCGCGCCCAGGCCACCTCGGCTGGGTCCGGGGTGAAGGCGCGGTTACAGATGTCGAGGTGACTTGGGTGGACGAGGGTCTTGCCGTCGAAGCCGAACTCGACGCCCTGGCGGCAGACGGCGTCCAGCGCGCCGAGATCGTCGATCTCGTTGTGCACGCCGTCCAGGATCGCCAGTCCCGACCCGCGCGCCGCCATCACGGCCAGCGAGAGCGCCGCCTGGAACGGCGCACGACCCGGGCCTGCGCGAGCCCGCATCTCCTTGGCCAGATCGTTGATCCCCATGACGAAGGCGGCCAGCCGTGTTTCCGCCGCCGCGGCGGCGATCTTGCGCAGCGCGAAGATCGCTGCGCCGGTCTCGATCATGGTCCACAGGCGGGTGCGCGCCGGGGCCGCGGCCAGGGCGCGGTCATAGGCATGCACATCGCTCGCGCCGTCGATCTTGGGCGCCAGCACCGCGTCCGGGCCGGCCGCGGCCACCGCCGCCAGATCGGCCTCGCCCCAAGGCGTGGAGAGGGCGTTCACCCGAACCACCACCTCGCGGCGGCCAAAACCGCCCGCGTGCACGGCCGCGACGGCGGCGTCCCTGGCCGCTTCCTTGGCCTCGGGCAGCACCGCGTCCTCGAGATCGAGAATGACCACGTCGCAGTCGAGGGAGCGGGCCTTCTCGACCGCGCGCGGATTGGAGGCGGGCATGTAGAGGGCGCTGCGGCGGGGGCGGATAGGTAGTGATGACTGTGCGGACATCGGAGAGGACCTTCGTGACGCGGCGCCCGCGATAGGGCATAAGAGGCGCCCATGACCATCCGCTACGACAAGAGGGCGCGCAACGTCCTGGGCCAGGAGCTGGCCTCGTGCTCGACGTCGCCGATGACCGGCTTCTACCGCAACGGCTGCTGCGAGACCGGGGCCGAGGACGTGGGCATGCACACGGTGTGCGCGGTGATGACGGCGGATTTCCTCCGGTTCTCCAAGAGCGTGGGCAATGATCTGAGCACGCCCGTCCCGGAAGCGTCGTTTCCGGGTCTGCGGCCCGGTGATCGCTGGTGCCTGTGCGCGCCGCGCTGGAAGGAGGCCCTGGACGCCGGCTGCGCGCCCGAGGTCGTGCTCGAGGCGACCCACGAGGAGGTGCTGGCGATCGCGCCGCTGGGCGTGCTCAAGGACCACGCCGCGCGTCAGCCGAAGGGATAGACGCGCTCCAGGCGGTAGAACGACCCGTGGTCGGTGCGCCAGGTCGAGTAGAGCGCGAACTCGCTCACGCGAAACGGCGGCGATTTCAACAGATTGTGTCCCTGGATCCAGGCCGCGACGCGCTTGGGCTCGGCGCCGCTGAGATAGGCGAGGGTCACGTGCGGCCGATAGGCGCGCGTGTCGGCCCTGAGGCCGGCCCGCCGGGCGGCGGTCTCGCAGCGCGCGGCCAGTCGGCGAAGCGCGCCGTCCTCCTCGACGCCAGCCCACACCGCCTCGATCTCCGCCCCCGCGCCGAGCGAACCGACGCCGCCAAGAGATACGTCGAACGGGCCACCGTTCACGACCGCCAATTCGGCCGCAAGGTCATCGGCCCTGTCTTCGCTGACGTTGCCGAAGAAGCGCAGGGTGACGTGCAGGCTCTCCAGCGGTCGCCAGCGCGCGCCGGGCAGGCCCTGCTGGCGGCGCAGAAGGCCCTCGCCGATGTGATCGGGGACGGCGACCGCCGCGAACAGCCGGATCATGGCCGGGCATTCAGTCCGTGCGCCACGACCGGCGCCATACATCGGGCGATCAGGGCCGTGCCGGCGGCGTTGGGATGGATGCCATCGCCCTGGTTGAGTGCGCGCATCCCTTCGACGCCGGCGAGGAGGTCGGGATAGAGGGCCACGGCCTGACTCTTGGCGACGGCGGGGAAGACGGCGTTGAAATCCCTGGCGTAGTCCGCGCCGATCGCCGCGGGCGCGCGCAGGCCGGCCAGCAGCACGCCGATCCGTCGCGCCTTCAGCCAGGCGACGATGTGCATGAGATTGGCCTTGGTGACTGTCGGATCTAGGCCTTGCAGCAGATCGTTGCCGCCGAGCGCCACCACGCACAGGTCCGTGTCGCTCTGGACGGAGAAGGCCACGCGCGCCAGGCCGCCGCCCGTGGTGTCGCCCGACACGCCGGAGCCGCGCACCGCGGCCGGCGCGCCGATCATGGCCAGGGCGCGCTCGAGCTGGGCCGCAAGCGCCTGCGCGGCCGGCAGTCCGTATCCGGCGGTGATCGAATCACCCAGGATCGTGACCACCTTGCGCCGCGCGGCGCTGGCGGGGCTCGCGGCCGCCGCCAGAATGAGCACGCAAGTCTGCCTGCGCGTCGGCGAAAGTCTGGGTGTGGTAGGCATGGGCCGGCCCTATGTAGTCCGCTCACGACATCGTCTTAAAGTGCCGAGGTGTAATGTTCGACGCCAGCGCGCCCGCCGCGCCGCTCTCCCTGGAGGCGGTGGCCCTGACGCTTCCCTCCACCGCCGGGCCGGTCGAGATCCTGCGTGGCGTGGATTTCGCGGTCGGAGCCGGCGAGCGGGTGGCCGTGGTCGGGCCATCCGGCTGCGGAAAGTCGTCGCTGATCGCGGTGGCGGCAGGCCTCGAGCGACCGACCCGCGGCCGGGTGCGCCTGCTGGGACAGGACCTTTCCGCCCTGGACGAGGATGGGCGCGCGCGCCTGCGCCGGGGCAGGGTGTCGCTGGTGTTCCAGTCGTTCCACCTGCTTCCCAACATGACGGCGCTGGAGAACGTGGCCACGCCTCTGGAAATCGCCGGTGAGCGGCACGCGGCGCGCACGGCCAGGGCGTGGCTGGACCGGGTCGGGCTTGGCGCGCGGCGCGGCCATTATCCCCACCAGCTCTCCGGCGGGGAACAGCAGCGGGTGGCGCTGGCGCGGGCGCTCGCGGGCAATCCGGCCCTGCTGTTCGCCGACGAGCCGACGGGCAACTTGGACGCCGCCAACGCCGCGATGGTCGCCGAACTGCTGTTCACCCTGGTGGCGCAGACCGGCGCGGCCCTGGTCCTGGTCACGCATGACGACGCTCTGGCGGCGCGGGCCGATCGCCGGGCGCGCATGGGCGACGGGCGAATGCTCGACGAGGGGCTGGGACGGGCCGTCGCATGATGCTCTCCGCCAGACTGGCGGCGCGGGAGCTGCGCGGCGGCGTGCGTGGCTTCCGCATCTTCCTCGCCTGCCTGGCCGTGGGCGTGGCGGCCATCGCCGCGGCGGGCTCGACGGCCGAGGCCTTCCGGCAGGGCCTGGCTTCGCAGGCGCGGGAGATCCTCGGCGGCGATATCGCGGTGATCGCCGGCGAGCGGCGGTTCACCGACGCCGAGCGCGCCGGCCTCGAGCGTGTGGGGCGCGCGGATTATGCGGTCGCCGTTCGCGCGATGGCGCAGGCTCCCTCAGGCGAGCGTCGCCTCGTGGAGCTCCGCGGAGTCAGCGACACCTATCCTCTGGCGGGCGAGGTCGAACTGGCGGGGTCGCGGAGCCTGTCCGAGGCTCTGGCCCGCCGCGACGGCCTCGCCGGAGCGGCCGTCGAGAAGCCGCTTCTGGATCGCCTCGGGCTGAAGCTCGGCGACCGCTTCCTGGTAGGCAATGAGTCGGTGGTCGCCCGCGCGATCCTGATCTCCGAGCCTGACCGCCTCTCGCGCGGCTTCGCGCTCGGCCCCAGGGTGCTCACGCGCCTGGCCGCCGTGCAGGAAGGCGGCTTTCTCGCTCCGGGCCTGCCGTTCGGCGAGACCGCCCGCATCGCGCTTGCGCCGGGCCGGTCGCTCGCTGCGGGGCGGACGGCCATCCGGACGGCGTTGAAGCGCGCCCACGTCGGCGCGTTCCGCCTGCGCGACCGCAATGACGCGGCGCCCGGCGCCCGGCGTCTCATCGACGAACTGGAATACTTCCTGGGCTTCGTCGGCCTGGCCTCGCTGGTCGCGGGCGGCCTTGGCGTGTCCGTCGCGGTGACGGCCTATCTCGACAGCAAGACCGCCTCGATCGCCGTGCTCAAGGCCCTGGGCGCCGACGCCGCGCTGGGGCGCAACGTCTATCTGATCCAGATCGCGCTGCTGGCGCTGCTCGGGGTCGCCATCGGCGTGGCCATCGGCGCGGCGACCCCGCTGGCCATCGGCGCGGCGCTGAGGGGCCAGCTGCCGATTCCGGCCCTGTTCGCGGTCTATCCGTGGCCCCTGATCAAGGCGGCCGCCTTCGGCCTGCTGTCGGCCGCCGCCTTTTCGCTGGGGCCGCTGGCGAGGGTAAGGACGACGACGCCGGCGGCGCTGTTCCGCGGCGACCTCTCCGCGCGCCCGGCCATCGGCCTGGAGCTGGCTGGCGCGGGCCTCGCGGCGGCGGGCCTGTGCGCCTTGGCGATCGCAACGGCCCCCACTCGCCTGGCGGCGGCGGTGATGATCGCCGGCGTGGTGATCGCCTTCGCCGTGCTGTGGGTGATGGGCTTGGCCGCCGCCGTCGGCGCGGGTCGGCTGCGCTCGCGCGCGCGCGGCGCGGCGCGTATCGGCCTTGCTAATCTCGCCGGACCCGGATCGGCGGCGCGCACGGCCACGCCGGCCATGGGCCTCGGCGTCGCCCTGCTCAGCGCCGTGGTCCTCATCCAGTCGAGCCTGCTGGCCGAGGTGACCGTGGCGGCCCCGCGCACGGCGCCGTCGCTGGTGTTCACCGGCATCCCCGGCGATCGCGGCGCGGCGTTCGACCAGGCGCTGGCGCGCGCCTTCGGTCGGACCCTGCAGCCAGCGGGCTATCTGCGCGCGCCGTTCGTCACCGGCCGGATCGCGGCCGTCCGCGGACAGCCGGTCGATCGCGCCCGCATCGATCCCGCCGATCGCTGGGCCTACGACAATGATATCGACCTCTCCGCCATCGGCCCGCAGCCACGCGACGCCGGCATCCTCGCCGGTCATTGGTGGCGCGCCGACTACGCCGGCCCGCCGCTCGTCGCCCTCTCCGTCGACACCGCCAAGGGCGGGCGCCTGCGCGTGGGCGACACGATCACCCTCTCGCTGCTGGGCCGCCAGATCGAGGCGCGCGTGGCGGTGCTGCGCAGGATCAACTACGGCGGCTTCGGCGCGAGCTTCCCGGTGGTGCTCGATCCGGCGGCCCTGGCCGGCGCCAATCTCTCCGACGTCGCCATCGCCAAGGCGACGCCCGCTGAGGAGCGGCGCGCCACCCGCGCGCTTGGGGGCAGCTTCGCTGAGGTGGACATCATCAGCGTGCGCGAACAGCTGGAGGCGGCGGGCGATCTGTTCAATCGCCTGACCCTGGCCATTCGCGGCAGCGCCGCCGTGGCGGCCCTGGCGGGATTGCTGGTGCTGGCCGGAGCGATCGCCGCGGGCGCGCGAACCCGGGCGCGAGAGGCGGCGATCCTGAAGGTCCTGGGGGCCGATCGCGCCCAGATCCTGTCCGCCTATGTGCTCGAGTACGGTGCGGTGGGCGTGATCGCCGCCATCGCCGGAGTCGCGCTCGGCTATGCGGCCGCCTGGCCGGTGGTGGTCGACGTGTTCGAAACCACCTGGAGCGTCGACTGGACGGGCGTGGCGGCGCTCGTCGGCGCCGCGGCGCTCGTGGCCGCCGCAGGGGGCTTGCTGGCCGCGCTCACGGCGCTTGCGAAACGTCCCGCGCCGGTCCTGCGCGAAGGGTGAAATGCGTCGCGGCGGCTAAACTTCGCTTAATGAAGGGCGACCTTGCGCACGGGGCCCCAGAAGACGATATTTGCCGCTGAGCGTCCGAACGGGACGCAATCACATGAGGGTTCCTCTCAGATGAGCGACTTTGACCGCGGGCTGGCGCGACCGGTAACGGTAGCGGCGCCGGATATGGCGGTGGATGCGGGCCTTCGGGCCTTCATGCTCGGCGTCTACAACAAGGTGGCGTTGGGTCTGGTGCTCTCGGCGGCGCTTGCCTGGGTGACCGGCAATTATCCGCCGGCGCGGGCGTTCCTGTTCCGCATCGATGGAACGGGGCACATCGGCTACACCGTGCTCGGCATGATCGTCGCCTTCGCGCCGCTGGCCATCCTGCTGTTCCAGGGGTTCGCGCGCAAACAGACGGCCCAGTCCGCCAGCTTCACCTACTGGGCCATCGTGGCCCTGATCGGCGCCTCGATGGGCATGCTATTTCTGGTCTACAGCGGCGTGAGCATTTTCCAGACCTTCCTGGTCACGGCCGCCTCGTTCGGCGGACTGTCGCTGGTGGGCTACACCACCAAGCGCGACCTTTCGGCGATGGGCAGCTTCCTGATCATGGGCCTGTGGGGCCTGATCTTCGCCATGCTGGCCAGCTTCTTCTTCCACTCGGCGGCCTTGGTGTTCGCCATCAACCTGATCGGCGTTCTGATCTTCGCCGGCCTGATTGCCTGGGACACCCAGCGGCTGAAGATGAGCTATTATCAGCTCGGCGGGGACCAGACGGCGATGAGCGTGGCGACCAGCTATGGGGCGCTCAGTCTCTACCTGGACTTCGTGAACCTGTTCCGGTTCCTGCTCTATTTCATGGGCGGCAGCCGACGCTGACAGCTGACAGGCAGGATTGTCGTTGGGGCCTCGGCGCGCTGCGCCGGGGCCTTTTCTCTATTCGACCACGGCGAACCGGGCGCGATCGAAATGGCGCAAGACGTGAGCCAGTTCTTGCCCCCGCTTGAGGACCAGCCCGCCGTGGGCGGTGATCGTCCACGCGCCCTGGCGGCGAGCGTGCATGGGGCGCTTCTCGATCCGGTAGAGCGGCGTTTCCGAGGCATGCCGGAATACTGAGAAGACCGCCGCATCCTTGAGGCCGTCGATGGCGTAGTCGCGCCAATGGCCAGCGGCCACCATGCGGCCGTAGACATCCAGGAGCGCCCTGAGCTCATGGCGGTCGAAAAACACGAGGCCAGCGTGCGGCTGGGGCGTCGGGTGCGCTGATTCGAGAGCCATCGGCCAGCCAATCTAGACACGGTTCTCGCGTTTGGCGAGCGCCTGTGTTTTTCTGGGCAGTGTTTCGTTTCCGCGCCGCGTTGACCATGGGATCAGCCGCAAGCAGATCGGATCCACCTCGATCGTGGCGCCAGAGACACGGCCGAGAAAAGATGAATTCCCTGTTAATCCTAGTCGTCAAATGACCTTATTTCGGTCGCTCGCTCGCCTGGATGAGCCCCGATATTGCGGTGGTCGGCTGATCGGGACAACCGCTGGTCCCGGACCCTGAACAGCCCCCCCAGCCCCCCTGGATCGGACGGGGTTCCGGTCGGCCGACGCACCATCTCTTTTCTTGACTTGCCTCAGAGACACTCCCGCGGTCGTCCCCATGGCCGCGGGAGCTTTGTGCTTTCTGGGATGTTCAGCTTGCCACTGGCGCCAGTCGCCGCAGGCCGATGATCCGGCCGCCATGGGCCGCCTGAACCAGAACCAGCGTTTCCAGTCCCGCTTCGGGCGGCGCGGGAACGCTGTAGACGGCGCGCCGCCGGCCGCCCCAACCGCCGAGACGGATCAGCTGCCGCACGACGTTGCGGTGGACGATCGTCTTGCCCCTGTTGTCGCCCTGCTTGACCAGCACGTCCTGCTCGCGCGGGTCGTAGCGAATCAGCCAGACATCCCAGTCGCGGCCGGTCACCATTGCGCGTAGCGGCGGGTCCACCGAGATCGTCCCGTCCGCGCGCGGCGTGATTCTTGGTTCGGGCGCGTGGGGGTGGCGCGCAGCGCCGATCAGGCTCTCGACATCGGCCGGCTTGTCGCCCGAGGCCTGGCCGGCGCCGTCGACGATCACCTGGGGGGTGTAGACGTCGCGCAGGTCGAAGCGTTTGTCGTAGGCCCGCTGACGATCGGTGAACTCCGGCTGCGCGAACGTATCCTTCCACCCCAGGTAGTCCCAGTAGTCGACGCTCCAGTTGAGGGCGATGACCCCGGGACGCTGGGAGAGACCGGCCACGAAGGCGTTGGCCTTGCCGCATGAGGCGCAGCCCTGGGCGGTGAACAGCTCCACGACCACCGGCGCGGCGGCCCACGCGCCGCTCGCCGCCATCCAGGCGACCAGAACGAGTGGCGGGATGGCGGCCCTTCTCATGGGCGGGCAATTAAGCGGAGTTTGGCGGCGGGGGCGTTCACGAAAGTGTGAGGGCTCACGGCGGGCTGGTTCCGGGCACGCATCATCGCCGGTACAGTCGGCCCGGCATGGCCCAGATCGACCTCGACGACCTCCCGCCCAAAATCGCCCAGACCCTCGCGGGTTTGCAGGCGGACGAGGAGCTGTTGCTGGTTCAGGGCGGCGCCGCGGTCGATGACACAGGTCCCGAGGAGGGAATGAAGGAGGTCATGGAGCAGTTCAACGCCATGATCCACGACGAGTTTTGAGGCCCGCCACTCACCGCCAGCTCTTGAGCCACATCGAGGCGTTGAAGCCGGGCTCCGACACCCGCACGGCGGCGTTGGAGATCGGCAGGAAGTAGAGGAACATGGCTGTGGCGGCGAACAGGAACAGGCGCCGTGTCCACGGCCACCGCTCGAGCCTCGTCCGATAGAAGAGGTAGGCCAGCGCCAGACTGAGCACGGTCGACGCCGGCAGATAGTAGAAGGCGAAGGTGAGGGTTCGCGGCAGGATCGCCCAGCACAGCCAGAAGGCGGCGTAGGCGGCCAGAATGATGAAAGCCTCGAACCGGCGATCGGAGATCCAGCTGAGGGCGCAGGCGATGGCCGCGACCAACCCTCCCAGCAGCACCAGCGGGTTGCCGAGGTAGAGGACCGCCTGGGCGCTGGCGGCGCTGGTGTCCCAATGCTCGCCCTCGAAGAAGTACCAGACGCCGCGCAGCGCGAACGGCCACTCGGGCCAGCCGCTCATGTATGGGTGCGTGCCCGACAGGGTGGAGTTCTCGCCCCAGATGTGGGTCTGGGCGGCGATGAAGTTGAGCGGGACCAGGGTCGAATAGCCCATGGTGGCGAAGGCGAGGTAGTAGGCCAGCGACGGCGCGAGAACGAGGCAGAGCACCCAGTCCCAGCCGCTCATGTCCCGCCACAGGTCGGGCCTGAACCAGTCGCCGGCCACCGGCTTGGCGAACGACATCCGCCAGTTCTGGAACAGCTTGACCACCGCCACGATGGCGATGCTCAGCGCTAGAGGGACCAGGCCGCTCCACTTGCAGGCGGCTGACAGCCCGAAGCAGACGCCGGCGATCAGGAAGAGGTTTCGCACTCGCAAGGGCGGCGCGCGCATCCAAGTGGCCGTGAACGCGGCCATGCCGAGCAAGCTGAAGGCCAGGGCGAAGATATCGAGCATGGCGATGCGCGCCTGCACATAGAGCGCCTGATCGACGAAGGTCGCCGCCGTCGCCCAGAGCGCGGGCCGGTTATCTCGGAAGAGGGCGAGCGCCCACAGGTAGACGCCGACCAGGCTTAGGGCGCCGAACAGAGCGCTCGCGTAGCGCCAGCCGAGCGGGTCGTCGCCGAACACCGCGATGCTGGCCCCGATGAGCCACTTCGCCAGCGGCGGGTGTTCCAGATTGATCGGCGGCTGATGATGCAGGAAGGCCAGGGCCGCCGGCACATAGTGGACTTCGTCGAAATACAGCTTCGCCGGCTGATCGATTCCCGTCAGCAGCAGGCCCTGGCCGAGGACCAGTATCGCGCCGGCCCACATGCACACGTTGAGGCGCGTCGGCGTCCGCAATCGGGCCAGCTTCGGACCGGTCGTGGCGCTAGCGGCGGCGGCGCTCGACGACTCCCCCGCCCGTGCAACGTCCGACATCGGCCCCCCTGGTCGGCGGAATCCTTCAGGCCGTCGGATAGGCCGCGTGGGCGTCGTTGGGCCAGAGGAAGTTGGTGTAGGTCAGGGTGACGCTGAAATCCATCGACTTGACCTGGTGCCACCAGGCCAGCGGAACGAACAGGATCTCGCCCGGCTGCAGGACGAGGTCGTAGACCCGCGCGCCCGCGAGCTTGCCGAACCGCACGGGATCGAGACCCGGCGCTTCCAGATCGGTGACCAGGCTGAACACATGATGGTCGTTGTACAGCCGCCCGACCTCGGAGGCCGGCAGCAGCTTGATTCGCTTGCGGCCGACCACCTGGGCGATGAGGTTGTTGGTGAGATCATGGTGCAGGGGTGTGAAGGTTCCGGCCGGCCCGATCCACATCATCCCGCCTGGGCCCTCCCGCTCACGTCGGAGGAACCTGTCCAGGAAGCCGAGGTCGGCGTTCAACGGCGCCAAGGCGGCGACGTTCGCGGCTGAGTTGTAGGCCGTGAGGTAGGTGTCGTTGCCGGCGCCGGGGGCGGTGATCCGATCGATGAACGCATCGAACGGCGCCTGGGCGCGGTGCGCATCCTTGTCGCGCTCGAAGTTGGCGTCGCTCGTCCGCTTACCCTGGAATTCGATCGGCGCCGATCCGACGAGCGCCTTCAGGGCCTCGGGCGTCCACCGCGCCAGCGCCGGCCAGGCCGCCATCTCGCCGGTGAGGATGACCGGCCGCCCGGGCGCATAGTATCGATCGAGGAACTCCTCGCTTGAAAGCCCGGACCGCCGATCCAGCCCCGCGGCGCGCGGCGACAGCGCGCGCTGGCGCTCAACGGCTTGGAGCAGCCAGTCACGCTTGCGTAGGTCGAGCGCGGCGCTGGTGCCGGCGGGAGTGGGGCCCGCGGCGGTTGGCGCCCTCGCCACGAACGTATCCCTCAGCGGCGCCACCGGCGCGCCCGGCGTGGCGGCGGTGTCGAACGGCGCCAAACGAAGCTTGGCGCGGTGATCGTCGATGAGCGTCTCGCCGGCGATGTCCACGCCGCGATAATAGTGCTTCTGCCACTTGTCAGTGCCGGCCGCGGGCGTCTGCGCCGACATCTTCGCGTGGAAGGCGTCGCGCTCGCGGCTCCACGCGGCGAAGCGGCTCTTGAGCGCGGGATCGTCGTCGATCGGTGCAAAGCGCGGGCTGAAGGCCTCGAGCGCCGCGCGCTGCACCGGAAACAGGAAGGCGATCGGCTCCATGGCTTCGAAGCGCACACAATGCCGGGCCCGGGTGAACCGCCAGTTCATGGTGAAGGTGAACGGCGACCAGTCGGTCTCCACGACCCCGCTCAGCGGCTGGATCGCGTCCTTCGGGCGGTTGGGCGAGCCGCCGACCCACAGGTTCCAGCCGGGTGGCGTGCGGAACAGCCCCTCGACGTGGAAGGTGATCACGCCCTGGCCGAACAGCGACACCGGCGCGCGCTCGGGGGCCGTGCCCTCGTCCAGCTTCAGGGTCACCGACCCTGTCGCCGGGCCGCCGTCCCAGATCGCCTCGAAGCCGCATGGGCTCAACACTTCCCAGCCGTGGGCGTTGGCGATGTTGAGCGGCAGACAGCGATAGGCGAACGACTCCGGCGTCGCGTCCATCCACGCGCGGGTGGCCGGGGCCGGTCGGATCAGCGGCGCCCAGCCGGGGTGGAGATAACAGATCAGATCCATCGCCCACCTGTCCGACCGAAGGGCTGCCCAAGGGGCCGCCCACAGGCCGAAGGTATCAGAAGGCGATGCGCAGGCCAGCGGCGAGGCTCTGGTCGGTCCAGTCGCCTGCGACCTGAGCGCGATACTTGAAATACAGCGTCCAACCGTCCTTGTGGGCGCTGAGGCTGGCGCCGAGCAGGGCGCTCCCCCGGTCCAGGCCGACTCGATTGCCGGCGAACACCGTGCCGTCGGAGGCGGTCAGGGCGAAGGCGCCGCCCTGGGCCGCGTCGTCGTAGCGGTAGCCCACCTCGGCGTCGGGCGTCCAGGTCACGCCGCTGCCGCTGGTGAAGGCCTTGGAGAGGCCAAGCTGGACGTAGGGGGTGACGAACGTCTGGGCCAGTCCCTGGCCGGTGACGGCGAAGGCGCCGTCCTCCACCGGGTCGTTCTCGGCGAAGGAGGATGACCCCAGGTGAGTGACCAGCACGCCGGCCGCCGGAGTGACGGCGGTCGAGCCGAAGCTGAACGGGGCCGCTGCCTGGACAGCGCCGGTGAATTCATCGGTCTTCCACGACGAGACCGCCCCGCCGGCGCCGGTGTTGCGGTCGGTGTCGTTCCAGGCGTGCGCCCAGCTCAGCACGGCGGAGAGGCCAATGGGTCCGGCGTTCTGCGAGCCATACAGGCTGGCGCGGAACAGGCCCTCCGTGCCCGAGCCGCCGACCTCGTCATGCAGCCAACTCTTGTCGTAACCGAGCGCCGCGCCGATGCGGCCGCCGCTCCACACGGAAATGTCGCCACCCACCTGCACGCCGGTGGTGTCGACGTGGAAGGCCGGGCTGTCGCCGGGATCGTCGGCGTGCAGCGTGGCGGCGTCGATCTGGATCCAGGCGCGCTGCCGGTCGGTGTCGAAGGCGGCCAGGTTGTAGAAGGTGTTGCCCCCGCCATCGGGCAGGGTGCGGCCCAGCAGCGCCAGCGCCGATTCCTGATTGAGCTCGGTGAAGGCCAGCGTCTGGGCGCTGAAGATGGCCGCGTCCGTCGGCGGGATCTTCACCGGCGTCGGGGTGGGTGTGGGTGTGGGAGTGGGTGTCGGGGTTGGGGTTGGGGTTGGGGTCGGCGTCGGTGTTGGTGTCGGGGTGGGCGTCGGAGTCGGAGTCGGCGTCGGAGTCGGCGTGGGTGTTGGCGTGGGTGTTGGCGTCGGTGTTGGCGTCGGTGTCGGTGTCGGTGTCGGTGTCGGAGTTGGAGTTGGAGTTGGAGTTGGTGTCGGTGTCGGAGTTGGAGTTGGCGTCGGTGTCGGAGTTGGAGTTGGAGTTGGAGTTGGAGTGGGTGTCGGAGTTGGAGTGGGTGTTGGTGTTGGTGTCGGTGTCGGTGTCGGCGTGGGAGTAGGTGTCGGTGTCGGTGTCGGCGTGGGAGTGGGCGTCGGTGTCGGTGTCGGCGTGGGCGTCGGTGTCGGTGTCGGTGTCGGTGTCGCGGTGGCCAGGACGAGGCTCGCATCCGTTGATGTGTAGGCGACGCTCTGGGTGAGATCGGCGGGTAGCGCCTGACCGGAGGAGGCCACCGTGGAGAACGTCGAGCCGTTCAGGCCGGCCGATTTGAGGAAGGTGAAGTCGGAGGGCGAATACGTCCCGGGCGCATAGGCGAACGTCACCGTGCCGGCCAAGACGGCCGTCCCGCCAACCGTCAGCAGGCTGGCCGCAGTGGGGGTGACGGCGACGATCAGGTCGCCGGCCGCACCCTGGGTGAAAGTGCCGGCGATCGTCATGCCCGATGGCGCGAAATCGCCGTTGTTGACAAGATTGCCGCCCACGGAGCCGTAGCCCTGTAGGGTCCCGCCCGCGTCGACCTGCACATTGCCGCCCACTTCCGCCGTAGGCGTGGCGCTGTCGCCGATGACCAGCGTGCCCGCTTGCACCTCGGTCAGGCCGGTGAAGGCGCTGGCGCCATCGAGGGTCACCGTGCCGGGGCCGGCCTGAGTGATCGACCCCGCGGTGGCGCCATAGTTATCGAACTGATTGGTGAGGGTGACCGGACCCCCCTCCTTCAGGAGCAGGTTGCCGCCATCGGCGATGGCGCCGGTTCCGAGCGTGCCGGTGGCGACGCCGTCGCCGAGTTGGACGACCGCGACGGTGCTGGTGTTGTCGATCTCCAGCGCGCCGGTGAAAGTGTTGGTCCCGGTCAGGATCACCGGGCCAACGCCGTATTGGTCGACGCTGATGCCGCCCTGGATGGGGTTGGCGAACGTCACAGATTTGGGCTCGAAGAAATACAGGGTGCCGAAGTTGGAGCCCGTCGCCGATAGCGGCCCTGTGCCGATGGTTCCGACGTTGACGCCATCGCCGAGGATGAGGGCGCCGGTTGTTCCGGTGAATGATGTCCCACCGGTGTAGGTGTTCGCGCCGCTCAAAGCTGTGACGCCGCGCCCGATGACGAGAGCGCCCGATCCCTCGATCACGCCGCTGAAGTCCGGCGAGCCGGCGATGGTGACCAGGTTGGGCGCGCCAACCGGGTTGGCGAGCGGTGGAAGTATGACGATGCTGCCGGCGTAGAGACTGAATCCGTTGCCCGCCCCGCCGTTGGACGGAGACACGGTCAGGCTGTTCGCGCCCAGATTGACCAGGCCACCGGCCGGGCCAATCAAGCCGCCGACCGACTGGGCGCCGCCGGCGCTGATGTCCAGAGTCGCGTCCGCGGCCACGTAGGTCACGCTCGAACCGCTCAGCGCGCCGCCAGCGCCGACCATCAGGTCGCCCGCCTTCACGTAGGTGGCGCTGCTGTTGGTCTCGACCCCGGTCAGGGTGACGGTCGCCGGGCCATCCTGTTCGATCACGGTGTTCCCGGCGATCGGTATGGAGAAGCTTGTCGGCGCGGCTTCGTCGAACGCCACAAAGGACGAATTCTGCCCTGAGCCCACGGGGGCGGTGATCTGCGACGAGCCGGTGATCATCCCATTGGCGGCGCCGTTGCCCAACTGGAGCACGCCGACTTCGATGGTCGTCACCCCCGTGTAGCTGTTGGCGGTGTTGGTGAGGATCACGCTCGGCGTCGGGGCGCCCGTCAGCGACGCCGAGCCGTCCTCGCCGATGTACTCGTTCACGGTAAGCGCATTGGCGCCGGTCAAGGCGCTGCTGACCGTGAGACTTCCCGTGCCGGCGCCCAGGAGAAAGCCAAGGCTGCTCGGCGTCAGGGTTCCGCTGTAGGTGACGTTGCCGACTGATCCCAGGCTCAGCTGCGTCTGATTGGTGAAGTCGAGGTTGTTGGAGTTGTTCGCCGCCATGGCCAGGGCGCCGTAGGAGTTGGCGACCAGGTTCAGCTGGTTCATGGTGAACGCGAACCCGAGCGCGAGAATGCCGCCCTGCGGATGGAGGGTTCCCTTCGGCAGATTCGCCAGGGCCGGGAATTCGAGCGTCCCCGCCTGGATGGAGGTGGATCCGCTATAGGTGTTCACACCCTTGAGGATCGTCGTTCCGCCAAAGACCCGCACGTTGTTGGGCGTTGTTCCATCCGTGAGGTTCGAGGCGACGATCAGGGTCCCGTTCATCAGGTTCCCGTCGCCGCCTCCGAACAGATAGGTTCCCCCGGTTCCGGAGTTCTCGCCCGCCGGCGTTATCGTTCCGCGGTAGGTCCAGGTTCCGTTGATGGCGCTGAGCCCGAGATTCGGTAAATTGGTGAAATCCAGGTTGTTCGAACTGTTGGCCGCCAGCGCGGCGGAGGCAGGACCGTTCGAGAAGTGGGTGAGGAATGCCTGGTTGATGGCGTAGCCGGCGCCCGCAACGATGTCCTGGCCGATCTGGCCGCTGGGTGGCACCGCCGAGGGGGTGAGAAACTCGACCTGACCTACGCCGGCCGTCTCTATGCCGACTCCGCCCGAGAATGTATTCGTCCCCGACAGAATCAAAGTCGGCACGGTGTAGAACTCGCCCGACCTGCCGAACGTCACAAGCAGCGCGCCGGTCCCCGTCAGGTTGGTGGAGATGGTCGCGTTGGCGGCGTTGGGGCTCTCTACCTCGAAGACATTGATCGCGCTGTTGAAGGTGAGCGTGCCGCCGGCAAGCGTGCCGGCGAAGCCGTTGGGGCTTCCGTCGCCGAGATTGAGGTTGACGTTGGCATTGTCGAGCGTCGGCAGGGTCGTGCCGGCAAGGTTGATCGTCGTTCCGGCGGCCACGTCCAGGAAGATCCCCGTGTTGCCGGTGTCGGCGTTGACGTCGTTGATCGCGGTCACGACGTCGGCGGGCGTGGTTGCCTGGATGATGGTGCTTTGAGCCTGCGCCGGGAGCGCTGGCAATACGACCGACCCGGCCAGGGCGAACAGTGACGCGCCGCCCAGCAACGAACAATTGAGTGACATAAAGCCCCCTATTTTGGCCACAATAATCGGACTTGCGGGCCGAGGCAAACAGCTAACGCTGGCAGGTGAAGGCGCCGCGCTGTCGGCCGACGCACACGTGAACCGAGGCGCTAGGCCCGCTCCTCCGCGTCGTAGGCCTTGATCATGGCCTTAGGCGCGATCTTACGCCAGCGCCGTTCCAGGAACGCGTGGAACGAACCGGTATGCAGGCTCTCCAGCCTGGCCAGCACGGTGGGATAGTCCTTGTAGTGAGCCGTGAAGTGGAACGTCTGCGGTTCCGCCTCCATCAGCATTTCACGCTCATCGAAGCTGACCTCCATCAGCACGATGCTGTTGTCCTCGGATCGTAGCCGCGTGAAGAACTTCTTGTTGAACAGGAAGGCGGGGCGGCCATAGGAGGAGCCTTCACTCACGCCGGGGAAGGATAGGCAGACCTCGCGCATCTCATCTTCCGTCATCGCGATCCTCCCCTAATAGGCCAGCGCCAGGCCGTCCTTGCGCATCTCGCTGGCGGCAGCGTAGCGACCCGGCAGGCGCTCGATGGCCTGATAGCCGCCGAACCCGCCATCCGACGGGCCCAGACGCCAGCCGAGGGTCGCGAGCCCGGCCTGTGTCGCCGTCGGCACCCCGGCTTCCAGATGCAACGTGCCGATCCCGTCGGCCGGAGCGCCGGTGGGTTCGCTCGTCCCTTCATGATGCCATCGCGGCGAATCGCCGGCCGCCTGCAGGTCGAGGCCATAATCGACCAGATTGACGATGATCTGGGTCTGTCCCTGAGGTTGCATGTCACCGCCCATGACCCCGAACGCGAGCCACGGCGTTCCCTGCCGGGTGGCGAAGCCGGGGATGATCGTCTGGAACGGCCGTTTGCCGGGCGCGTAGAGGTTGGCGTCGCCGTCGCGCAGGCTGAACAGTTCACCGCGATCCTGGAACATGAAGCCCAGGCCGTCGGGGGAGAGTCCCGAACCCATGCCACGGTAGTTGGACTGGATGATCGAGACCTGCATGCCGTCTGCGTCGGCGGCGCAGAGATAGGTGGTGTCGCCGTGACTGGGGGCCTGGCCTGCATGTACCGGCTCGAGGATCCTGTCGGGCCGGATCAGCGCCGCTCGCTGCGCGGCGTAGTCCTTGGAGATGAGCCAGTCGACGGGAATCCGGGCGAAGTCGGGGTCGGCGAAATAGCGGGCGCGATCCTCGAAGGCGAGGCGCTTGGCTTCGACCTGCGCGTGCAGGCTGGCCGTCGATTGAAATCCCAGCCCCTTGAGATCAAAGTGTTCGAGGATGTTGAGCATCTGCAGGGTCGACAGCCCTTGGCTGTTGGGTGGCAGCGCCCAGACGTCGACGCCGCGATAGCCAGTGGAGCGCGGCTCGACCCATTCCGAGTGGTGGGCGGCCAGATCCTGTTTGGAGAGCCAGCCGCCGATGCGCTTGAAATAGGCGTCGATGACGTCGGCCGTCTCGCCGCCGTAGAAACCTTCGCGACCGCCCGCGGCGATGAGGCGATAGGTGCGGGCGAGCGCCGGATTGGCGAAAACCTCGCCTTCGGCCGGCGTGCGCCCGCCAGGCGCCCACACGCGCTTGAAGTTCTCCACCTCCTCGATGCCGCTGTCTGGGCGGGTGAAGGCGCGGTTCGATGCGGCGAGGTAGTAGGCGATCGTCTGTGCGACCGGAACGCCGGCCCAGGCCATGTCGATGGCCGGCGCGAACAGCTCGGCCCATTTCATTCGGCCGTAGCGCTGGTGCAGGGTCCACCAGGCGTCGACCGCGCCGGGCGTCGACACCGAGACGGCGCCGTGGGAGGCGATGAATCCGCTCTTGGCGCGCGCCCGCTGGGTCTCCAGGGTGAGCCCGCGCGGC
>Ga0302314_10008626_pt1 | contig 18116 bp, 17 predicted proteins | sample III_Palsa_N2_3_FD_200533 | JGI IMG/M metagenome (GOLD analysis project Ga0302314, IMG submission 200533) | Peat permafrost microbial communities from Stordalen Mire near Abisko, Sweden - III_Palsa_N2_3 | ecosystem: Environmental > Terrestrial > Soil > Palsa > Peat permafrost | place: Sweden...
CCCCCATCGCCCTGGACACGGGCGGCGCTGTTCTCGGTGGCGGCGTGTTGGAGCTGATCGATGCGGTCCCGTCCGCATGTGTGGGCGAAATCGGTGGTCCGAATGGGGCGGAGGCCCGATCATGGGGCGATGTTGGACTACAGCCCGGAATTGTCCGGCTTGGCGGGGAACCCGGGTCTGCCGCAGCAGCTGCTGGACCACTTCACCGCCGTCGCCGACGAGGACCTCTGCGAGGACCTCGCGCAGCGGGACGGCCTGACTCTCCAGCAGGTACGCAACCTGGCCGTCCGGTGCAGCCCGTGGACGTTGCGCGGGCTGATCGCCGACGGAGTGGTTCCGCTCCAGGACATACCGCAGGACGATCCGTGGCTGGTCGTCGCGGCGACCGGGCGTACGGACGTTCCCGCTTCGTGGATCCGGGACCTGGCACGCGGTACCGACGTGTCGCTCCGTATCGAACTCGTCGAATTCGGCGGGCACTCCGAGGAACTGCTGTATCTGCTCAGTGGCGACTCCCACACCGGCGTGGTGTGCGTCGTTGCCGAGCACGCCGGGCTCCCGGCAGACCTGGCCCGGCGCCTGGCCGCGCACCCCGACCTACGGATCAGGGACGCCCTTGCCCGGAACGCGGCGACCCCGCCGGATGTCCTGGCCGTGCTGCTGGCCGACGGCGGAAGCCCGCCGGTCGAGCGGTGCAACCGGTGCGAGGACCTCGCGGAGGGCTGCGGGGACCACGAGGCCGGGGTCCAGAGACTTCGGATGGCAGCGCTGCAGAACCCGTCCACCCCGGCCGCCGGCCTGGACCGGTTTCCGGGTTCCCCGGACATCTGGGTGAGAGCCACCCTGGCCGGGCGACCGGAGCTGTCGGACGACGCCTACCGCCGCCTCGCCGCCGACCGCGACAGCCGGGTCCGCCGGGAGGCCGCGGCCAACCCCGCCGTCGGCGAGGCACTGATCCGCGCTCTTGCGGCCGACCCGGACCGCTCCGTCCGCAATGCCGTTGCGGCCAACCCGGCCCTCCCGATGTCCCTGCTGAAGCAGTTGGCACCCGCCGTGCGGATGGGGACCGAGCTGTGGCCCCGCATCGCCGCCGCATCACCCGAGGAGCTTCACGACCTCGCCCACTCGACCACGGCCCAGCTCCGCGCCCTGGTCGCGACCCACCCCGACCTTCCGATCGACCTCGTCACCACCCTCGCTGGCGACCCCGATCCGTCCGTGGCCAAGCGGCTGGCGCGCCACCCCGCACTGACACCGCACCGGCTACACGCACTGGCCGAACGCCACGGCCCGACCCTGTACCCCGCGCTCGCCCGCAACCCGAACTGTCCGCCCGACCTCCTGCACGCCATGGCCGTCACCACCGCGACAACCCACGACACGCTGGTCGAAATGGCCAAGCACCGCTCCGTGACCCCGGAGACGCTGCAGCTCTGTCTGGACCACCCGTACGAGCGGGTTCGGGCTGCGGCCGCCGGCAACCCGTCTTTGCCGGTTCCCGCGATGGCCCGGCTGCTGGGCGTCGCCATGGTTCCGTAATGACTCGGGGACCGGTTGGCGGTGCAGGACTTCGTCCTCCTCGGGCAGGAAGAGCGGCTCGCTCATGTCCACCGGCACGTAGTAACCCCCGTTGTCGGCGTGGCAGAACAGGTGTGAGGAGAACATGGTCAGCTCGTCGTGGACCTTCTCCTGATCCCGGGCGTACTGCTCGGCGTCCACGGCGTCCACGGCGTGAGCCGGGGTGAGAGGCCGCCGTTGTCGGGTGCTGGTCCCCGTCAGTGGGTGGGGGCGGCGAAGGGGCCCTGGGCGACGAACTGGCTTAGCTGGCGGGCGAAGGTCCGGACGTCGTCCTGGGGCCAGGAGGCGAGGGAGGACTCGATGCTGGCCGCCAGCCGTTGCCTGGTGGCCGACACGGTGGTGTGGCCCTCGGGGGTGAGGGCGAGCAGGGTGGCGCGGCCGTCGGCGGGGTCCGGTTGGCGCTCCAGCAGGGCGGCCTGTTCCAGCCGGTCGGCGCGGCGGGTGACGGTGCTGCGGTCCAGTCCCACCTCGCGGCCCAGGTCGGCGGCGCTGCACGGTCCGGTCCGGGCCAGGCCGCTGAGGACGGGGTAGGTGAGTTCGTCGACCGCCTCTCCCAGGCCCTCCGTGAGGTGGGCGTAGAGGTGGACGCGGGTGCTCCGTCGTAGCAGCAGCCCCAGTGCGTCGGCGATGTCGTACCCGGTCGTGTTCGTCATCTCTCCAGATTAGCGTGTGCCGAGCACGCTTTTGCTGCTACAGTCATAAGCGTGCTTAAGGCACGCATATTCTTCTCTCCGAGCGGGTGCTTCCCGCCAATCGAAGGAGTCCCCATGGACCGCACCAACGTCTCCGCAGCCCTCACCGACCTGCTCTTCACCCCGGGCCTGGACCTGGACGAGGCCGCCGACCGGCACTTCGCCCCGGACTACCGCCAGCGCACCGACGGCCGCTGGGACGACCGCACGCAGTTCCTCACCCACATCGCCCACCTGCGCGCGGTCATAGTCGGCGGCTCGGTCGAGGTGCACGACGAACTCGTGGACGGCGACCGGTATGCCGACCGCCACACGGTGACCGCGGACAAGACCGACGGGTCCACCGTCCGCATGGAGGTCTACCTCTTCGGAGAGTTCGCCCCCGACGGGCGCTTCCGTCGGATCGAGGAGACCACTCTGATGCTGCAGGGCGCCGAAGCCGACCGGAACCTCGGCAGCGCCCGCTGACCACGCGCCCGGACCCGGAGCCCGCAATCGTCCGGGGCCCAGCCCAAAGGGCCCCGGGCAGCTGCGCCTTCGCGACGCTCGCCGCTGTGCCGGCTGGGCGTGGCCGGGATCGTCAATGGGCTGTGCCTGCCTGCTGAGCGTTCGTATCTGACGTACAGTCGGATGATCAAGGCTCTGTTCGTCAACCGGCTCACTGCGGTCGCCCCGCGGACCGCCGTATCGACCTGAAGCAGGTCGAGGCCGGGATCGCGGTCACCGGTGACGGCGGCATCCCGGTGCACGCGTGTGTCTCGACGGCGGGGGCGCCGAGGTCGGACAGGTCGTCGGCGCGATGAAGGAACTGCACACTCTCGCCGGGGGTGCTCCCCCCGGGCACAGAACACCGTCACGGGCTGATCTTCGAGGCCGTCATCGGGCTGTGCGCGGCCTGATCGAGACGTCCACGGCTCGGCTCGCGGCTCGCTCGCCCCGAATTCTGCAGCAGCCGGGCGCAGTGAAAACTCCGAAAGGTGCCTTCGGCGGGGAGTGAACTCCCTGCCGAAGGCACCTTCTCAGTGGTGCGGGGGATGGGTCAGCGGCGACTGGTGCGGCGCTTGAGGGTGAGGATGACAGTGGAGCCTACGGCGAGCAGGGCGAGGGCGATGCCGACGAGCAGGCTGGTGTCGCTGCCGCCGCCGGTCTCGGCGAGGGTGGCTCCGGTGGCGGGAGTGGCGAGGGCGGTGGTCGGCGCGGTGGGCCCGGTTGTGGCGGCGGACGAGTGGGGGGTGGGCGACGCGGAGGCAGAAGCGGAGGCGTGCGGGCCGGTCTGCGGGTCGCGGCTGATGGTCAGCACCTTGCTGGTGTCGTTGGCGCTCAGCCGGAGTTGGCCCTTGGCGGCGGTGGCGGCGTACTTCACCAGGTCCACGCGGATGCGGTAGACGGTGGTGGCTCCGGGGGCGAGGTCCTTGGACGGTGCGGGGAGGGGGTCGCCGGCCGCGACGGCGACGTAGGCCCGGCCGTTCCAGACGTCGGTCTCCAGGGTGACCTGGTCGAGGAAGGTCTGGGAGCCGGTCGGGACGACCGGGGAGAAGGTGAGGCGGTCGGTCCAGTCCCGGCCGAGGGGGGCGCCGGTGTTGTTGGTGACGTTGAGGTACTCGTAGGCGGGCTGTCCGGGGGCGACGGTGTTGTCGCCGTTGATGGTCTGCAGGACCGGGCCGCCGGTCTTGCCGTTGCCGACCGTGAAGTCGTGGGAGTTGTAGGTGGCGCCGTCGTTGCCCATGACGTAGAACTTCAGGTCGCCGTCGTTGAGGGGCCAGGCCTTGGTGGCGGCGAGGGAGAGCTTCCAGCTGTAGGTGGCGTGGGCGGGGATGGTGAAGGAGTCGCCGAACGTGCCGCCGGCCGGGTAGAACGCGCCGAGCAGTCCTCTGTCCTGGGTGTTCAGGGAGCCGTCGGTGGCCGGGGTGCTGCCGATCGCGGTGGCCTGGAAGGTGACGTCCGCGGCGGTGATGGGCAGGACGCCGGCGCTCATGCCGCCGGCCTCGGCGGTGAACTTCTGGGCCGTGGCGGTGTTGTTGGTGGCGGTGACGGTGAAGGTCTCGGTACCGCCGCCGGGGGTGAGCGCTCCGGCCGGAGCCGGGGTGCCGAGCGTGACGGTCACGTTCGAAGTGGCAGGAACCGGAGCGGCGTTGGCGGCCCCGGCGGCCAGGACGGCGGTGGTGGCGGCGAGGACGACGGCGGTGGCGGTGGCGGTGAGGGCGCGCCGACGAGCAGGCATGGTGATGCCTTTCAAGAGTGAAGGGGTTGATTCGAAGGGGTTCGCGGGAGCCGCGCCGCCGTGGCCGATCGGGATCCGATCCAGACTTTCGGTTGCTGCTCAGTGCGATGGCTGAAGACTGTCAGCCCAATATCCTGGATCTGTGGGGTTGTTGTAACAGCGGGGCAACAGTGGGCGCCGTGAGGATGGATCATGCGCCCGGTTCGGTCGCTGGAAGGATCGGCCGCTTCGGACGGACGACTTCGGTGGGTCGGGTGGGTGGCGCGGGCAGTCAACAGCGGTGGCACGCAGGGGTGAGTCATGGTGGTAGTCGTTGAGCAGCTGTGTGGCGCGCCGGATTGAGGCAGGGTCAGGATGCTGGTTTGCATGAAGCGGCAGTGGGGAGAGCAAGAGGTCGAGGAGTTCGGGGGAGGACTTTGTCAGTGCTCGCCGACCGACGCTGCGGCGACGTCCTGTAGAGGTCTACTGACGGTCCGCCGCCGGAACCTCGTCGCCCCCGTTCCCGTGACGCTCCTGCCACAGAGCGTTCTTTGACGGGAAGTCAGCCGATGGCGGCTACGGTGCAGGGCACTGGTGCTTCCAGGGGGGTGTTCTGGCTGCCAGGGCCCTGTTCGGCTCCCGGTGGGCAGCAGAATGCGGCGGCGGCCGTGAGCACGATGGCGAGGCCGCCCGCGAAGATGCCGTAGACCAGGTGCTTGGTGTCCTCGATCGCCTCGCCGTAGACCGCGGAGGCGAACTGGGCCGCCACGACACCGATCATGCAGACCATCACCGCGACGAAGGCGGCACGGCGCTGGTTGTCCCGGAGTCTGCGGTACCAGAAGAAGCCGAACACTCCGAGTGCCAGCAGGCCGGGGACCAGGGCCCGTCCGGATGCCCGGGCGAAGTCGCTGAAGAGGGTCAGCCGGGACTCCAGCGTGCCGGCCGGGTGGCCGGTCCACGCCGGGTAGGAGCCGAGGTAGTCGGGGTGGGCTGCGGCGAAGGCGTCCATGCCGCCGAGGGTGATGCTGGTGGCGACTCCGGGGTGCTCGACCAGGTAGGTGGCGATGTTGCCGTAGGTCATCCTATTCGCGATCTCGGAGAACTGCGGGTCCCTCTCCGGCGCGTGGGCGGCCCACCAGTCGAAGCCCTTGTACTGGACGAAGTGTTGGGGGAGGCCCAGGTCCTTGGCCGTCTGCGACGGGTCGGAGCTGTGGCCGAGCACGCCGTCGAAGATCATCTCGGTGCGGTTGATCGGCTCGAAGGCCTTCATCTGGGTCTGCATGGTGAAGACCCCGGAGGCGGCGATCAGCAGCGCGGCGACGGCCGGCAGCAGTCGGGGGGCGAACCGGCCGTGTAGTCGGGAGAGCGGGAGGCCAGAGAGCGGGACCCGGACCACGAGCAGAAGCGCGGCAAACGGGACAATCAAGGTCACCGCCTGCGTCTTGGAGGTGACGGCCAGCAACGCGCCCGCCGTGAACAGCAGCAGGCCGCCCTGCTTGGCCCTGGTGCCGCCGCCGAAGTGCATGGCCCCGGCGGCCACGAACAGGATCCCGACCAGTCCGGCCAACTCGCTGTACGGGGATATCGCATAGCCGGCGAAGGCGGTGTCGCCTACGACGACGAACAGTGCCGCGCAGATCAGCAGTCGCACGATCAGGTGCCCGCGGAGCGCCGCCGCGAAGACCGTGAAGACGAAGGCGACGATGATGCAGAAGAGCAGCCCCAGCGCCCGCAGGTCGAACGCCCCAGGGTAGCCCCAGTAATGACTCAGCGGTTTCGCGATGTGCATCAGCAACTGCTCGCTGCTGGTATAGGTGTTGGTCGCGTTGCAGGCGCTGGGTGGCCCGTAGCCGTACCGGGGGTTCAGGAACTTGAACCAGCGTACAGAGCCCTTGGGTATGTGGGCGACCAGGTTCAGGCCGCACATTCGACTCGGCCCGTCGCCGTTGTCGGCCATGCCGATCGGCCCAGGTAGGAACAGCCGAATGGCCATGGACAGACCGGCTAAGGTGCCGATGATTGGTGCGAAGACCCAGGGCCTGGCCAGGATGGCGAGGGGACGCCCTCTTTCCTCGGATGACTTCTCTGATCCGCGCAAAGCGGGTGATCTGATCACCCGTGGACTCAAGTGCACGGAATCGGACCCAGGTTGTTGGTGGGGGTGCCGGTGAAGGTCTCGGCACTTCCGTCGGGGACGAGCGCCCCGGTCGGGGCCGGGGCGCCGACTGTGATGCGCACGTTCGAAGTGGCGGGGGCCGGGGCGGCGTTGGCGGTTCCGGCGGCCAGGACGGCGGTGGTGGCGGCGAGGGTACGCCGACGAGCAGGCATGGTGATGCCTTTCAAGAGTGAAGGGGGTGGTTCGAAGGGGTTCGCGGGAGCCGCGCCGCCGTGGCTGATCGGTATCCGATTCGGACGTTCGGCAGCTGATCAGTGCGATGGGTGAAGACTGGCAGCCCAATATCCTTGATCTGTGGGGCTGTTGTAACAGTGAGGCAACAGCAGGGGGCATGAGGAGGGGCCACCCGCAGGTCCGGTCGTCGGAGGCATCGACCGTTTCAGGTGGACGAGTTGGCGGCTCGGGTGAGTGACGCAGGCGGTAGACGCCGGTGGTGCAAGGCTGTTGAGGCACTGGGGCAGCGCAGCTGTTTGGCGCGCTGCGTTGAGGCAGTGTCAGGAGGGCGTCCCGGACTGGGCGGTAGCAGAAATAGCAGGAGGTCCAGGCGCTCGGAGCAGGAACTGCCAACGGTGAGTTCCGGTCCGCCCTCGGTATCGGCGTGGCCCCAGGGGCGTCCACCGCCAGGCCCCGGCGTGGATGGGCATCGCCCTGGCCCGACCATGCCGCGCAGGCCGGTGTCCTGGACGGCCCCGAGGCAGTCCGGCAGTGGGTCGGGCGGGCGGCGTCCGCTGTCCGCTGTCCGCTGTCCGCTGTCCGCCGACGCGGCGGTGCGGGCGATGCGATGACGGGCGATGACGGCGTCCACCTCAGTGAGGATCAGAGCAATGACGCAGCCAGGCCCGGGACGAGCGCCTACGCGAGGTCGTGAACAGGGCGAGCATCGCCTGACGCCGCCGCACCCCGCCGGAACAACGCAGTCCACAGGAACGTCACGCCGAACAGTGCTGATTCAGGAGGTTCTTCTCGCATGCGGCGCAGTTCGACCTCTACCAGGTCGGAGAAGATCCAGCGCAGCGATTCGGGTGTGTAGGCGAGGCCGCCGTGCAGCGCACGTTCACGGTAGAGGTCCGCGTCGGCGAGCTCCGACCCCGTTCCCGCCTCGCCGGCGGCGAAGCTGGTGAGTGCGAGATGGCCGCCGGGCGCCATCCCCAGCCGCGCCGGAGAGACTACTTTGACGAGTGTTCCAGCGGCGCTGCAGGGCGAACGCTGTCCGATGCGGCACAAGCGGATCACCATCCGGGTTGCCCTCGGCCGCCTGGACTGCGGCCACATCGGCCCCGACACCGGCCCAACTCGTCGGCGCTAGCCGACGCTGACGTTGAAGGTGGAGACACTGCCGTCCGCGGCAGTCAGGGTGACCGGACCGAAGGTGATGATCACGGCAGAGTTGCCTCCCGGGCCCCGGTAGTAGCCGGTCGCCTCGGTGACCCGAACAGCCAAGGCCACGAGCGTCGAAGCGGCCGTCTCATCGACCTCCATCCTCGGCTGGGCGAGAGCGGGATGCCCGTTGGCCTCTGCCCAGTCCCGGAAGAGGCGCGCGTCTCGGCTCATGTCGGGAAGGATGCTCTGATTGGCCCAGGCCCACAGCCACGAGCCCGAGCCCCGGCTGAAGCTGCCGAGGATCTGTGCCGGTGCCGTGGCCGTCTTGTCCGGGAAGGTCCAGGTGATCGTGCCCGTCGTCTGGTCGAGATCCCAACGGTCCGCTGATCCCAGGCCCCAGGACATGTGTGCGCGACCCAGTTGTTCGATCATGTCTTCGCCCTGCGGGAGCAGTACCCTCAGGTCATCCTGCTCCACAGTCTGACCAGCACTTTCCGTCTCTTCGGCCCGCTTGAACAATCCCATGCCGTGGAGTCTGCCAGAGGCCACCGGCCAGTCGGCGACGACCCCTCAGGACGCCCACGCGGCCCTCGACAAGGTGGGGAGCTGCGTGACCGTGGAGTTTCGACGTTTTGGCAGCTGGGCAGTGGGGCGGCAGCCGCCGGGGCGCCGGGCACACGCTACGATCCCGCCATGAGCGCCAAGGGGGTACGCAAGACGAGCGGTACCCATTCGATGTGGGACACGCTGACGCATCCGGAAACCATGACCAAGGTCTTGCAAGGCCAACCCGTCAGGGATCCCGCCGACGATCTGGCAAGCCTTGAGCAAGGGGTGTCACTCAGGACGTCGACGTTCCGCAAGACCGGGAGGCGCTGGCGCGCAGGCAGTCTGTTCTTCCGGTCCACGGACGACGTCACGCCGATCGCCTGGCAGCCGGGGATCTGGTCCTGGGCCTGGCGCGCAGCTGAGCCGATGACTGGGCCCGTCGTCGTCGAGTCCGTCGAGGAGATCACCGGCGCGGACCGATTCTGGGTCAAGGCCCACCTGTTCCGGAAGATCCGGCTCACCGCCGCCGGGCGGGCGTGGGTCATCGCGGTGCCGACCCATGACGTGCCGCTGGTGCTCACGGTGTTCAAGGCCCACGGCGAGAACTGAACCACCGAGCGGCCAACGCACGGCGTCGCGAACGATTCTGCGTTCGACGCTCGGCCGGGGTCCCGCGAATCGGCTCTTCTCGCCTGCGGGAACGGCGTGGTGGGTTGAGTCGAGAGACCCGGTCACGGGGTGACGGCGGCGCCGTCGGCAGTGGGGCAGCCGACGCCAATCTCGTCCCGCACGATGTGGCCGCCCGGGAACACGTGCTGGTGGGGTGACACGCCCGCGGGCCCGGCTGCCGATGACGGAACGGGCGTCTGCCCGGGCGGTGAGCCGCTCTCCCGGATGGGGTCCGGGGCCGTGCTCGTTGAGGAGGGTCCAAGCGTGCAGACTCTGTTGACGGGTGCTCTCGGTGGCCGGGGCCACGGAGGCCGGAGCGGTGGTGGCGGCGGTCACGGCGACGGTGAGCGCGATGCCGACGATGAGCGCTCGCACAGCGGCTCCCCCCGCACGACGGAGAGCCGGTCGGCACAGAGTCGGCGACCGAGCGGAATCACCTGTGCGAGCCGGAACAAGGACCAGCGCGCTGTCAGAACCCGGCAACGCGGCTCCACCGCCCCGGATGGCAGTCTCGCTGCTCAGCGATATGCACTGCCCGGCTTTCGCCGACAAAGCCACAAGGTGATCCTGGCCGCGATCACGCAACTTCGGGGCTTGATCGGGCAGGCCCCGTCGGGGGATCCCATTCATGAAGTCAAGTGCGACTGGCCCCAGTGCATGAACCCGGCGAACGGACGAGAGAATCAGGTACCCACGTCAACTACGTTGCTACCATTGACCGTTCGAGCCATGCGATGTAGCGTCGCGGCGCAAAGTCCTGATAGTTCAGCTGGCCGTATGACTCCCTGACCTGCCGGGCAATGCCCTCTGTCGGGATGGTCGCTGGCCACGGCGTCCGGAGGTCCGATGGTCGGCAAGTTTGCCCGTGCCGGATTGATCGCACTGCTCATGACCGGTACCGCGATGGCGGGTGCCCTGCCCGCGCAGGCAGCGCAGGCGTACGCCAAGCCTGGGATAGCGCCGCCCGTCGAGTATGTCGTGGACTACTACAACAACGCCCAGCACACTCTTCTCGTCGGGGTGCGCCAGAACGGCCCGTGCGGAGCGTTTTCCTACGGGACGACCACTGCCTACTACGTCGGCGGTTATGCCCCCTGCTCCGCCTGAACTACTGAGCATTTCAAACTGCGCGGGCAGCCGAAACAGTCGACTGTCGTGCGGATTCCGATTCGCACGGGGCAGTTGGCTGGGTGATGTTGGCAAGGTCGCCTGTCACCTGATCTCCTCGGAACCGGTGGCCGTCGCCGGGCCGGGGAGGTCAAGACGGTGACGGTGCCTGTCGCGAAGGGCCCCTATCGGGACACGTCCCCTGCCCGGAGGCAGCTGAGGCCGTTCCGCGGGGTGGCTGACAGATCAACGGAAAGGTACCAAAACCAGTCTTTCCGCGAGTCAGGCCACCGCTCGAAGCGGTACCAGATCACCTCGCTGAGGACCCCGACCGGCCCGACACGGTCACCTCCTCCTCGCGTTGCCCCCACGACGGGTGGCCACCGGGTCCGGTCAGCACCTCCAACGTGAAGGGCGCGTAGTCGTTGAGGCTGTCGCGCACCGTGAACCCGGCCGACCCCAGGATTGCGGCGATCGCCGCAAGCATCGCCTCCAGTACGACCTGTTGATGGGCGAGCGCCGGATCGTCCAGGAGGTGGTGTTTCACTGCCCGGAGCACACAACTCTGCAGCCGTGGGCTCGACCTCCAGCCCACCGAAACCCCGCCGGCGGCGGAGTCGAACGGGTCGACGGAGACCTCAACGCCTTGTGACAGCACAGGATTCAGTCCTGGCGCCACGACCGGCAAGCCGGCGGCCACCAGTTCGTCCCGCACCCGGGTCGCGATGCGCTCGCGCTCGGCCAGAACCTCAGCACCCACCCTCTCCAGCATCCCGGCACCCTACCCGAGCGATGACCGCACCGAGCAGGAAGCCCCTGCCCATGACCGACACCATCAGCACCCTGTTCGTGCGGCCGTGCTGGTCGCAGTGATCGGCGAGTGGCTCTGAGCGAGGCCGGACGGACCGGCATGGAATGCCGGCCGGTGACAGCAGCCCGTGCCAAACGGAGGATTCGTGGCCGTCTACTACCGCGCCGACAGCGGGACGGTGACCGCATCGGCGAGCCGTCCGAGGATGCCATCTGGATGCCCACGGCCAACGAGCCGAGGCCACTGACGGTTCAGAACACGGCCCGGCGCTGTTCGATTCGAAGGTCGGTGGCCGCGGATGGCAGCCTGCTCGGCCCTGCGATCAGCTGACCACGGCGAGGAAGTCCTCGATCATTGCCGTGAAGGCCTGCGGGTCGTCCAGCCACGGATAGTGGCCGGCGCCCGGCTGGACGGCGAGCCTCACCCGGGGGAAGAGTGACGCGGCCTCGGCGGCGGACTTGGCGGTGGGCCACAGGTCCAGCTCGCCCACGAGGAGCAGCGTCGGGCAGGGCAGGGCGCTCAGGCGATGCCGGAGCGCCTCGGTGTCGGGGGTGTAGTCCTTGTAGTAGTGCTCGCTGACGGGCAGCGCCCGCTGGGCGGGGTCGGCGGCGGCGTGGGCGCGGGCGGCGTCGTCCCAGCGGCCGTACATGAGCGGCTCGAAGGCGAATCGGTACGGCGCGGCCTCGGCGAAGGTGTTCGCGGCCCTCATGTGCTGGTGCGCCGTCACGGCCGCTGCGTGCCAGGGTTCGGCTGCGCGGGCGGCGATCACCGCTTCCGCGCCGGTGTCGGAGGGCAGCCCGACGGCGGCGAACGAGGGGTCGACCAGGGTCAGGCTGTTCAGCCGGTCGGGGTGGGCGGCGGCGTAGAGCATGGCCAGGCTGCCGCCGGCGGAGTGGCCGAGCAGGTCGATGCGGTCCAGGCCGAGGTGACGGCGCAGCGCCTCGACGTCGGCGACCAGGTGGTCGACTCGGCAGCTGGCCGGGTCGGCGGGCCGTGCGGAGGCGCCGGTGCCGCGGGTGTCGGGCAGGATCAGGGTGCGGTGCGCGGAGAGTCCGCCGAGGTCGCCGAGGTACTCGGCGGCGCGGCCGGGGCCGCCGGGGAGGCAGAGCAGCGGGGGGCCGTCGCCGAGAGCGCGGAAGGCGAGGGTGGTTCCGTCGTACGAGGTGAGGAATTCCATGGCGGACAGCCTGTGGGGTGGTGGCCGGGCCCGGCTATCGTTCAGCCACGGCTAAACGATGGGAGGCAGGGCGGGCATGGCGGTGGAGGTCCGACTCTCGGCGGCCGAGGTGGCGCGGGTGCGGCTCGCGGTGTCGCCGCTGGCCGAGACGGTGCTCGGGGTGCGGACGGCGCTCGGTGTCGGCGGACACGGGGTGCACCGGGCGTGGGTACGCGAGGCGCGACCGGTGCTGGCCGGAGAGCCGGAGCTGCCGTTGCTGCGCACGCTCCTCGAAGGCTGTCTGCCGTCGTTCCTGCTCCCGGTGCCGGAGGAGCGCCTGCCGGTGTTCGACACCGAGCTGGCGGGCCTGCGGGCGGCGGATCCGGTGTACGTCGCGGCGGAGTGCGCTGCCGCGCTGGGTGCCCGGGCGGGGGAACTGCCTGGGGCGGCGGTGCTGTTGGAACGGGTCGCTGATGCGCTGGTGCGCTGCTACGTCCGGCTGGTGGCCCCGCACTGGGGGCGGATGCGGGCGGTGTTGGAGGCGGACCTGGGCAAGCGGGCGCTGGCGCTGGTGGACGGCGGGGTGGAGGGGCTCTTCGCTCAGTTGCACGGCGATGTGGTGTGGCGGGATGGTGAGTTGGTGGTGCACGGGCGCCGCCGGTCGGGTGCGCAGTGGACGGTCGAGACGGACGGGCACGGGCTGGTGCTGATGCCGTCCGTCTTCGGCTGGCCGGACGTGATCGTCGACTACTCCCCACGCACCACAGCCTCCATCCGCTACCCGGCGTCCGGTGTCGGACTGCTCTGGGAGCAGCCCCGCCCGACATCGGCCGGCCTCACCGCCGTCCTCGGTCGCACGCGCGCCGCACTTCTCGCGGAACTCGGTGAACCGCTGAGCACCCCCGACCTCGCCGCCCGTCTGGGTGTCACCGCCGGTGCTGTCTCCCAGCACCTCGGCGCTCTGCGGGGCGCTGGGCTGGTGACGACCCACCGTACCGGCCGTACGGCCGTGCACCTGCGCACCCAGACCGGCACGGCGCTCACGGCCAGGCCGTCGGACTGACCCCGACTGCGGTCGGACCCCCTGGGCATGGACCGACCCGACCGCGAATCCGCAGGTGGAGACGGCCGGTCAGCAATGGCCACCGGCCATTGCATCCGCGGAGCTGTGGGCGCTGCCCGACCGCGTCGTAGCGTCGGGGTCGCACCCTCCGGAGTCCATTGCGGCAGAGAGGATCTGACATGAGGTTGGGAAGAGCCGTGGCAGCGACTATGGCCAGTGCGGCGGCATTACTGCTGCTGTCCGCCTGCGGTGCGGACGGCCTCGCCGGGAAGATCGAGGACTACGACAGCGTCTCGGTCTGGCCGAGCGCGGATCCCGTCGGTCAACAGCCGACTGGCGAGCTGACTACCTTGGCTCCGGTGACCGTGGAGTGCTACGCGGCCGGGCAGGTCGACAGCAACGGAATGGGCTACGGCGCGTCCTACAAGATCTCCTACGATGGCGGAAGCGGCTACATCGACGCGGGCACCTCGATTTTGAGCGACAAAGGCGAAGTTTCCCCTGGGATGGTGCCGGCCTGCTAGACCGTCAGGGCCCGGGCCCGGCGTCGCGACCGAAGCGATCGCCGGGCGACTCCGAGGGCGAGCAGCTCCGCCGTGGCGAGGATTGTGAGGCCGGCCCGGCCGTGCGGCGGAGTCGGCTCGACTGCCGTCAGCAGGGCCATTCCCCGCAGGTCGTTCAGGGCAGGTTCCGGTAAGGTCGTCTTCTCATGGACGCGAGCGCAGAGCAGAAGATGATCGCTTGCCCATCGGGGCAGGTCATGCTGTCGGACCGGCGGACGCAGCGCAGTTGGCCGGTTGAGCTGGCGCCCTACCAACTCGCGGCGTACCCGATCACCCAGGCGCTGTACGCCCGGATCGCCGACCGGCGTCCCAGCGCCGCCCAGGGGGACCGGTTGCCCGTCGACGGCGTCTCCTGGTGGGACGCGGTCCGGTTCTGCAACGCCCTGTCCGAGCGCGACGGGTTCTCGCCCGCCTACCACTTCCAGGCCGGCGGCGAAGGCATCGAGTGGGACGCGTCCGCCGACGGGTATCGGCTGCCGACCGAAGCGGAATGGGAGCATGCCTGCCGTGCCGGTACGCCCGGGCCGCGTTATGGCCCCCTCGACGAGATCGCCTGGTATCGAGGCAACTCGAACGAGCGGATCCGTGAGGTGGGCCGCAAGCGGCCCAACGCGTTGGGTCTCTACGACATGCTCGGCAACGTGTGGGAGTGGTGCTGGGACGTCTACGACGCCGAGGTCTACGGCAGCTACCGGGTGCTACGCGGCGGTGGCTGGTTCGACGAGCACTGGAGCTGCCGGGCCTCAGTACGGCGCCGCAGCCACCCGACCTTCCGGGTCGACGACGTGGGATTCCGCCTCGCCCGCTCCGTGGTGCGCTGATCGGCGGGTGGTGCCGCTTCCGGCACGATCGATCTGCTGACCCGGCTAGCTCGACAGACATCCGTCGACCGACACCGAGAGCCCTCCGTCGCCCTGGCAGCCTGACCACCCCCCGAAGGAATTCCGGGGTCGACCACCAAAGCCGTTCGTGCGGGTTGTTGCGCCAGCTGCCACCCGCGCCGGGGCGCCCGCCGGATCTCCGATGAGCTCACCAGGACCGGGTTCCGGCGGCGCGGGCGCGGGCGGCCGTGCACCGGATCCCCGTAGACCGTCACCCTGACGCTGCAGTGGGGCTCAGCCGGATCGGCGATCCCGCCCCGGTCCTCATGGACGCCCTCCGCGTCACGGATCCGGTGCCGGTCGCCTCGCGCCACTGGATTCGGGAGCGGCTCCTCCCACGCTTCTGCTGATCACTGCGAGACGCTGAACCGGACGGCCCCAACCTACTGGCCCTGGGGCCGGGCGATGGGCCAACGTAGTGCGAACCGTATGACAGAGGAGAAGCCATGACCGTAGCCGTCGGATCGGGTGGCCGACCGAAGTACCTCGTCCTCGCCGCGATGATTTTCGCCGTCTCGATGACGTTCATCGACCAGACCATCGTCTCCATCGCCGTGCCGGAGATCCAGCGGGAGCTGGGTCTGAGCAATACCGGGGTGCAGTGGGCGGTCAACGCGTACCTGCTGTCGCTGGCCGCGCTGTTCGCCTTCGGCGGACGGCTGGCGGACACGGTCGGGCACCGGAAGATGGTGGTGCTCGGCGTGGTCCTGTTCGCGGCGGCCTCGGCGATGTGCGGGCTGACCCCGAAGGGCAGCCTGGCCGAGGCGTGGATCGTGACCTTCCGCGCCGTCCAGGGAGCGGGCGGAGCGATCATGTTCCCGGCCGCGCTCGCCATCGTGGTGCAGACCTACCCGCTGCGGGAACGCGGTAAGGCGCTGGCCCTGTTCTTCGGCGTCGCCGGCGGCCTCACCGCGATCGGGCCGGTCCTCGGCGGCTACCTCACCGAGTGGACCTGGAGGGCGATCTTCTGGGTGAACATCCCGGTCGCCCTGATCGCCCTGGTGCTGGTGTTCATCTCCAAGCCGGAGACCGAGCACAGGCCCGCGAGGATGGACTACCGCGGGCTTGCGCTGATCGCGTCCGGGGTGGCGCTCAGCGTGTTCGGTTTCCAGCAGGCCACGATCTGGGGCTGGAGCAACCCCGGCATCGGGATCTCCATCGGCGCGGGACTGCTGCTCCTGGTCGTGTTCGTCCAGGTCGAGCGGCGCACCGAGTCGCCGCTGATGAAGGTGGACATCTTCCGGAATCGGGCGTTCCTGTTCGAGAACCTGGTGCTGGGCATCGCCATGCTGGTGTTCATCCCGGTGTTCTTCTTCGGGAGCGAGTACGCACAGATCGGGCTGGGCAAGTCGGCCGGCGAGTCCGGGGTGATCCTGCTCTACTTCTTCCTCGGCTTCGTCGTCGCCGCGCAGATCGGCGGGCGGATGCTGGACAAGGGCGGTGCCAAGCGCCCGGTGGTGCTGGGCTGTGCCCTGTCCGCCGTCGGGTTCTACCTGTGGGCCGGCAAGGTCACCGGGCTCGACTTCAACGCCCAGCAGTGGCTCGTCGCCCTGGCCGGCGCCGGTATGGGTTTCATGCTCGGTCCCGCCAGTACGGACGCGGTGAACAGGGCATCCGTGCTCTCCTACGGCGAGGCCACGGGCATCACCCAGACCGTCCGCAACTACGCCGCCAGCCTGGGCCTGGCGATCCTGGGCACGATCTCGGTCTCGCAGTTCCACTCCCGGGTCACCAGCTCGCTGGTGGCGATGGGGATGCCCAAGGGGCAGGCGGCAGCGCAGGCCGCCAGGGACTCCCAGTCGCAGGGCGGGACGGGCAGCGCCGTCACCATCCCGCACTTCATCCGGCTCGACTTCGCCTACTCCACCCGCACCGTCCTCTACATCATGGCCGGGACGATGGCGGTGGCAGCGGTCGTGGCCTTCCTCGGCCTCCAGCGGGGACGCCAGGCCGACCCGGCGGAAGAGGCCGAGAGCGCCGCGGCCGGTCCGGGCAAGGCGGCCTGACGCCTCGGCGGACGGCGAGCCGGTCTGGTTCGGCTTCGGGATCCGCCCGCCCAAGCCGATCGGCAACGGGTTCGCCGGCGTCCGTGCCACCGGGGTGGAAGACCCGAACGCCAAGTACAGCCTGGACTTCGCCGAGCTCCACCCGACCTGGCTCAAGCGCCGAACCAGGCACGAAGGCGGTTCGGGTGATCATGCGCTCTCCTGCCGAGCACTCGCGGCCCGTACCGAACTACACGAACGGAGGCAGGGCATGGCAGAGTGCCGGAATGGACAGCGATGCACCTGGTGCCGTGCAGCAGGAACTTCATGACGTCAGAGATCAGCTCGATGCGCTGCGTTCTGGGATCTGTTCGAGGCTCCGGCTCTCCGCCTGGCGCCGGGGTCCCGACGGCGAGACCGTCACCATGCCGACCGACGAGGCGATCCTCGAAGCGATCGAAAGGCTGCAGATCACCATCGCTGCGTACGAGGCCCCGGTCGATGCGGCCGAGCTCCCTTGGGCCGCAATCGACGCGATGATCTTCGTGGGCCGCAAGATGCACGCCATCCAGGCGATACGGACCGAGTTCGGGGACGACCTTCGCCTGGCATTGGATCGACTCTGCGCCCGCTACAAGATGCTGCGACGCGAAAAACCCGACGGCTTCACCATCCCTGCCGAGACCTACTGGGATGGCTTCTACTCGTAGCTCCGGGCGGGTGACCGGCTCATGTCGTGGGTCACCCGCCCGCGCCACCGGCGCTCGGGCTGGAACCGGTGCCCGCGAAGGTCGAGGGCGTGCGCTCGAAGGCGGAGCGCCTGGCCGCCGCGTCCGTGTCACTGGACGGAGACCGGCCACGTCAGCCACTGTCAGCTCACTGCGGCCGGGACGGCGGATCGGTTGGCCGCGGAGCTGGACAACACCCTGGTGCGGAAGCCGGGCCTGCCGCGTGACCAGGGTGGTGGCCACGGCCGTTGCTGGGGCAGCGGGTGGGCTCGCACGCCGTGACTGCTGCTCGGCCTGGGAGACTGCCGGGATGGACACCTCGCACGAGCTTGCCCGTTCGTCCCTGCTTCGCCGGGGCTTCGCGTTGGAGTACGCCACGCTCGGCTGGAACGTGGTCGGCATCGTGGTGCTGGCCGTGGCGGCGCTGGCGGCCCGCTCGGTGGCACTGGCCGGGTTCGGGCTGGACTCGCTGATCGAGATCGGTGCCTCCACGGTGGTGGTCTGGGAGTTGTCGGGGACCGGCGAGGACCGTCAGCGCCGGGCGCTGCGGTTGATCGGCGGGGGTTTCGCGCTACTGGCGGTGTACCTCGCGGTGCAGTCCACGGTGGTGCTGGCTGTCGGCTTCCACCCGCACC
>Ga0302314_10008628_pt1 | contig 18113 bp, 19 predicted proteins | sample III_Palsa_N2_3_FD_200533 | JGI IMG/M metagenome (GOLD analysis project Ga0302314, IMG submission 200533) | Peat permafrost microbial communities from Stordalen Mire near Abisko, Sweden - III_Palsa_N2_3 | ecosystem: Environmental > Terrestrial > Soil > Palsa > Peat permafrost | place: Sweden...
CCTGGCCGAGCCCGGCCAGATCGCGACCAGCTGGCCGAGCCTGGATCAGCTCGATCCCGAGGAACCGGCGACCGAGCGGCTGATCGAATTGGCCAAGACCGCCGAGGAGGCCGCCCGCGCCGTGGCCGGCATCACCAATTCCGAAGGGGCCGAAGCGAGCTGGGGCCGGCACAGCTTCGCGATGGCCGCCTCGAACGGCTTCCGCGGCAGCTACGCCGGGTCGAGCCACGGCGTCAGCGTCTCCGTCCTGGCCGGCACCGGCGCCGGCATGGAGCGCGACTATGATTATTCGAGTGCCGTCTATGGCGCCGATCTCGAAGACGCGGCCCTGGTCGGGCGCCGCGCCGGCGAACGTGCGGTCCGGCGCCTGGGTGCCCGCAAGCCGGCGACCTGCAAGGTGCCGGTGATCTATGATCCGCGCATCGCCTCCAGCCTGCTCGGCCATCTGAGCGGCGCCATTTCCGGCCCCTCGGTCGCGCGCAAGACCAGCTTCCTCAAGGACAAGCTGGGCCAGCGCATCTTCCAAGCCGGCGTCACCGTGACCGATGATCCGCATCGCCGGCGCGGCTTCCGTTCGAAGCCCTTCGACTCCGAAGGTGTCGCCAATGCCAAGCGGGCGCTCATCGATGACGGCGTGCTGGCGACCTGGATCCTGGATCTGCGCTCCGGCCGGCAGCTCGGCCTCGCCTCGACCGGCAACGCCGTGCGCGGCACCTCCGGTCCGCCCTCGCCGGCGCCGACGAACCTCTACATGGAGCCGGGGCAGCTCTCGCCGGCCTTGCTGATGACCGACATCAAGTCCGGCCTCTATGTCACCGAGCTGATCGGCATGGGCGTCAATGGCGTCACCGGCGACTACAGCCGCGGTGCCTCCGGCTTCTGGATCGAAAACGGCGAGCTGGCCTATCCGGTCAACGAAATCACCATCGCCGGCAATCTCAAGGACATGTTCCTGAACCTCACCCCAGCCGACGACCTCGTCTTCCGCGCCTCGGTCAACGCGCCCACTCTTCGCGTCGATGGGCTGACGGTGGCGGGGAGCTAAGCGGTCGTTCGAAGGAGCGTCGGGGTAGTCGGGCGCATATCGGCCGGCGGATTGCCTGCAGGGCTAGGCCTCGCCAGCCCTGAGACTCAACCGCCCGAAATTGTCACGCTCCGGATCTCCGTCCAGTCGAGCAGCAGGCGGCGTTCGGTAAAGCGCCAATCGTCGCCGATCCGCGCGAACCGGTCCTGGTAGCGGATGTGCCAGACCAGCACCTGCATGCCGGCACCGGGCTGCTCATAGAGGTGATTGGCCGTGCAATAGGTCTCGCCCGAGGCCTCTGCCCCGTCGACCGTCACCACCTGGTTCTCCACGACATGCCGGGTCGCGTGGAAACGCTGGCGCAGCGAGGCCGGAATCGTGCGGATCTCGGCGCGGCCGTTCAGGCGGAAGCCCGGGCCTTCGATGACGGCATCCTCGGCCATGATCCGATCGAGCAGCTCGGGCCGGTTGCGGTCGGCGGCCTGGGCATAGAGTTCGGCTAGGCTCCGGAACACGCGCGGATCGACGGCGGAATCATCAAGCGGTTCCATCTTGTGTCTCCCGGCGGTCAGGCGGCGCTGCGATATTGCGCCACGACCTCGCCGATCGCGCGGACGACATCGTTGCGGCGATAGCCGAGCAATGCTGTCTCCGCTGGATCCGGCTCGTAATAGAGCGTGTTGCCCCGGCCGAAATAGATCGCCGAGTCGGGCAGCAAGGGATGCTCCTGGTCGAGCACCGGCGGCACCGCGCGCCCGGCGGCCCGGAAGAACGCACCGAAATAATCCTGGAACGACAGGTTCTCATCGCCGAGCAGATAGGCCTTGCCGTTCTCGCCGCGCAGCAGCGCGCCCTCGACCGCTTCCGAGAGCGACTGCGTCGAGATGAAATTCACCCCGCCCGGCGGCGCAAATTCCGGCATGGGCGCGAATTTGCCCTCGGCATACTCGGTATAGGCCTTGAACATGCCGACGACGAGCCCGGGTATCGACCCGACCACGAAGGGCGCGTTCACGCTGATCGCGCGGAAATCCGGCGTCGCCAGCGCGCGCACGCCGTCATCGGCAAGCTGGCGCGAGCGCACATAGGCATTGCCCTCGACCAGTTCGGGCGCCGCCTGGGGATAGAAGCTGCCGATATTGACGGCATGACGGATGCCGGCAGCGCGCGCCGCGGCGAAGAAGCGCGGCACGCCTTCGACATTGCTGCGCTGCCAATGCGCGGCGGCACTTTCGCCGCGCGGCAGGTGACGGATGTCGTTGCCGGCGGCAAAGACCAACGCCTCGAATTGTGCCAGTGCTGACGGCGCAAGGTCATTGGCGATGTAATCGCAGCGCAGAAAGTCGAGTGCGCCCAGTGGCGTGCCGGCTTGCGGCGGATTGCGGCCGGCAATGCTGACCTCGTGACCCTTGCCCGCGAGGTAGAGTGCGGCATGGCCGCCGATCATGCCGGCGCCGCCGACCACGAGAACCTTCATTGCACCTCCTCGATCTTGGTCGCACCAACCCGGCGCGTATCAGAAATTCATGCCATTGCCGGTAACGACCGGCACATTCGTCCACAACCCCTTGGGATCGCGATACCAGCCGCCGGCGGCGAGTGCCCCGCCATCGATATGGAGGGCGGTGCCGGTCACCCAGCTCGCCAGCGGGCTGGCCAGGAACAGGATGCCGCCGGCCATGTCCTGCGCCGTGCCGAAACGGCCGAGCGGGATCCAGCGCGGGATATGGCCCTGATGCTCTTCGGCGATGAGTTCGGCGACCCGCACCTGCGGCGTCTCGGTCGTCTCGGGCGCAATCAGATTGACCCGGATGCCGGAAGGCGCCAGCTCTACGCCCAGGCTCTTGGTGAAGCCGGTGAGGGCGGCCTTGAAGGTGGCGTAGACGGTGCAGTTCGGAATGGCGCGGAAGCCCTCGATCGAGGAGACGTTGACGATGCTGCTGCCAGGCGCGTTGCGGCGCAGCAGCGGGATCATGGCGCGCGTGACCGTGAAGACCTGGCGCAGATTGGTGGCGTAGAGGCGGTCGATATCCTCGTCGCTGCAGCGCTCGAACGGCCCGACCAGCATCAGGAAATCGCCGACATTGTTGACCAGGACATCGAGGCCGCCGAAGCGTGTCTCGATCGCCTGGGCCAGTGCCGCTACTGCCGCACCATCGGTGACGTCGCCTTCGACCACCAACGCCTCGACACCGGCGCATTCGAGTGCTGCCCGCAATTCGGCCGCGCGCGCCACATCGATCTCGATGGTGGCCACGCGGGCGCCGGCCAGGGCGAAGGCCTCGATCGCGGCCCGGCCGATGCCGGCACCACCGCCGGTGACGAGGACGGTTTTGCCCGTGAAATCGATCAACGCCGCTCTCCCTTGTCGGCTGCCGGTCATGGTTCCGGCGTTTCTGCCGGTTGTTTGCCCGGTGCGGAGGATCTTATGGACGCCGCGAACCCCTGACAACCAGGCACCCGAAAGTGCTATAGGTACCTGATGGAAACCATCGTGGCGGGGCTGAGTCGATGCAGGATTACCACCCTCTGACGCTCGAGATCATGGACATGGTCGGCGACAAGTGGACGCTGCTGGTGGTCTATACACTGGGCGGCGGCGCGCTGCGCTTTTCGGAACTGCGCCGGCGCTCGGCACCGATCAGCCAGAAGATGCTGACCCAGACGCTGCGCGCGCTCGAGCGCCATGGCATGCTCGACCGGAAAGTGCTGCCGACCGCGCCGCCACAGGTCGAATACGCGCTGACCGGCCTCGGCCGCAGCTTCCTCGCCGCCGCCAGCGTCATCTGCAGCTGGACCCGCGACAATATCGAGGATCTCAATGCCGCGCGCGAGACGTTCGACCAGGGACGCAAAGCGGCCTGAACCAGCCCGGCCGGTCGCGGGTATCTTCGTCGCACACCAGTGGTAGCGCCCTTGTGCGGTCATAATTCGGCGTATAGTTTCGCCTCCCCATCCCGGCGAAGGAATGCGACCCCGTGCTGAAGCCGCGCACCTACCTGATCCGGATGGCGATTTTCCTGATCGCCGTCGGCGTTATCGGCGGATTGCTGGCACCAGCGCTGCGCCACGCCTTCGAGGCCAATCTGGCGCTGAACGGCATGATCGCCGCCGTGCTGCTGATCGGCATCTTCTATATTTTCCGCCAGGTCGGCATGCTGACGCCCGAGGTGCGCTGGATCGACAATATCCGCAAGCATGACCGGGCCGCCCTCTCGGGCGATCTGCCGCGGCTGCTGTCGCCCTTGGCCAATATGCTGGGCGACCGGCGCGGGCGGATCTCGCTCTCGCCGGTCTCGATGCGCACGCTCCTCGACGGCATCGGCGCAAGGCTCGACGAGCAGCGCGAGACTTCGCGCTATCTGATCGGCGTGCTGGTGTTCTTAGGATTGCTCGGCACCTTCTACGGGCTCCTGGAGACCGTGCGCTCGGTCGGCGGTGTGGTTTCCAGCCTGTCGGCCGACGGCGCCGATGCCGCCCATGCCATGGATTCGCTGAAGCAGAGCCTGGCACCGCCGCTGGCCGCCATGGCGACGGCGTTCAGCTCCTCGCTGTTTGGGTTGGCCGGCTCGCTGGTGCTGGGCTTCCTCGATCTGCAGGCCGGCCAGGCGCAGAACCGCTTCTTCAACGATCTCGAGGAATGGCTGTCCGGCCTGACCCGGCTCTCCTCCGGCCCCGGCCTCGACAGCGAGCAATCGGTGCCGGCCTTCATCCAGGCCCTGCTCGAACAGACCGCCGACAGCCTCGACAATCTCCAGCGCATCATGGCGCGTGGCGAGGAAAGCCGGATCGAGGGCAACCAGACCTTTCTGCAACTGTCCGAGCGATTGGCGCTGATGACCGAGCAGATGCGCACCGAGCAGGATGTGCTGTTGCGTGTGGCCGAGACCCAGGCCGAGCTCAGGCCCGTGCTCGCCAGAATCGGTGATCTCGGGCGCTCCGGCTTCGGCATGGATGACGCGACGCGCAGCCATATCGGCAATCTCGACCGCATCGCCGGGCGCATCGCCGAGGAACTGACGCTGGGCCGCGACAAAAGCGTGCAGGAGATTCGCTCCGAGATCCGGCTGCTGGCCCGCACGATCGCGGCGCTGGCCGAAGCCCCGGAACGCTGATGGCGCTCTCCCGCCGCTCGCGCCAGCCGACCTCGATCAATATCTGGCCGGGCTTCGTCGATGCCCTGACCCAGCTGGTCATGGTCATCGTCTTCGTGCTGCTGGTGTTCACCGTCGGACAATTCTATCTGAGCGGCGCCGTCAGCACCCAGGACCTGACCATCAAGAAGCTGACCCAGCAGCTGAATGCGCTGACCGAGATGCTGGGCCTGGCGACCAAGAGCACTGACGAGCTGAAGGCCACCCGCGCCACGCTGACGGCCGAACGCGACCGTCTGACCGCAGCCCTCGGCGAGGCCAGTGCCGCCGGTGCTGACAAGCAGCGCCAGCTCTCCGAGCAGGAAGTGCAGATCGCGACCCTCAACGAGAACATCAAAGCGCTGCAGGACCAGCTGGCGCAACTGGCCGCAGCACTCGATCTGGCCGCCGCCAAGGACAAGGATGCCCAAGCCAAGATCGAGGATCTGGGCAACAAGCTGAACCTGGCGCTCGCCACCAAGGTCGAGGAGCTGGCGCGCTATCGCTCGGAATTCTTCGGCCGGCTGAAGCAGATTCTGGGCGACCGGCCGGATATCCGCATCGTCGGCGATCGCTTCGTCTTCCAGTCCGAGGTGCTGTTCGCCCCGGCCTCGGCCGAACTCGCCGATTCGGCGCGCCAGCAGCTGATCCCGGTGGTGAATGCGCTGCGCGAGATCCAGAGCCAGATCCCGCCCGGCCTCAACTGGATCCTCGAAGTCGACGGCCATACCGATCCGCGGCCGATCAACACGCCGGTCTTCCAGTCGAACTGGGAGCTGTCGACGGCACGCGCCCTCTCGGTCGTCAAATTCCTGATCGAACAGGGCATCCCGGCCGAACACCTCTCGGCCGCCGGCTTCGGCGAATTCCAGCCGCTCGACCGTGGCACCACCGAGGACGCCTATCGCCGCAACCGGCGCATCGAGCTCAAGCTGACGCAGCGCTAGGGAGCGCTCCGCCCGCAATGAGGCTGTGAAGAAATTACCGGATCCTAAGATTCCTTAGTGGGGCGGTCGTCCCTCTCTCTGAAGTTCGAAGCCTTTGGCAATATTTCCACAAGCTCAATGCGAGCCAGGGCATCGTGCGCTCACAGGATCCAGAGCAGCCTGGCCTCCGCCTTCGACACCGCCGCCCGGTCCAGGCCGATATCGGCGAGCAGCCGGTCGTCGAGCGCGGCCAAGACGCGGTGCTGGCGGATGCGCTCGGCCCAGGCGGCCTGCGCGTCCAGCAGCCGGGTCAGCAACCCGCGGAATTCGACCCCGCCACGGGGCGTCGGAAGGGATAGGTAGTCATCGGGGCAATTCATCGTCCACCTCCAGCCGGGACCTGGGGGAAACGCCCGGCACATCAATAGAATGGTGATTTTTCAGGGCTGCGGCAAACCAGAGTTTCTGCTAGGATGGCTTAGCTGAACTAAGCCAAACCGAGGTCCGGATGAGTCGCCTGCCACCGCTCAACGCGCTGCGTGCCTTCGAGGCCGCGGCGCGCCATCTGAGCTTCCTCAAGGCTGCCGATGAACTGCATGTCACCCCGGGCGCCATCAGCCAGCAGGTCAAGGCGCTGGAGGATCAACTCGGCATCGCGCTGTTCCGGCGCCTGCCGCGCGGCGTGCTGCTGACCGATGCCGGGCAGCTTTACGGCAAGCGCCTGGGCGAGATCTTCGACCAGATCCGCCGCGCCACCACCGATGTCTTGCGCGACGCCGAGCCGGACGGCCTCACGGTCGCGACCATGCTGTCCTTCGCCGCGCGCTGGCTGATCCCGCGGCTCGGCGGCTTCAACCTGGCCCATCCCGAAACCACCGTGCGTGTAATGGCCGATGGCAAGATCACGGATTTCAACACCGAGGATGTCGATCTGGCGCTGCGCTACGGGCCCGGCAATTATCCGGGGCTCCATGTCGAGCTGGTGTTCGCCGAGACCGTCTTCCCGGTCTGCAGCCCGGCGCTGATGCAGGGTGCCCATCCGCTGCGCTGTTTCGACGATCTGCGTCATCATATTTTGCTCCATGACGAGCCGAGCCCGAGCTATCACAATCTGTGTTGGCAGGGCTGGCTGGCGACCCAGGGCGTCGAGCACATCGACACCCGCCCCGGCCCTCGCTTCACCTATACTCATATGAGCCTCCAGGCCGCGGTCAGCGGCCTGGGCGTCGCGCTGGGCACCGATGTGCTGGCCGATGAGGATCTGGCGACCGGCCGGCTGGTCCGCCCCTTCCCGCACGGGGTCAAGAGCCACCACGCCTATTGGCTGGTCTGCCCGCCCGCAGCACTGGCCCGGCCCAAGGTCGCCGCTTTCCGCGCCTGGATCCTCGAGACCGGACGGCGCTTCAGTGCCGAACAGTCATCTTCCGCTGCCCTGCCGGAGCTGGCCGCGACCGGCACCGATTGACCGGATGGATACCGGTCGCGAGTTCGGAAGGCGCAGCCGATCGACCGCGCCTTCCACCCGGCTACGGCCTCTGGCGCGACAGGTCGACGATCCAGTTCGGCTCCCAGGTCTTGCCGCCATCATCCGAGAAGGATTGCACCATCTGTGCGGCGGTCGGGGAGATAGGGCTCCAGTAATACCGAACGTAGATCATGCGCCCGCCGAATTCTTCCTGGTCGTAGAATTCACCATGCCCATCGGTGAACCGACCGACCATGGGCGGCATCGGCAGCTGCCCCTTGGCCGCATAGACCAGGTAGATGCTCCACTCATGCGAGTCCGGATTGTACAGCCTCAGGGTCTGTCCGCGGATATGCAGGTGATTGGCCGGGCTGTCGACGTCGAATTCCTCGGCATTGGCGCGATCGTCCCAGATCTTCTTGGTGCTGGAGGTGCCGTCATACTCGACCCAATCATTCGAGCCGGACAAGGGATGCAACCGCTTCTTCAGATGCGCCTTCCAGTCGCCGATGAGGAAGTCGAAATCATGCAAGCCATCATGCTGCGGCGTCGCCGGCAGCGTCGCTTCGTTCGCCGGGGCCACGGCGGCGGGCTTGGTTTCCGGCGTGCTCGCCGCGGGGGCAGCGCGCGCCGCGCCGAGGGGCAGCAGGCTCAGAACCGCGGCTAGCAGCGACCGGCGCAGCACGCGACGGCTAATGGATATCGGCATCATGGGATCCTCGCTCGAAGTGGTGAGCGAGTTATGCGGCCCTAAACCTGACATCGAACGTCATGATTTAGACGGGCCCTCGACAAATTCTGACAGGCGGCAGCGGACCCCCGCCATCACTCGTCCAGATATTTCTCCGTGCCCGCGCCATCGAGACGACGTACGCGCGCAAGGGCCAGATCCTGCGGCGGCAGCAGGCGGGCATTGATGCCCATGCGGTCGCGATCGCGATCGACGGAGGACCAATGGGTCACGCAGCCACAGTTCCGGCAGCGGTGAAATTCGATGCTCCGGTCGTCCCACATGTAGATATCGGTAGCGGCATCGGGCGGCAGCAGATGAACCTGCGTCGGCGAATAATAGGCCCAGAGCACGCCATACCGGCGGCAGATGGAACAGTTGCAATCGGTCACCTCGGTCGGCGCGACATTAATGGCCAGCCGGACGGCACCGCAGTGGCAGGTGGCTTCAATCAAGATGTTCCTTCCTGATCGGCGATGGCGAACTTGGATGCGAGCTCGCGGGGAAACCTTCTCACAGGGTCGGGGGGCGAATCCAGTCTTGGCAGCGCTTCGATCGACGTCACCGGGCCGAGGGGCTTCCCGGGCTCGCGCGATTGCGTCAAGCTGGTGGGAACCCAGGATAGGCGGGCCTCGCCTGGCGAAGCCCGGCCAAGGAGTTCCCCGTCATGAATCCTGTCAGCCAATCCGACGCCACTGCCGTGGTCGAGACGATGCGCGCCATGTTCGCCGCCGCGACGCGCGACGACGAGGCCAGCCTGAAGCAGATCTTTGCCGATGATTTCTATGCCTTCGATGGCGGTGGCCGCTTCGACGGCATGGAGCTGGCCGGCCTGATCAAGACGGCCCATGCCGCCGGCAAGAGCTTCGTCTGGACCGTCAACGAACCCGACGTCAGACTCGAGGGCGATTGGGCCTGGATCGCCTATCACAATCGCGGTTCGATCACCGATGATGCCGGCACGACACCCATGACCTGGCTCGAATCGGCGGTGCTGAATTTCGACGGCCAGCGCTGGCGCATCCGGTTTTTCCATTCGACCCGGGCGAAGACGGCCGGTTAGCGCCGATCCGGCGCTGCCGCGCTCGGCCGTTCAGCCCGAATCCGATAGCAGCACCGAAATCCCCGAGCTCGGACGCCATTGCTGCTGTCGCGAGCATCATCCGTTTTACGGAAAGCAACCATTTCCCGGCTCGGAATGATTGGAAGAAAGACCATCTGAGGTTGCCTTCTCCCGATAACTGACGACTCGGTTGTGCTATTTCTATTTTGTCTCGCGGCGATCGTCGCCGCGAGACAGCCAAGGAGGCCACGATGCGCAAGCTGACGGTCTTCCTGGTGGTGAAGCTCAAGGCCCTTGGTTTCGAGATCGAGATAACCTTGAGGCTTCACCGGTAGGAAGGGGTCGGGGGTGTTCACGCACTCCCGGCTCCTTCCTCCAAAGATAGGGAATTTGCGACGATGCTGCAAGACGCCCGTGCGATGGAAATCATCCGGAAGGCACCTCTCGACAAGCGCCGCTATTCGTAGCTGGGCGCCGATGTCGAACTTGCGCGCAAGCTGCTACGGAACGAGTGGCCGCCCCCTTCACCCCTGCCGCAACCCCGACAGCGCATGTCGCGCCACCTTTTTCATCAGCGTCGGCAGCGCCTGTTCGCCGAACCGGTCGGGCCTAAGCCACAGCCCGAGCGTTGCCGTCGCCACCGGGTCGACCCGTCCGACCAGCACCGCTAGTTCCAGGTGGAAATGCGTGAAGGTGTGCCCGACCAGGCCGGGCAGCGCGCGCCAGGTCCGCGGCTTGACCGGGGCCGCAGCGGCCGCCTCGGCTTCGTCCCAAGCGGCCTCGCGCCAGGGGGTCGAGGGTATCTCCATCATGCCGCCGAGCAGCCCGGTCTCGGCGCGCCGGCGCAGCAGCACGGAACCGTCGGGCCGCACCAGCCAGAAGGCGACACCCCGGCGAATCGGCCGCTCGGGCTTGGCCCGCTTCAGCGGCAGGCGCTCGGGCTCGCCCTGGGCATGCGCCTGGCAGGCGCGCTCCCACGGGCAGAGCAGGCAGCGCGGCTTGCGCGGCGTGCAGATGGTGGCCCCCAGATCCATGGCGGCCTGGGCGTAGTCGCCGGGGCGGTCGGCCGGGGTCAGGGTCTCCGCATAGGCGCGCAGGATCGGCTTGGCATCGGGCAGCGGTGTCTCGACCTGGAACAGCCGGGCCATGACCCGCTCGATATTGCCGTCGAGCACCACGGCCGGGTGGCCGAAGGCAATGGAAGCAATCGCCGCCGCAGTATAGGCACCGATGCCGGGGAGTGCCCGCAACCCCTCCTCAGTCTCGGGGAACCGGCTGCCGGGCAGGGCGGCCACTGCCTTGGCACAGGCATGGAGGTTGCGCGCCCTGGCGTAGTAGCCCAGGCCTTGCCACAGATGCAGCACCTCGTCGAGCGAGGCTGCGGCCAGATCGGTCACCTGCGGCCATTTCGCCATGAAGGCGCCCCAATACGGGCCGACGGTTGCGACCGTAGTCTGCTGCAGCATAATCTCGCTCAGCCAGATACCATAGGGATCGGCGCGCTCGCCCGGTGCTGCGCGCCAGGGCAGGATGCGGCGGTTGCGGTCGTACCAGTCGAGCATAGACCGGGCCAGCAATTCGGATTCGGGGGAGCGCGGAGCAAGTGTCATGAAATCCCTGGGCAGCGCCGTCTCGAAAATTGCCGCCCCGGTGCTCGGGCGCCGGGGCTTCGGTGAAGCGCAGGTCATTCTGGAGTGGCCGGCGGTGGTTGGCCAGGATCTCGCCCGGGACAGCCTGCCGGTCAAGCTTTCCTTCAGCCGGGGCGACCGGCTCGACGGCACATTGCATCTGCGCGTGGCTACCGGGGCGGCGCTCGAGATCCAGCATCTGGAGCCGCTCATCATCGAGCGCATCAACGGCTTTTTCGGCTATCGCGCCGTGGTGCGGCTGGCGATCCGCCAGGGCCCGCTGCCGCAGCGCGCCCCGCCACGGCCGCCGGAACTCCGCCCGCTCAGCCGCGGCGAGAGTGCGGCACTGGAGCACGACCTCGAAGCAGTCAAGGATCCCGGGTTGCGCGAGGCACTCGACCGTCTCGGCCGCGCGGTGATCGGCACAGCCCCCGCGGCGAAATCCGTTTCGGCCGGCTTGCCAGCCGCAAAGAAAATCGATAGCGTCTAGATCTAGTGGTGGAGAGAAGAATGCGTCGCATCCTGTTGATGAGCGTTTGCGCAATCGCCTTTGGTCCGGGATCGGCCTTAGCCGGCTCATTGCCGCCGGTCGGCCCCGAGGATCAGGTCAAAGGCCTGGCCACGGCACCCGTGACCGTGATCGAATATGCCTCGCTGACCTGTCCGCATTGCGGCCGTTGGGAGACCGATGTCTTCCCGCAGGTCCAGAAGGAGTGGATCGACACCGGCAAGATCCGCTTCGTGTTCCGCGATTTCCCGCTCGACGGCTCGGCGCTGAAGGCGGCACAGCTCGCCCATTGCACCGGCGACCAGCGTTTCTGGGGCTTTCTGCAGGCGGAATTCGGCAACCAGGCCGTCTGGGCCCGGAGCGGCGACCCGACCGAAGAGCTGGTCAAGATCGCCAAGCTGGGCGGCGTCTCGGAAGCCAAGGCGCGGGCCTGCATGGCCGACGACACTCTGGCCAAGGCGATTTTCGGCAGCCGGACGCTCGGCGAGGAGGCCGGGGTCAAGGCGACGCCGACCTTCTTTTTCAATGGCAAGCTGATCGAAGGCGAGCTCCCCTATGAGGATTTCGTCAAGGATCTGCACGACGCCGGAGCCGGCTCGTAGCCGATAGGTAATAAGGCCACAGAAGGGGCCGTAGCGATTTGCAGTTCACCAAGCTTCGACTGACCGGGTTCAAATCCTTCGTCGACCCGACGGAACTCCTGATCGAGCCCGGGCTCACCGGGATCGTCGGGCCGAATGGCTGCGGCAAATCCAATCTGGTCGAAGCGCTGCAATGGGTGATGGGCGAAGCCTCGGCTCGGCGGCTGCGCGGCGGGGACATGGATGACGTCATCTTCGGCGGCACCACGACCCGGCCCGCCCGCAACATCGCCTCGGTCACCCTCTCGCTCGACAATAGCGAGCGCAAAGCGCCGGCCGGCCTCAACGACAGCGACGAGATCGAGATCGAGCGCCGCATCGATCGCGGCAAGGGCTCGACCTACCGCGTCAATGCCCGCGAGCAGCGCGCCCGCGACGTCCAGCTGCTCTTCGCCGATGCCGCCTCGGGGGCGGGTTCGTCGGCACTCATCGGCCAGGGCAAGATCGGCTGGCTGATCAATGCCAAGCCGAGCGAGCGGCGCCAGATCCTGGAGGAAGCCGCCGGCATCGGCGGGCTGCATGCAAGGCGGCACGAGGCCGAACTCCGGCTGTCGGCGGCCGAGACCAACCTGGTCCGCCTCAGCGACATTGCCGAGACGCTCACCACCCAGATCGAACGCCTGAAGAAACAGGCGCGCCAGGCCGAGCGCTATCGCCGGCTGTCCGAACAGATCCGGCTGTCCGAGGCGCTGGTGCTCTATCGCCATTGGCTCGACCAGACCGCCCGGCTGCAGCAGGCCGCATCCCGGCTGGCCGAGGCCGAGGCGCTGGTCGCCACGACGCTGGCATGTGCCGAAGCGGCAAGGGCGGCGCGGGACGAGGTTCAGGCCGGTTTGCCGCCGCTGCGCGAAGCCGCGGCCGAGGCGGCGCAGCAGGTCGAAAGGCTGAACGGCACGCTGCATCTGCTCGAAGCCGAGGAGCGGCGCCTGGCCCAGCTGGCCGAGGATAGCCGGCGCCGCCTCGCCCATATCGACCAGGATCTGGCACGCGAGCAACAGCTGGCGACCGAGGCCGGAGCGGCCCTGGCCCGGCTGCAGGCCGAGGCGGCGGCGCTCGAAACCCGGCTGGAGCACGAAGCGGTCGAGGCCGAGTCTGTCGCGGAACAGGTCGCAGCCGCCCAGCAGGTCGTCGCGGCGGCCGAAGCCGCCCTCAGCGACGCCACCGCGCGCAATGCCGGCCGGCTCGCGGAGCGCAGCGCGCTGATGCGGCGCCGGGCCGCGGTCGAGGAGCGGCGCCTGCGCTTGCGCAAGCAGCTCGCCGAGGCCGAGACCAAGACCCGCGAACTCGATCTGCTGAGCGTGTCCGAGGCCCGCCTGGCCGAAGCCGCCGGCGCGGTGACGGCGGCCGAGCAGGCGCTGACCGCCGCCCGCGACGCGGCCGAGAATGCTGCCCAGCGCATCCGCTCGGCCCAGGCCGCCGAGCAGGCGACAAGGCAGCCGGTGCAGGACACGGAGCGCCGCAGCATCAAGCTGCGCGCCGAGGTCGATGCGCTGAAAAGCGTGGTCTCGGCCGGGCTCGGCAAGGGCTTCGCCCCGGTGCTCGACCGCATCTCGGTCGCTCCCGGCCTGGAGACGGCGCTGGGGGCGGCGCTCGGCGACGATCTGCTGGCCGCCCTCGACCCGGCGGCACCGGTGCATTGGGCCAGCCTCGACGGCGAGACGCTGCCGATCGAGCCCCTGCCTGCTGGTGCTGAGCCGCTCGCCGCTTCGGTCGAGGCGCCTGCCCTGCTGACGCGCCGGCTGCAACGCATCGGCCTCGTCGCGGATGCCGCCACCGGTGCCCGGCTGCAGGGCGCATTGCGGCCCGGGCAACGCCTCGTGGCGCGTGATGGCGCCGCGTGGCGGTGGGACGGGCTGCGCGTCGCGGCAGGGGCACCGACCGCGGCGGCGATGCGGCTCGCCCAGCGCAACAAGCTGCGCGCCCTCGAATCCCAACGCGCCGCCCTCGACGGCGAGTTCGCGGCGGCCCAGGCCGCTCAGCGTGAGGCGACGGCGATCCTGACCGCCGCCCAGCAGGAGGAGCGCGCGGCCCAAACGGCCCTGCAGCGTGCCGGCCTGACCATCGGCACGGCGCGCCAGGCGCAGAACCTGCTGGTCCAGCAGCACGCCCAGGCCCAGCTGCGCCGCCAGGCCGCGCAGGAAACCCGCGAACGCCTGGGCCAGGAGTTGCTCGAGGCCGATACCCAGGCCGAGGAAATCGAGCGCGAGACCGCCTTGCTGCCCGATCCGGCGGCCGATCAGCACCATCTCGCCGAGATGCGGTCCGAGCTGGCGGGACTGCGCGAGGCGGATGGCCTGCACCGGCGCAATCTCGACCGGCTGGTCCGCGACGCCGCTGCCGGCCGAGCGCGGCTCGGCGCCATCGAGGTCGAGGCCGGCGCCTGGCGCCAGCGCATCGGCAATGCCGAGACCCATAGCCTGACCCTGGTCGAGCGGCGCGCCGTGTTGGTGGAGGAATCCCTGGCGCTCGACGAACGCCCCCAGGCGCTGGCGGCCGAGAAAACTACGCTGCAGGCGACCATCGCCGCCGCCCGCACCGCGGCCGAAACTTCCAGCCAGCAGCTGCGCGCGGTCGAGCTGAAAGCTGCCGAGACCGATCGGGCGCAGCAGGACGCGGCATCCCGGCATGGCGAGGCGCGCGAGCAGCGCGTCCGCGCCGAGGCGACCCATGAGCAGGTGCAGGAATCCCGCGCCGCTGCCTCTTCCCGCGCCCGCGAAACCTTCGAATGCCCGGCCGAACATCTGCCGCGCGTCGCCGGCATCCCGGCGACGGCAACCGAAGAGGCGACCGTCGATCTCGAGGCACGCTTCGAGCGGCTGAAGCGCGAGCGCGAGGCGATCGGGCCGGTCAATCTGATGGCCGAGACCGAAATGGCCGAGATGGCCGAGCAGCATGCCACCATCGTCACGGAATCGGCCGACCTGGTTGCCGCCATCGCCAAGCTGCGCCAGGGCATCCAGCAGCTCAATCGCGAAGGCCGTGAGCGGCTGCTGCAGGCCTTCGAGGCGGTCAACACGCATTTCCAGGAACTGTTCGTGCGCCTGTTCGGCGGCGGCCGGGCCTATCTCGAGCTGACCCAGAACGAGGCCGATCCCTTCGCCGGCGGCCTCGAAATCATGGCCAGCCCGCCTGGCAAAAAGCTGCAGATGCTGTCGCTGCTGTCCGGCGGCGAACGCGCCCTGACGGCACTGGCCCTGGTGTTCGCCGTGTTCCTGACCAATCCGGCGCCGATCTCCGTCCTCGACGAAGTCGATGCCCCGCTCGACGACGCCAATGTCGAGCGTTTCTGCCATCTCGTGCGCGAGATCGGCGAGCGGACCGGCACGCGCTTCCTGATCATCACCCATCACCGGGTCAGCATGGCGGTGATGGATCGGCTCTACGGGGTTACCATGGTCGAGAAGGGCGTCTCGCGCCTGGTCTCGGTTGAACTGGCAACCGCCGAAAGGCTGCGCCAGACAGCCTGAGCCCGCCGCTCCGTGCAAGACGCCCTCCGCTCGGCGCATGGGCAAAAGGGTGGTTTCGCCTTGACAGGCGGTGAAGCTGCCGCCTAATTTCCGCCGCGTTTTAAGCCGTCGTGGCAGCACGGGCAAGGATGGCGTTCGCCGCCGGAAGGGCCCCATGAAGGACACCGACAGGAACGGCTCGCCGGACCAGCTGGAGGCGCGGATCGCAGACGCGCGCCGCCGACAGCAGGGCAAGGAAGCCAAGCCCAGGGTGTCGGATGGCCTGTCCGGCAATTTCATGGGTGCCGCCTTTCGCATCGGCGTCGAGCTGGTGGCGGCGCTCGTCGTCTCTGTCGGATTCGGCTGGCTGCTCGATCGGTGGTTTGGCACGCGGCCATGGCTAATGGTCGCGTTTTTCTTTCTCGGCTCCGCGGCCGGCATGATGAATGTCTATCGCGTGGCCAATGGCATGGGGCTCGCGGCCGGCTTCAAGAAGCCGGGCGGAGCGGGGTCTGATGAAGCATAGAGGCGGCGCCGCACATGGCTGAAGCACACGAGTCACCGCTGGCACAGTTCAAGATCGAGGCGATCCTGCCGATTCATCTCGGCGGCGTCGACCTGTCGTTCACGAACTCGGCCGCCATGATGGTGTTCGCGGTGCTCGCCTGCACGGCGTTGCTGGTGCTGGCCGGCCGCCCGGCGGCGCTGGTCCCGGGCCGGCTGCAGTCGGTCGGTGAACTCGCCTATGAATTCATCGCCGGCATGGTGCGCGAGAATTGCGGCACCGACGGCATGAAGTATTTCCCCTGGGTCTTCTCGATCTTCATGTTCGTGCTGTTCGGGAATTTCCTGGGCATGATCCCCTTCACCTTCACCTTCACCAGCCACATCATCGTCACCTTCGCGCTGGCGCTGATGGTGTTCCTGACCGTGACAGTGATCGCCTTTGCCCGGCACGGCTTCCATTTCTTCAGCTTCTTCCTGCCGGAAGGCACCCCGCTGGTGATGGCGCCGATGGTGGTGGCGCTCGAGATCCTGTCCTACTTCATCCGGCCGGTCAGCCTGTCGATCCGACTTTTCGCCAATATGATGGCGGGCCACACCATGCTGAAGGTGTTCGGCGGCTTCGTCGTCGTGCTCGGCGTGTTCGGCGTGCTGCCCTTCGCCGTCAATGTGGCCTTGACCCTGTTCGAGTTCCTGGTGGCCGGGCTGCAGGCCTATGTGTTCACCATCCTGACCTGTCTCTACCTGAAAGACGCGATCGAGCTGCACTGACCGCTCGCGTCACCCCTTCTTTGTGAATTTCTGAAATCGCTTCTCAGAGGATAAGAAAATGGACGTTCAAGCCGCTCGGATGATTGGTGCGGGTATCGCCGTTATCGCCCTGTTGGGTGTCGGCATCGGTATCGGCAACATCTTCGCCACGCTGATCAGCTCGGTTGCCCGCAACCCGGCGGCGCGCGGCGACGTGTTCGGCATCGGCATCCTGGGCTTCGCGCTGACGGAAGCCGTCGCCCTGTTCGCGATGCTGATTGCGTTCCTGATCCTCTTCGTCTGAGGCCTGGCACCGGCCGGACCTCGTGTCCGGCCGGTGCTGATCCTGGACGAACCCGGACTCTCGGAGCGCCCAAAGCGATGCCCCAACTCGACGCGACCACATTTCCGCCTCAGCTGGCCTGGCTGGTTCTGAGCTTCATCGTCCTGTTCTTCCTGATGGCCAAGGTGGCGCTGCCTGGTATCGGCAAAACCCTGGCCCGTCGGCGCGGGCAGATCGACGGCGATCTCGACCGGGCGGCCAAACTCAAGGCGGAGATCGACGTCGTCATCCAGGCCTATGAGCGCGCACTGGCCGAGGCGCGCGCCCAGGCCAATGCCACGGTCAACGCCACCAAGGACCGGCTGGCCCAGATCGCTGCCGAGCGGCAACGCCAATCCATGGCGGCGCTGGCCGAGCAGACGAAGACGGCCGAGGCGCGGATCGACCAGGCCAAATCCCAGGCCATGGCCAATATCCGCGGCATCGCGGGCGAGGCCGCCAAGGCGGCGGCGCAACGCCTGATCGGCGAGGATTTCGATGACGGCCGGGTCTCGGCCGCCATCGACCAGGTGATGAAGGGACGCGCCTGATGAACTTCCACGACGCCGATTTTTTGATCGAACTGGGGATCCTGGGCGCGTTCGTGCTCGCGGTTGCGATCCTGATCCACCAGGGCTGGGGCACGGTCGCCAAGAGCCTGGACGCCCGCGCCCAATCGATCCGGCATCAGCTCGACGAGGCCAAGCGCCTGCGCGAGGAAGCCGAGACAATGCTGGCCGAATACCAGCGCAAGCAGCGTGACGCCATCGCCGACGCCCAGGACATCATCGTCCACGCCCAGGCCGAAGCCGAGCGCGTCGCCAAACAGGCCGAGATCGACCTCGAAGCGGCGATCAAGCGGCGCGAGGAACAGGCCCGCGACAAGATCACCCAGGCCGAGGTCAAGGCGCTCGCCGAAGTCCGCGGCGTCGCCGTCGATGTCGCGATCGAGGCGGTGCGCGTGCTGCTGGCC
>Ga0302314_10008630_pt1 | contig 18110 bp, 15 predicted proteins | sample III_Palsa_N2_3_FD_200533 | JGI IMG/M metagenome (GOLD analysis project Ga0302314, IMG submission 200533) | Peat permafrost microbial communities from Stordalen Mire near Abisko, Sweden - III_Palsa_N2_3 | ecosystem: Environmental > Terrestrial > Soil > Palsa > Peat permafrost | place: Sweden...
CGCTTGGGACGTCGGCGTCGTCAATGCGGCCTCTCGTACGTCCGCGCTGGTTCACGATCGCCGACGGCATCGGGTGCCCCGGAGTGCGCCGCCCAAACGGCTGCCCCCGCGAAAATACGATCTACCTGCCCGGCTTGGTCCCGATCCACCGCCGGAACCGGATAGACTGCTCCGCAGCGAAGGGGAGTAGTCCCAACGCTGGGCTGTCGACATACTGGCCGGATCCTCGGCCCGGCACCCAGGGCGTGCTCAGGCACGCTGGGCGAGACCTTCGGCCGCAGCTGACCGCTGCCGTGCCGAAGCCTCCCCGGAAGATCCGGACGCTCCCGGTGCGGCCCGAACCGAGAGACCTCTCCCGTGGACCTCGCCGTCGTCCTGACCGTCTTCGCCCTGATCTTCCTGGCCGAACTGCCCGACAAGACCGCCCTGGCCAGCCTCGTGCTCGGCACCCGCTACCGGCCGCTGCACGTCTTCGCCGGGACCGCCGCCGCGTTCACCGTGCACGTCGTGCTCGCCATCGCCGCCGGAAGCCTGCTCACCCTCCTGCCGCACCGCATCCTCGAAGCCGTCGTCGGCGCCCTGTTCCTGATCGGCGCGGTGCTGATGCTGCGCGGGCGGCACGAGGCCGAGGAGGAGGACCTCGGGCTGAAGGAGGGCACCGCCCCCACCTTCCTGAAGGTGTCCACCACCAGCTTCCTGGTGATCCTGGTCGCCGAGTTCGGCGACCTGACCCAGATCGTCACCGCCAACCTCGCCGCCAAGTACCACGACCCGCTCTCCGTCGGCCTCGGCGCCGTGCTGGCCCTGTGGGCCGTGGCCGGCCTGGCCATCGTCGGCGGGCGCAGCCTGCTGCGGGTCGTGCCGATCACGGTGATCACCCGGATCGCCGCCGTGATCATGCTGGTGCTGGCCGGGTTCAGTCTGGTCGAGGCCGCCCGGGGCCATTGAGACTGTAGGGTCAAAAACCGGGGCTCATAAATGGGGCTCATAAGACTGGGGGTCACCGAGGCGGCATGATGGCACTCATGTCGTGGAACCGGATACGTCTGCGCGCCGGGCCGGCGGAAGAAAACTCTCCGCCGGTTGAACCGGCCGCAGATCCACTACGTGTCCCCACTGTGGCCGCGAGCACCGAAGCACTCGACGAAACGGCGTTGCGCCTGCTCTACACCGAGCACGCCGGCCCGGTCCTGGCATATCTGCTCAAACTGACCGGCGACCGGGCCAGAGCGGAGGATCTGCTCCAGGAGACGATGCTGCGGGCCTGGCGCAGACCCGCCGTGTTCGAACCCGGGCGCGGACCGGTCCGCGCATGGCTGTGCACCGTGGCCCGCAACCTGGTCATCGACGACATCCGGGCCAAGGCCGCGCGCCCGCACGAACGGGAGCTGACCGAGCACACCGAGGCGGCGACCGACGGGGCCGACCCGTACGAGACCGCGCTGCGCGCCTGGGACGTCGCCGACGCGCTGGCCGGGCTCAGCCCGCAGCACCGAGCCGTCCTGGTCGAGGTCTACTACCGGCACGCGACCGTCGCCGAGGCCGCGGCGACCCTGCGCATCCCGCCGGGCACCGTCAAGTCACGCACCTTCTATGCATTACGCGCACTGCGCCTGGCCTGCCAGGAAAGGGGAATCACGCCGTGACTGACCATTCGGGACGGTGCACCGACCCCCAGAACCCCGCCCTGCGCGAAGCCCTCGGCACCTATGTCCTCGGCGCGCTGGACCCCGACGAGACCGACCGGGTCGCCGCGCACCTGGCCCGCTGCCGCAGTTGCCGCGAGGAGTACCTGGAACTGCTCGAAGTGCTCCCCCTGCTCGCCGCCGTCACCGAGACCGAGGCCCTGCACGGGCCGGTACAGCCCGGCCCGGAGATCCTCGACCGGGTCCTGGCCGCCCGCCCCCAGAACCCGGCCACTCCTGAGCGGGACTCCGCCGAACACGCCCGTGGTGAGCACGGCCGCGCGCCGCGACGCTCCCGGCGCACCAAGTACACCCTTGTCGCCGCCGGCCTGGTGCTGCTGGCCGCGGTGGGCACGATCACCTTCCACCTGCCCACGCAGCAGCCGTCCGTCCAGACCGCCTGGACTGCCACCGCCGCTTCCAAGCGCGACTCCGCCGATCCGGACGCCTGGGCCGACGCCTCGGTCCGGGTCACCGCCACCACGTGGGGCTCGGCGATCTCGCTGACCATCCAACACGTGCCCAAGGGCTATGAGTGCACGATGATCGTCGTCGCCGACGACGGCCACCGCGAACCGGCCGGGACCTGGAAAGCGCCGAACTCGGGCACGATCACCATCCCGGGCACGGCCGGCATCGACCCGGACGAGATCGCCTCCATCCAGGTCCAGCTGCCCAGCGGGAGAACGCTGGTCACCCTCAACCGGCCGTGAACCGGGCCGAGCACGCGCGCCGCGTCACTGGTCGTCCTGGTTCTCGACGTAGTAGCTCGGCCCGCACGAGGAGGTGGCCGCCGCAGCGGCCGATTTGGTCCAGACCCCGGTCGACGTGCCGTCGCTGAGGTCGGTGTAGACCGCCGACGCCTCGACCACGTACCGGTACTGCTGGTCGATCGACCCGCCCACCTCCGCGCTCTGGTAGCCGGGGTTGCCGCAGACGTTGTGGCCGGTGCCGGAGGTCGGGCACCAGAACCCGAAGTCCCACGAATGGGAGTTGAAGAAGCCCTGGAAGCTGGTGTACGCCTGCTCTGCCGTGGCCGAGTCGTCGAACGGGAAGATCTGGACCGAGACCAGGACGTCGTTGTCGGCGGTGACGGTGCCGCTGGACTCGAGGTAGGAGCCGGTCATGGACGCGGTGCAGTCGTCGCTGCTGAGGGTGTCCTGGATGTTGTTGCTCATGTCCGGCGCGATGCAGGATTTCTCGCCGCTGGCCACCAGCGTGTACTGCACGTTCTCGCTGTCGGTGAAGGTCTGCGGCAGCAGCGCGGCCGCAGTGAACGGCATCTGATCGGTGGAACTGTCGTTCAGCGTGGTCGCGTCGAACTCGGTGGGCTCCGGCGTGATGTCCGGATCGGTTTCCGTCGGCGCGACCGTGTACGCGGGTATGATGGCCGGTGCCGAGGTAGCCGGCGCAGTCGTGTTGACGCCGTCACCCAAGTTGTTCGAGTTGTTGGAATTGTGCGTCGTCCAGACGATGAGGCCGGCGACCAGACAGACCGCGGCCACCGAGGCCACGACCAACCCGGCGGTCCGGTTGCCGCGCCGGGCTCCTGGTGCGGTCGGCACTGCCTCCGGCGAAGGCTGGCCCCACACCGGAGCATCGGACGGCTGCGCCAAGGGCGGTGAGTACATGGGCGGCATTGCCATGGGCGGCGAGTACGCAGCCGGTGCGTACGTGGGCTGAGAGTCTATCGGCAGCGGGAACGTGGCCGCCGGCTGCGCGAAAGGCGGTTGCGCAATAGGCGGTTGCACGATCAGCGGCGCGTACAAGGGCGGCTGCGACGAATCGACGAACGGCTCCGCCACGGCGAACGCGTTCCGGGTCGGCGGCGCAGGCGGGGTGCCTATTCGGGTCATCGCCTCCGCGAAGGCGACCCGCTCGGCGATCCTGGCCCGAACCACGGCCGGCCAGTACTGCCCTTGACTACCGAACGGCCCCGCCGCCGGTGCGGGAGGCAGCTTGGCCCCGGCCCACGCGACCAACTGCGCCGCCGTGGGGCGGGCGGCCGGATCCTTCACCAGGCAGGCGGCCACCAGCCTGGCCAGCTCCGGATCCACCGCGTGCAGCCGCCCGAGCTCCGGCTCGCTGTAGACGACCCGGAAGAGCACGTCAGGCCCGGCACCGTCGCCGAACGGCGGCTCTCCGTACGCGGCGTAGCAGACCAGGCCGCCGAGGGCGAACACGTCCACCGCCCCGGTCAGCTGCTTGTCGGCCATCGCCTGCTCGGGCGCCATATAGGCGGGGGTACCCACGGCCTGCCCGGTCAGGGTCAGCCGGCTCTGGTCAGCCGCCCGGGCCACCCCGAAGTCGATCACCTTGAGACCGTCGAGGGTCAGCATCACGTTGGAGGGCTTCATATCCCGGTGCACCATACCCAGCGGGTGCATAGCGTCCAGGGACCGTGCGACCTCGCGTACCAGCAGCCACAGGTCGGCGGGCGGCAGCCCTGCGCCGCCGAACGCGAGCGCCTGCGAGAGGGTGAGTCCGGGCACGTACTCGGTGGCGAACCACGGCGGCCGCGCGGCCCGTTCCGAGGCCAGCAGCCGCGCGCTCAGCCCGGGTGGCAGCCGGGCCAGATTGTCCAGCTCGTGCCCGAAATGCTCCAGGAAGCGCTGGTCCTCGGCCAGGTGCGGCAGCACGAGCTTGACCGCCGCGCACCGCCCGGACGGGTCCAGGCCCAGGTACACCCGGCCCATCCCGCCCGTGCCCAGCACGCCGGCTATCCGGTACTGGCCGATCCAGGGCGGATCCCCGGGCCCGAGCGGGCCGGCGCCGCTGCCGGTCAGATCCACACTTGGTGCGCGATCGCTGTCCATACCACGCAGTGTAGTGCTGTATCAGCTTACGTTCACTGATCATTTCCGATCTGGACGGCTTTCTCAAAGGGCTGGTACTGAACCGTTGTAGCCGGTAATCCGTGAAAGGGGGGAAGGGCGCTGACCGACAGTGCCCCGGAACCTTGGAGCGACAATGATCCAGAAGACGATGACCGGCCGGTCTGAATCCGTCCGGTCCGGCGCACTCGCCGGCGCCGGACCGGAGCTCATCGCGATACGGCTGGTCGGCGCCCTGCTCGCACTCGCCGTCAGCGCGGTACACGTGGCCGACCAGGGCGGCGTGGCCGCCTTCACCTCACCGGACTGGATCGGCTGGAGCTACCGGCTGATCGAGGTCGGCGGCGTGCTCACCGCGCTGGCCGTCTTCCTGCCCCGGCCGCCCTGGCTGGGCTGGGCCGCCGGGGCGCTGCTCGTCGCCGGACCGTTCCTCGCGTACCTCACCTCGCGCAGTGTGGGCGTTCCCGGCGACCCGGGTGACGTCGGCAACTGGGGCTACTGGGTCGGTACCGTGTCACTGTTCATCGAAGCCGCGCTGATAGTGCTGAGCGTCGGCATGCTGCTGGCTACGCGAACCCGCCAGGCGACTGTTCCGGTTCTGACATCCGCCTGAGCTTCGTCACATGTTGTGGTAGGCGCCGGTGCAGATGTTGATGTAGCTGTTGGAGTTGAACGACTGGCCATCCTCGGGGAAGTACCACTCGATCTCCTGGTACATCAGCTTGCCGTTGCAGGTGCCCAGATCGAACGCGACGACTGTGGCGGCTGCCTGCGTGCCGGAAGCGTCGCTCTGGCCCGGGGCGATGTACTCGGCGGTGCCGGAGCCCGTGGCCTTTGTACTGCCCCAACCCGACCAGATCACCCCGTTCACCAGGCCGGACGGGTCGCCGCCGTTGAAGATGGTGGCCGGCTTGACCGTGCCGTAGCCCTTGGCGTCCGGCGGGGCCCAGGCGGAGGTGCCGAGGGTGGGAACCGCCGCCTGCTGGGTGGGCGCGGCAGCCTGCGTGGTCGGCGGGGCCGGCGGCGGGGTCGTGCTCACCGGGGCGCTGGTGGTGGTCGCGGCCACCACAGCCGGGCTGGTGGTGGTGGCGATCGCCGGGTCCGTCGTCGTGCTCGCGGCGATCGGCGCAGAGGTCGTAGACTGGCATGCGGTGAGCATTGCTCCGGCTAGACATACGCCTGCGGTCGCGAGCACACGGCGGGTAGCAGTCTTCTTGTTCATTGGGGTCCCTCCCAGGTTGTGGTGGCATGTACTCGGCGACCTTGTGTCGGCCTCACAGAGAAACAATGCCCATTGGCGTTGGAACTGCGGTGGTGTCCCGTTGGTCCACCGGATATGCGTGGTGGGAACACTATTCGGCGATTCCAATGACCAGGAGATTACTTACTTGTGTGGTCGCGCGCGGGTAAATCGCCAAGATTATTCGCCGTCCATGCCAGAATGATCGAATGACCTCCGACCGCCGCTCTCGTGCCGTCGCGTCGCTGCGCGGCCTTGCCGTCGGCGACGCGGTGGGTTCCTGCTTTTTCGTCCCCGACAATCTGCCAGCGCTCACAGCGCTCGAACTCCCGCCGGACCCGTGGTTCTGGACCGACGACACGGAGATGGCTTGCTCCGTCTTCGCGATCCTGGACCGGCATGGCCACGTCGACCAGGATGCCCTGGCCGCCTCGTTCGCCGATCACCACGACTTCGACCGCGGATACGGCGCCGGGGTCAACCGGATGCTGCGCCTAATCCGGCAGGAGGGCGGGGACTGGCGGCAACTGGTCGCCGAGTCCTGGGACGGGCGCGGGTCCTGGGGCAACGGCGCGGCGATGCGGGTCGCCCCGCTTGGCGCCTACTTCGCCGGGGACCTCGACCGGGCGGCCGCCGAGGCCGCGCTCTCGGCCGAGGTGACGCACACCCACCCGGAAGGGGTGGCAGGCGCGGTCGCCGTCGCGGTCGCGGCGGCACTGGCTGCGGGCGAGCCGAATTTGCGCGGCGCAGAGTTCCTGGACGAGGTCGCCGAGCGAACCCCGCCGGGACTGGTGCGCGACGGCATCGGTCACGCGATGTCCTTGCTGCACCTGGACGATCCGCGTAGTGCGGCGGCGGCGCTGGGCAACGGCCGCTACATCTCCGCCCCGGACACGGTCCCGTTCACCTTGTGGGTCGTGGCGAAGCATCCCGGCGATTTCACCGGCGCGTTCTGGGCCACCGCGTGCGTCGGCGGGGACATCGACACCACGTGCGCGATCGTGGGCGGGATCATCGCCGCCGGGACCGGCCTCGACGGCATCCCGGAGACGTGGCTGGAGCGGTGCGAGCCGCTCCCGGCTTGGGCCTCGGCTAACGCACTCGGCGAGCCGACTTCCGGCTCGGCGCGGTAGGTGCGGACGGCAGAACGACCCGCACTGCCCGGTAGTCGTACCCGTCCTGCTTGAATCCCGGGGCCTCCCAATGCAATTCGACCTGCGCGCCGGGTTCCAGCTTGCGGTAGCCGGACATCTCGATGTTGGAGTAGTGCGCGAAGCACCCGCCGGGCGTTTCCGGCGAGTCGAGCACTCCCCATCCGTCCTCGTCCGACCATTCCCGAACCACCGCGATCACCATGGTGGCAACCTACTGGAGCGAGCAGATTCGGGCCCGCGATTTTCCGGGCGTTCCACCTTCGAGTTACCACGATCGAGCGGAAATGGCCGGTCTGCGCACGCCACCCGTGACTTCAGGTTGATGTCCGCGTTCGCCCAACGGTAATCGAATGTCAATCCTGAAAGAGACAAAAAGATGATCAAGCAGTACCTGGCCGTCACGGTCGCGGGCCTCGGTCTCACCCTGGCGGCTGCGGGCTCGGCCGCGGCCGACACCGCGGGCCCCGACTTGGGCAGCGTCACCTTCACCACCCCGGCCGGCGACGGCGGGAACGGCCTGCTCACGTTCACCGCGCCGATGGTCAACGGCCGCTGCGCGCTGCCGTGGTTCGGCACCGTGGTCGAGGGCACCAGCACCCCGATCGGCTCCACCAGCGTCGTCTGCGACGACCTCACGGCGCCGATCACGCAGAACACGAGCGGGACGAACATCCTTCTCTAGGAGCGTTCCAGGCCTATTCCAGGCCTGCTCCAAGACCGTTTCATCAAGAAAGGGCGGCGGCACATCGAGCGCCGCCGCCCATCTCACAGCCCTAGTCGGATCGACTAGCCGAGCAGGCCGCTGAGCAGGCTGCCGGGGGTCGGGACCGTGTTGCCCTGGTCGACCGGAGCGGTGTTGCAGGCGTTGTAACGCGCGTCGCCCACGCCGCCCTGGTTCCACGGCGCCGGGCAGGAGACGACCACGTTGACCAGCGGGCCGCCGACCGTACCGACCAGCTGGTGGATCGGGGCGGTGGCGTACACCGGCGCCGCCGCGACCTGACCGAACCCGGTCACCAGCGGCTTGGTCGTCGGAGCGCCGGCCGGCGGGGCCAGCGGGCCCGCGGGTGCGGCCGAGTTGCCCTGGTCCACGGGAGCGGTGTTACAGGCGTTGTAACGGTTCCCGCCGACGCCGCCCTGCAGCCACGGAGCCACGCACGCGAGGTCCACGTTGATCAGCGGGGCGCCGACCGAGCCGACCAGCTGGTTGATCGGGGCGGTGGCGTATACCGGCGCCGCGGCGACCTGGCCGAAGCCGGACACGATCGGGTGGGTGATCGGGGCGGCGGGCGGGGCCGGGGCACAGGGGACGTCGGCGTAGGCGGCCGCCGGCAGCATCGCCGCGGTCACCGCGACGGCCGCGAACAGAGACTTCTTGAACATGATGACTCCTCGTCAGAAGTGGAGGATGCCTTCACAACGGCATCACATACTTGCCTCAACGCCGCCGACCCGGCAAAGGACACTCGGCTTCGCCCGTTCAGCCCCACGTTTGGCCTATTCCGCCTACGAATAGACAACAGCCGTATATAGCAATTCTTGGATATTGCATATCCGACAGCGGCCGCGCGCTCCACCTCGCCGACCACTTTGAATCAGTACCCGAGCACCGCGGATCGACGCGACGGGCACCAGGGATTCACTGTCTCGCCATCAACCGGCCACCTACCTGGCATTGCCCGGCTTTGTCCGATTCGGATGGCCCGGATGATATTCTGCGCTAGGTCGGTCGACCTCGGATCTCGCGCGCCGCCGGCTCGCCGCGTGCGGTCCGCCGGGGGAGATCGCACGTCCTGTCCTCGTTCTAAGGTGTCCCCGTTATGGCTGAGCCGTCACTGGCCAGACCTGTCACTGCCCTGTTCGACGCGTCCGCGGCCACCCCCGAGCCACGAACGCTGATCGACGTGCTCGACGCGACCGCGCGGGAGTTCCCCCAGGCCGCGGCGCTCGACGACGGGAGCCGCCGGCTCGACTACGCCGGTCTGCGGGCGCAGGCCGCGGCGATGGCAGAGCGGCTCGGCGCCGCCGGAATCGGCCGCGGCGACCGGGTCGGGGTGCGCATCCCCTCCGGCACGGTCGACCTCTACATCGCGATCCTCGGCGTGCTCGCCGCCGGAGCCGCTTATGTGCCTGTAGACGCGGACGATCCGGACGAGCGCGCCGAACTGGTCTTCGGCGAGGCCGGCGTTCGAGCGGTCGTCACGGCCGAACTGACGATCGAAGGACAGAAGGCCGATCCGGCATTCGAGGGCGAGCAGATCGGCGAGGCAGCCGAGGTCATAGAGGCCATAGAGGCCATAGAGGCCACCGAAGTGACAATCGAGTCGGCTCAGACGCGCCTGCCCTCCCCCGCGGACGACGCGTGGATCATCTTCACCTCCGGTTCCACCGGCAAGCCCAAGGGCGTGGCGGTCAGCCACCTCAGCGCCGCCGCCTTCGTCGACGCCGAGGCCCGGCTGTTCCTCCAGTCCGCGCCGATCGGGCCCGGCGACCGGGTGCTGGCCGGCCTGTCAGTGGCCTTCGACGCATCCTGCGAGGAGATGTGGCTGGCCTGGCGGCACGGCGGCTGCCTGGTGCCCGCGCCCCGGGCGCTGGTGCGCAGCGGGATCGACCTCGGGCCCTGGCTGGTGGAGAACGCCGTCACCATCGTCTCGACCGTGCCCACGCTCGCCTCGCTCTGGCCGGCCGAGGCCCTGGAGAACATCAGGCTGCTGATCTTCGGCGGCGAGGCCTGCCCGCCGGAACTGGCCGAGCGGCTGGCCGTGGGCGGGCGCGAGGTGTGGAACACCTACGGTCCGACCGAGGCCACCGTGGTGGCCACCGCCGCCCTGCTGCACGGCGGGGAGATGGTCAGGATCGGGCTGCCGCTGGACGGCTGGGCCGTGACCGTGGTCGGCCCCGACGCCCGACCGGTCGCCATGGGCGAGTCCGGCGAACTGGTGATCGGCGGGGTCGGCCTGGCCCGATATCTGGATCCGGCAAAGGACGCCGAGAAGTACGCACCGCTCCCCTCGGTGGGCTGGGATCGCGCCTACCGCAGCGGCGACCTGGTCCGCGCGGAGCCGGAGGGTCTGGTCTTCCTCGGCCGCGCGGACGAGCAGGTCAAGCTCGGCGGCCGGCGGATCGAGCTCGGCGAGGTGGACGCGGCCCTGCAGGCGGCGCCCGGGGTGCGCGGCGCGGCCGCGGCGGTCAAGGGCCCGGCCGGCGGCAACCAGATCCTGGTCGGCTATGTCGTGCCGCTGTCCCCGGCGGACTTCGACCCGGCTCTCGTGCGCGAGCAGCTGGCCCGGAGCCTGCCCGCCGCGCTGATCCCGCGGATCGCGGTGGTCGACGAGCTGCCGACCCGCACCTCCGGCAAGGTCGACCGCAATGCCCTGCCCTGGCCGCTGCCCGGAACCGGCTCGGCCGGCGGCGGCCCGAACGGGGCCCAGGACGCGACGACCGGTCCGATTCCGCTCTCCGCCGCCGAGGAGCAGCTGGCCGAGCGCTGGGCGCAGATCCTCGGCGAGCGGCCGGCCAGCGCCGACATCGACTTCTTCGACGTGGGCGGGGGCAGCCTGGCCGCGGCCCGGCTGGTGTCCGCGCTGCGGGTGGACCATCCGACCGTCACCGTCCGGGACGTCTACGACACCGCGACCCTGGGCGCCCTCGCGGCGCGACTCAACCGGCTTCCGCGCAAGGCCACCACCCCGGTGGCGACCGCGCCGGACGTGCTCCCGCTGGCCCGCGGCGGACGGATCGTCCAGGCGCTGCTGCTGCTTCCGCTGGCCACGATCGGCGCGGTCCGCTGGCTGACCGTGCTGGCCGCGCTGGGCAACTTGGTCGATGCCCGCTGGGCGCCGCACGTGTCCTGGTGGTGGGTGCTGGGCGGTTTCCTGGTCTTCCTCACTCCCTTCGGCCGGATCTGCGTGGCCGCCGCCGGCGCACGACTGCTGCTGCGCGGGATCGGGCCCGGCGACTATCCACGCGGCGGCAGCGTGCACTTGCGCCTGTGGACTGCCGAGCGCTTCGTCGAACGGGTCGGCGCGCTGAGCGTGTCCACCGGCCCGTGGAACACCCTCTACGCCAGACTGCTCGGCGCCACCATCGGCGCGGACGTGGACCTGCACTCCCCGCCGCCGGTCACCGGCCTGTTGCGGGTGGCCGAGTGGGCCGCGATCGAGCCCGAGGTGGACCTGTCCGGCCACTGGATCGATGGCGGCCGGCTGTGGATCGGCGAGATCACGGTGGGCGCCGGGGCCTCGGTCGGGGCCAGGTCGACCCTGCTGGCCGGGGTCCGGGTGGGGCGCAACGCGCGGATCGCGCCTGGGTCCTCGGTCGGCGCCGACGTGCCGGCCGGGCAGGTGTGGGCCGGATCGCCGGCCGGGCGCGAGGGCAAGGCCGTCAAGCCGGTCGAGCGCCCGCCGCGGTCTCGGCACTGGTCGATGGTCTACAGCACGACCGGAGTGCTGCTGGGACTGCTCCCGGTGCTCGCGGCGCTGCCCGGCTTGGCCCTGCTCGCGTGGTTCGCCAGCGACGCGACCACACCGTGGCGGGCCTTCGGCTCGGCGCTCTACGGGATCGCGCCCGCCACCCTCGCCTTCCTCGTGGTCTACGCCGCGGTCACTCTGATCTGCGTCAAGGTCCTGAGTATCGGCCTGGTCGCGGGCGACCACCCGATGCACAGCCGGCGCGCCTGGCAGACCTGGGCCGTGACCCAGCTGATGTCGATGGCCCGGGTGTGGCTCTACCCCCTGTACGCGAGTGTGGCCACCCCGGCCTGGCTGCGGCTGCTGGGAATGAAAGTCGGCAGGGACGTGGAGCTATCCACAGTCCTCGCAGTGCCGACGATGACCACCATCGCCGACGGCGCCTTCCTCGCCGACGACACGATGATCGCCCCCTACGAGCTGGCCGGCGGGTGGATGCGGGTCGGCGAGTCGTTCATCGGCAAGCGCGCCTTCGTCGGCAACTCCGGGATGGTCGCCCCCGGCCGCAAGCTCCCGAAGGAGAGCCTGGTCGGGGTGCTGTCCGCGGCGCCGGCCAAGGCCAAGCGGGGCAAGTCCTACCTCGGCATGCCGCCGGAGAAGCTGCGCCGGGCCGGCCAGGACGTGGACCAGGGCCTGACCTACGATCCGCCCCGGCGGCTGAAGCTCGAACGAGCCGGCGTCGAGCTGTGCCGGTTCGTGCCCGCAGTGCTGACCGGCGCATTCGCCCTGCTGGCGATCGCGGTGCTCGCGGAGGTGGCCGAGAGCTACGGTTACCCGCTGGCCGTCGTCCTCGGCGGCGCCGTCTTCCTCGGCGTCGGCGTGCTCGCCGCCACGGTGACCAGCCTCGCCAAGTGGGCCCTGGTGGGCAGGATCTGCGCGGGCGAGCAGCCGCTGTGGAGCTCGTTCGTGTGGCGCAACGAGCTCGCCGACAACTTCGTCGAACTGATCGCCGCGCCCTGGTTCGCCGAGCCGACCCTGGGCACCGCGCCGCTGAACGCCTGGCTGCGCTCGCTGGGCTCGGTGATCGGCCGCGGGGTGTGGTGCGAGACCTACTGGCTGCCCGAGGCCGACCTGATCGAACTCGGCGACGGCGCTTCGGTCAACCGGGGCTGCGTCGTGCAGACCCACCTGTTCCATGACCGGGTGATGAGCATGGACACCGTGGTACTGGAGGCCGGGGCGACTCTCGGCCCGCAGTGCGTGATCCTGCCTGCGGCCACGGTCGGCGCACACGCGACGATCGGCCCCGCCTCCCTGGTGATGCGCGGCGAGTCGGTCCCGGCCCGCACCCGCTGGCTCGGGAACCCGATCACCGTCTGGGAAGATGAAGCGTGACCGGAACATACTTCCCCGAACGTGGCAACGAAGGCTACCGGGTCGAGCACTACGACCTGTGGATGGAGTACCGGGTCGGGCAGAACCGCCTGACCGGGACGGCCCGGCTGACCGTGCTCGCCCTCGATGACCTGGAGGCGCTCAGCCTCGACCTCGCGGCGCTGCGCGTGGACGCGGTACTGATCGAGTCGACCCGGGCCCGGTTCGAGCACCACGGCGAGAAGCTGCGGGTCACCCTGCCCAAGCGGATCCCGGCCGGCATCCGGTTCTGGATCGACGTGCGCTACGGCGGCCGCCCGCGCCCGACCCACAGCCGCTTCGGCGGCCTGGGCTGGGAGCAGCTGTCGGACGGGGTCCTGGTGGCCGGGCAGCCCACCGGCGCGCCGTCCTGGTTCCCCTGCGACGACCGGCCGGACCGGAAGGCGACCTACCACTTCGAGATCACCACCTCGGCGGCGTACCACGTGGTGGCCAACGGCGTCCTGATCCGCACCGCGCCGCACGGTTCGAGCACGACGTGGATATACGACCAGGACGCCCCGATGGCCACATACCTGGCGTCCATCCAGATCGGGCGCTACCAGGTCATCGACCTTCCGGGGCCGGTGCAGCAGCGCCTGGTGGTCCCGATGCGCCGGGCCACGGCCGCGCGCGAGGCCTTCGCCTCGCAGGAGGCGATCATGGAGCTGTTCTGCGACCTGTTCGGGCCGTACCCGTTCGACGGGTACACCGTCGTGGTCACCGACGACAGCCTGGAGATCCCGATCGAGGCGCAGGGCATGTCCATCTTCGGCTCCAACCACCTGGGCCGGACCTGGGAGAGCCGACGGCTGGTCGCGCACGAGCTGGCGCACCAGTGGTTCGGCAATAGCCTGACACTGGCCGACTGGCGCGACATCTGGCTGCACGAGGGCTTCGCCTGCTACGCGGAGTGGCTCTGGTCCGACGCCTCCGGCCGCGACTCAGCCGACGAGCACGCCCGCCGCTGGCACCGCTCGGTGGCGCGGCAGCCGCAGAACCTGGTGCTCGCCGACCCGGGCCCGGCGGACCTTTTCGACGACCGGGTCTACAAGCGCGGCGCACTCACTCTGCACGCGCTGCGGCTGACCGTGGGCGAAACAGTGTTCTTCCGCATCTTGCGCCGCTGGGTCGCCGCGCACCGGCACGCGTCGGTCGACACCGCGCAGTTCATCGCCCTGGTCGAGGCCGAGTCCGGCAAGCGCATGAGGGATTTCTTCACTGCGTGGCTGGATACTCCGCAGTTACCAGACCTTCCGGTCGCCTCAGACCGCCTCGGCGACGATCACTGATTTCTCGCCGCCGAGCCGGTCGTGGGCGATGAATCGCCATCCGGTCTCAGCCAGCCATTCACAGCCCTCTGCGAAGCTGTAGACGTCACCGTGCTCGATGTTGACGGCGAACTCGCCGGCCATCAGGGCCGCGATGAGCGGTTGGGTGTGTGTCGGATCGGTCCAGTAGTCGACCAGGAGCATCCGCGCGCCCGGCAGGACTGCGCGGCGCGCCTTGGCCAAGAGAAGCTGATTCTCCTCCGCGGAGAAGCAATGGATCACGTTCGCCAGGAGGCAGCAGTCATGGCCGGCCGGCAACTCCTCAGTCAGGGTATTGCCGGCCACGGCCTCGATCCGGCCGGACAGTCCCTGCTCGGCGATGCGCTGCCGGGCGAGGCCGACGACCTGTGGCAGTTCGAACACTGTCGCGGTCATGTGCGGGTGGGCCTGCGCGACCTCGATCGACCATGAGCCGGTGCCGCCGCCGATGTCGAGCAACCGGTGACGGGTACTGAAGTCGGCGGTCTCGGCCAGAGCGTGGGCCGGACCGGCGTTGAGTGCCTCGACGCCCTCGGAGAAGATCTTCTGCAGCTCCGGGGTCAGGTCGGTGATCTGACTCGCGGGGCCGTCCCGGAGTGCTCCGGCGAGGTTGGTCCACGCCGGGTAGCTGCTGCGGTCCGAGAACCGCACGAAGGGGCGCATATCCATGGCGCTCGTGCCGGCCAGGTAGGCGGCTGCGGGAGCGCTGTTGCTGTAGATGTCGCCCTCGCGGTCGAGCAGGCCGACCGCGACCATCGCGTCTGCGCAGATCCGAGCCGCTCTGCGGGTCAGTTTCGTGCGTGCGGCGAGCACGTCGATGGTCGCGGGCGCGTCGGCGAGCGCCTCGAAGAGGCCGAGTTCGGTGGCCGCCATCAGGAATTTGGCCGCCCTGAACCCGCTGAGCAGCTCCACGATCGGGGCCGCGGAGACAACCGGGGGGACGGCCGTGGCCAGGCCGGCTCGGTCAACATCTACTGAAGACACTCGTTGGTCCACCTCTCACTCGGGTGCCGGCGCCGGCCGGCCTGGGGAATGCGGGTTCAGCTGTTAAGCAGCAGTTCCGCGACTCGCTCGCCGATCATGATCACCGAAAGATTGATGTTCGCCCGCACCATGGTGGGCATCACGGACGCGTCCGCCACATACAAGCCGTCGATACCGTGTACCGCGCAGCGCTGGTCGACCACGGCCATGTCATCCGTACCCATCCGCGCGGTGCCGACGGGGTTGTACGCGGGGTCCACTGTTGCGTTGATGTAGTCGTGGACGGCGTCGTCGGAGTCGATCAGCTTGTCGTCCAGGAGCACGATCCGCTCGGCCAGATCGCGCAGCTTCGGCGACTGCGACACTTCCCAGCCGACTCGCAGTCCGTCCGCCAGCAGCTGGTAGTCCTTCTCGTTCGACAGGAAGTTGAGGTCGATGCGCGGCGCGACCCGGGCATCCGTCGATGCCAGGGTGATGCGACCCCGCGAGTTGGGTTGACGGGCCACCACCAGCACACTGAACACCCGTCCCGTCTGCGCCGCCTGGCTCAGATGTGGGAACTGGTTGGCCAGTTCGAAGTGGTTGACCATCGCGTAGTACATGTCGTTTTCACGCCCGGTACTGGCCGCCGCGGCACGCACCACGATCTGGCCCATCGCCTTGCCGAAGTTCTCGGCCCCCGGCTTGGGGACCAGGAAGACACCGGTCCGCGCCTGGTCGCTCATGCCCGCGCCGACGCCGGGCAGGTCCGCCCGGACCTCGATCCCGAGCCGGCTCAGGTCGTCCTTCGGGCCGATGCCGGAGCGCAGCAGAATCGACGGCGTGTACACCGTTCCGGCGGCGAGGATCACCCGGCTGGCGCGCAGTTCCCGGGTCGTCGAGCCGTCCACCACCTCGACGCCGCGCACGACCTCGCCGTCGAGGAGAACCCGGCTCACCAACGTGTCGGCCAAGATCGTGAGATTCTCCCTTGCGCGCGCCGCCGGGAGGTATCCGGACGCGGTGGAGACACGTATGCGGCTGTCGCTGCGGGTGGACGGCGCCGGCCCGACGCCGGTCGACGTCGGGTGGTTGTGGTCGTCGACCTGGGGGAATCCGAAGGCCAGACAGCTGTCGTAGAAGGATTGCTGCGCGGGCGTCAGCTCCTCGGGCCGCCAACGGCGGATCGGCACCGGGCCGCCCTGGCTGTGGAACTCCCCGCCGTAGTCCAGGTCGTTCTCCAACGCCAGGAAGTGCGGCAGCACCTTGGACCACGACCACTCGGAGTTGCCGGCGGCAGCCCATTCGTCGAAGTCCTGCGGAATGCCCCGGATCGCGATCGTATTGCCGACCGCGGACGCACCACCGATGACCTTGCCTTGGAAGTACCTGGTCGTACGGTCCGGCAGCAGGTCCGCGGTCAATCGCCAGTCGTGGTCGACCAGCGACATCTGGTTGCCGTCCAATATGTCTTGCGGTGTCTCGGCCGGCGTCCGGTAGTCCGGGCCGGCCTCGATCAGGGCGACCCGCCTACCCGGGTCGCTGCTCAGCCGCACGGCCAGGGGAATCCCCGCGCTGCCCGCTCCGACAATGATGTCGTCGAATGTGTCCAGCACGCTCATCAGCGTCCTCCGCCTCTAGGTCGGCCCTGGGGCCGACCTCGCCTGCGCGCCGCACCACATCGGTATCGGCCGGGGCCCGCCGCCGTCGGCGTCCGGCCACCGGCCGGGCAATTCGACGACGCCACGCTCCACTTGGCCGAACAAGGCGCTTAAGCGCTCTGTCTCTACACGACTGCGTTCGGTGACCGACCCGCCTCACTACCAGTTCTATCCGACCGGCCGTGACAGCAATTCTCTGATATTGCTCTTTCCCCACCCGGCAGAGAACTAAAAGCACAGACTCAAGGCATTCGCGGCGGAGCCACGATCAGCGGATCCGGCGTGCCCACGATCTGCGCGTCCTTCTCGAAGTAGTCGATACGCGAGAGCATGTACCGCATCGCTTCCAACCGGGCCAGCCGTTTGCCGTTGCCGTTGACGACCGTCCACGGCGCGAGCTCGGTGTGCGTCGCGGCGAACATGGCCTCCTTGGCCACGGTATAGGCGTCCCACCGGTCCAGCGAGGCGAGGTCGACCGGGCTCAGCTTCCACCGGCGCACCGGGTCGACGTCACGGATCACGAACCGGGTCAGCTGCTCCGAGCGCGAGACCGAGAACCAGAACTTGACCAGGATGATGCCGTCGTCCACCAGCATCCGCTCGAAGGCCGGCGCCTGGCGCAGAAAAACCCGGTACTCCTCGTCGGAGCAGAACCCCATCACCCGCTCGACCCCGGCCCGGTTGTACCAGGACCGGTCGAAGAGCACGATCTCACCGGCGGACGGCAGGTGGGCGGCGTACCGCTGGAAGTACCACTGGCTGCGCTCCTGGCGGTTCGGCTTGGTCAGCGCCACGACCCGGGTCCCGCGCGGGTTCATGTGCTCGATGAACCGCTTGATCGTGCTGCCCTTCCCCGCCGCGTCACGCCCCTCGAACACCGCGACCACCCGCGACCCCGTGGCCTTCGCCCAGCTCTGCAGCTTGAGCAGCTCGATCTGCAGCGCCCGCTTCGCCGGGTCGTAGTCCGCCCGGGTGAGCTGGTGGCCATACGGGTACCGCTCACGCCAGGTGTCGACCTCATGGCCGTCCGGCCGGATCAGCACCGGGTCGTACCCGTCCGGATAGTCGACCCGAATGTCGGCGTGCGACCGGTAATCCTGCACCCAGCTGCTCAGGCTGCCGTCGATCGCGGTCAGATCGACCAGCGGCGAGCGGACCGGTCCCGGGCCCGAGGCAGAGGCCGGGCCTGGCGTCGTCGGACCCTCACTCATTTGCCCAGTCCTTTCCAGGCGGCGAGGCCGGTTCCCCGTCCCGCCACGGCACCGTGATCGACTCTCATCCTGGCAGCTGAACCCCAAGGGTGCATCTCGGCCCAACCCGGCTCAGCCGCCCGCAGCGCCCGCGGCGCCACTCACGTCGACTGGACCCGCCGGAGTCCGCCTGATCGCCTCCTCCATCCCCGGCCACCGGTCCTCGTCCGCGACGGCGCTCTCGACCAGCC
>Ga0302314_10008631_pt1 | contig 18110 bp, 19 predicted proteins | sample III_Palsa_N2_3_FD_200533 | JGI IMG/M metagenome (GOLD analysis project Ga0302314, IMG submission 200533) | Peat permafrost microbial communities from Stordalen Mire near Abisko, Sweden - III_Palsa_N2_3 | ecosystem: Environmental > Terrestrial > Soil > Palsa > Peat permafrost | place: Sweden...
CGGGGATGATCTTGCCGGCGCCGCGGCACTGCGGGCAGGTGTTCTGCATGACGAAGAAGCCCTGGCCCTGGCGCACCACGCCCTGGCCGCCGCAGGCGCGGCAGGTCACGGCCTTGGTGCCGGGCTTCGCACCGCTGCCAGTGCAGGTCTCGCAGGTCTCATTGCGCTTGAGGTCGATGGTCTTGGTGCAGCCCGCGACCGCTTCGCGGAAGGTGATCTCCAGTCCCAGCTTGAGGCTCGCGCCCTGGTTGGCGTCGCCACGGCCGCCACCGGCGAAGAACTGGTCGAAGATCGAGCCGCCGCCGAAGACATCGCCAAAGGCGGCGAAGATGTCCTCCATCGAGGAGAAGCCCTGGCCGGCATGGCCCATGCCCTCGACCCCGGCATGGCCGTACTGGTCGTAGCGCGCGCGCTTCTGCTCGTCGTTGAGGACCTCGTAGGCCTCGGCCGCTTCCTTGAACTTGCCCTCGGCGGTCTTGTCCCCCGGATTGCGATCCGGATGGTACTTCATCGCCATCTTGCGATAGGCCTTCTTGAGGTCCTCGACCGAGGCCCCTTTCTCGACACCGAGGATTTCGTAGTAATCGCGTTTGGCCATAAAGTCAGGGACCAGTCAGAACGACTCGCCCGCATGGCATAAAGCACATAGCGAGCCAGCGGGTGAGACGTTAACGAAGAGTCTAGTCATTTGGCCGCAGGCGCAGCCACGGCGGGCGGCGCGGTCGGTTCGGGGGTGCCCGCAGGCGCCGTGGCCCCCGCTGGATGGCCCGGATCCAAGGCGTCGGTGGCCAGCAGCGCTTCCGACAGGCTGGTCAGGTGCGCCTCGGCATCATGGTAGCGGGTGCCCAGGGGTGGGCGCAGCGCGGGCTTGATGCCATGCAGCTTCTCACCCGCCGCCACGACGTCGCTGCCGGCCTTGGTCGCGTCATGCTGATCAAGGTAGGTCTTGGCCTCGATCAACAGGACCTCGGCATTGGCCAGGTCGAGCAGGGCCTGGGGGTCGACCGGCTGGTGCAGGGCCTGCTCATCGGCGAGGTACTGGTCGGCGGCCTGCTCGGCGCGGCGCTCGGTCACCGGGTCGAGCGGCGGCGGTCCGGAGCCTGTGGCCGCGCCGGGCGGCTGCGGCGGAGCGGTCGCGGCGTCGCTGGCCGCGGCGCGGCCGAGCGGGCACAGCGAGAGCAGGACCAGGGTGGTGAGGAGGCGCATGGGATCGGCGGTGACGGGGTCGGGGAAGCGCGCAGAGGATAGGACGCCGGTCCCCGACGCTAGACCGGGGTGAGCCCGCGCACCGCAACACCCTGTGCCGCCATCGCGGCCTTGATGGTGCCGACGGTGTAGTCGCCGAAATGCACCATGCTCGCCACCAGCGCCGCATCGGCGCCACCGGTGGTCACCGCCGCGACCAGGTGGGCGGGCGTGCCGCCGCCGCCGGAGGCGATGACCGGGATCGAGACCGCGTCGGCGATGAGGCGGGTGATGGTCAATTCATAGCCGCCGCGCACGCCATCGGTGTCGATGGCATTCAGGCAGATCTCGCCGGCCCCGAGGCGCTCGGCCTCGCGCGCCCAGGCCACGGCGTCCTTACCGGTCGGGGTGCGCCCGCCGTCGATCACCACTTCATAGCCGCAGGGGATGGCGGCGGACGGGGCCACCTTGAGCGCATCCATGCCCAGCACCACGCACTGCGCGCCGAAGGCCTGCGAGCCCTGGGTGATCAGGGAGGGGTCGCGCACCGCCGGCGAGTTGAGGCTGACCTTCTCGGCTCCGGCCAGAAGCACGGTGCGCATCGCCTCGAGCGAGCGGATCCCGCCGCCGACCGTGAAGGGGATGAAGATCGCCTGCGCGACGCGCTTGACCACGTCGACGAACAGCCCGCGCTGCTCGGCCGAGGCGGTAATGTCATAGAACACCAGCTCGTCGGCGCCCTGCTCATAATAGCGCCGCGCGAAGTCGACCGGGTCGCCGAGGTCCTGGTTGCCCTGGAACTTCACCCCCTTGGTGACCAGGCCGGCCCGCACATCCAGGCAGACGATGACGCGTTTGGCGAGCATGCCTCAAGCTTGCCGCATGGGGCGGTCGCGCAATTGCCGGGGTGGCCCCCGGGGACGCGCCTGGACCGGCGCGATGGCGGCCCATGCTGCAGGCATGGCGAAGAAATCGGGCGGATTAGGCACTTGGATCAAGCAGCGCTCCCTGATCACCGCCGAGGCGGTGCTGCTGGTCGGCGTGCTGCAGCAGCTGCTCTCCCAGGAGCTGGCCAAGATCGTCATGCCCGACGCGCTACGCATCCTCATGATCATGGCCCTGGTCCTGGGCGTGATCGGCGGCGTGGTGGTGCTGGTGCGCTCGCTGATCTCCTCCACCGTCGCGCACACCCATACCGTCGCCAAGGCCCTGCCGCTGCCGATGGCGACGTGGATCGCGCACCTTGCGGCCTTCGGCGGTTTATTCCTGCTCTACGCCGTGGTCTGGCACCTGCCGGTCACCATACCATACCTGGGCACCTTTGGCACGGCGGTGTCGAAGTAGACTGCTCCAGACCGGGGCTCATCCGCTGTCAGCACATGCAAACAACCTGTTGCACAAATTGCGCAAAAGACCAGGGTGCAATGGACCCCATACCATAGGGATGACGTTCTTTGGGCAGGATTGCTTTATAAGACTACAAGTCATTCTCAGCCAAGGTTGCTGCGACGGTATTTTTTAAGCCGCCCTGAATCCTCTCTGTCAGGATTTGTGTTCGAGTTGATTCCGGGCCGAGTTCCAGATGGAAGCTCACTCTTTGTTGGAAACCATCAGCCTGGACCCGATTGTACGTTCTGTTCAACGACGCAGGCGCAGCCACACGGCGCGCTCGCCATGCAGGATCTGCACGATGATCTCCTGCCGCTTGGCCAGGGCGCGCGCATCCTCGATGGTGCGCAGCTCATGCAGCAGACGCTCCTGCAGCAGGCGGTCGCCGACCGAGACATGCGCCAGGTCGGCGACCGATCCCGACTCGACCTCGGTGACCACCAGGCCCGGACCGTCCTCGATCGCGACGCGCATGCCGAAGCCCTTGAGCTCGACCTCATGCTCATGGTCCTGGCTGAGCACCGCGTCGCGCGACACCGGCACCACGGTCAGATCGACCTCCGTGCCGGCGCGGAAGACGCGCAGGGTCATCGGCTCGCCGATCCGACCAAGGGCTACGCGCGCGCGGAAGTTCATCAGGCTGTGGATGCGCGTCTGGTTGACCGCCACGACGATGTCGTTGGCGTGCACGCCGCCCGCCTCGGCCGGAGACTTGGGCAGGACGTGCGCCACGAACACCGCCTGGGTGGCCGGCAACCCGAAGCTCAGGGCCAGCTCCGGGGTCAGCTCATCGAGATCAACACCGATCCCGGACCAGTGCACCGTGCCGTAGCGGATCAGGTCTTCGGCCACCCGGCGCGCCAGATCCGAGGGGATCGCGAAGCCGATGCCGATGTTCACGCCGGTGCGGCTGAGGATGTTGGAGTTCACGCCCACGATCCTCGCGTCGATGCCGACCAGCGGCCCGCCGCTGTTACCGGGATTGATCGAGGCGTCGGTCTGGATGAACGACTCCAGGCCCTTGAACTCATGATAGATGCCGGTCGAGCGGTCGGTGGCGGAGATGATGCCGGAGGTGGCGCTAAAGCCCACGCCGAGCGGATAACCCAGGGCCAGGACCCAGTCGCCGACCCGGCTCTTGTCCGAGTCGCCCCACTCCACCGGCGGCAGATGCGGTAGAGCCACCTTGACCACCGCCAAGTCGGTCGAGATGTCGCAGCCGACATAGGAGGCTTCGAATTCACGGTTGTCGTTGAGCTGCACCACCAGGCGGTCGTAGCCGACCGGGCGATAATCGGGAGCCGGGCCGTGCAGGAACTCCTGGTCGTTGTTGGTCTTCAAAACGACATGCGCGTTGGTCAGGATGTAGCTCGACTGGTCGTCGGAATAGACCACGAAGCCCGAGCCCTCGCCGATCTCGATCTCTTCGGTGCTGCGCTCGGCGTAGGGGTTTTGGACCTCCTCGCTGGTGCGGATCGAGACGACGCTCGGCGCGACGATCTCATCGACCAGGTTGAAGCAGTGCGAGATCACCGCGACCTGGGAGGACAGTGCGGCAAGCTCGGCGCGCGCCACCGTGGCTCGGTCGTCGGCGGCGGCGAGGCGGGCGCCGCAGGGGGCGGCCATGGCCACGAGAACCATCAGCACAGGAAGGATGAGGGACAGACGCACAGGGCTCCTTGATCGCGATCCCCTGGAGGACGCCCGCGGAGGGCCAAGCCTACACTGCCGATCGGCCTGCCCAGACGGCGTCGCGGGCCAGGGCCGCGCGCACGGTCACTTGTCGACGTTGCACCACAGCGTCTGGTCGGTGCGGTAGGCGGCCAGCGGCACCGGCGGGATGAGCGCCGCGCTGTGCCCGGCGAAGGGCGGCTGCTGCGTGCCGGCGACCGGGATCGCGCCGGTCGGCTCGATCGGACCGGGCGGATGCGGATCATCGTAGGCGTAGATCGGCGCTTCCTTGAGCGGCGGCAGGGAATGCTCCGGCTCCTCGTAGGTGCCGGCGATGGTGACCACCTCGCCTGTCTCGAAGTGGCCCTCGGCGTCGCGCACTCCGACGATCGGCGGATCGGGGATCACGCCGCCGGGCGGAATGCAGTCCTTGCGCGGACGGTCGATGCCCACCGCGGGCGGGTCGGCCGGCAGCTCATAGACCTGCTTGTCGCCGTACCAGGTGGCGCGCGAGGCGAGCGTGAACGAGGCGTCCGAGGACGGGGGGATATAACGGGTCTGGTAGTACTCATCACCGCACCCGGCCAGGGCGAGGACCACCGGCAGGCACAACAGGGGGCGGGACCAGGAACGCATGGCGTCATGAAAGCCGGGGCCGGCTCCGCAGGCAACGACAAAGATCGGCGACCCGCCGGCGTGAGTGGTATGCCACGCCGGACGGCAACGCGGTTTCCCGCCTCCAGGACGGCCCTAGGCTCCGGAAATGGCCGATGCCCCGGTGCTGCGCACAGTCCATCTCAGCAAGCTCTACAGCGACTTCTGGGGCCGCCCACGCGTCCATGCCCTCTCCGATCTGACCCTGGAGGTGGCTCCGGGCGAGGTCTTCGGGCTGCTGGGACCCAACGGCTCGGGCAAGACCACGACCATCAAGCTGCTGCTGGGGCTGATCCGGGCGACGTCCGGGGACGCCTTCGTCTTCGGCCAGGACCCCCGCGACCAGACGGTCAAGAACCGCATCGGCTACCTGCCGGAGGAGACCTACCTGTACCGCTTCCTCGACGCCGAGGAGACCCTGAGCTTCTTCGGCCGCCTCTTCGGGCTGTCGCGCGCGGTGATCCGCAGCCGCAGTGCGCAGCTGCTCGACCTGGTCGGCCTGACCGGGGCCCGGCACCGCCGCCTGGGCGAGTACTCCAAGGGCATGGCCCGGCGCCTGGGCCTGGCCCAGGCCCTGATCAACAATCCCGACCTGGTGGTGCTCGATGAGCCGACCTCGGGCCTGGACCCGATCGGCTCGGCCGAGGTCAAGGAGCTGATCGTGCGGCTCAAGGCCCAGGGCAAGACCGTGCTGCTGTGCAGCCACCTGCTTGCCGATGTCGAGGACGTCTGCGACCGCATCGCCATCCTCCACCAGGGCGTGCTGCGCGAGTGCGGCACGGTCTCGGAGCTGCTGCGCGACGATGCGCGGGTCATGGTCGAGCTCGATCATCCCACGCCCGAGCGCCTCGCCGCGGTGCGCGCCGCGGCTGGCGACAGCCTGCTCGGCCTGGCGCCGCCACGCGAGCGCCTCGAGGCGCACTTCCGCCGCATCATCGCCGCCACCCCGTCCCGCGCCGCTGCCGCCTCTGCGCCTGCCTCTGCCCCCGTGCCGGCGCGGACGGATCCAGCACCGTGACCCCGGGCCGGACCGTCCAGGTCATCGGCACCATGGCCGGGATCTCGATCCGCGAGCTATGGCGTCTGCACGTCTGGGTCGCCTTCGCGGTCCTGACCCTGGCCATCGCCCTGGCGTTGCCGCACCTCTCGGCGGTCGACAGCTCCTCGCGATTGAAGCTGGCGGTGGTTTTGATCACCGGCGGCATCGGCTTCGTCACCACGCTCTTCGCCATGCTGATCGGCGCCAGCCAGCTGCGCCGCGATCTCGACAGCCGCGTCTCGGTCATGCTCTTCGCCAAACCGCTGCCGATCAGCTCCTATCTGGCCGGCCGGCTGCTCGGCGTGGTCGCCGCCCTGGGCGCGTTCCTGGCGGTGATGGCGGTGGTGTGCAGCGCGCTTCTGACCCTGCACTTCGGCTCGAGCCCGGTGATGCGCACCGTCGCCATGGCGGATGGCTGGAGCGCGCTGTCCTCCAGTGGCGGCCAGGTGCCGATCCCGGCCAACCAGAGCGTGCAGCATCTCGGCGGGCCGATCGGCAACGGACTGGTGTTCCACTTCTCCGGCATCAGCCCGCAGGGCGTCGACGTGCTGCTGCGGGTCGATGCGCGCAGCCGCGACCCCGGTGTGGTCGCCGAACACCTCCAGGTCGAAGTGCTGGCCAGTCCCGAACCGACGCTGGCCGCGGCGCACGTGCTGCAGGTCCGTCCCGACAGCCCCTATGGCCATGATGACCGCGCCACTGGCGCTCCCAGCAGCCGCGTGCTGTTGCGCGCCCGCGACCAGGCGCACCAGGATCTGTCGCTGGACTACTGCCGACTCGAGCTGACCCCGCAGTGCGTGGCGCCTGACGGCGAGACCTGGATCGAGCTGGTGCGCTTCGATCCGAGCTCGGCGATGATCGTCGACCGCGGCAACAGCCTGCTGCTCGCGGTCGATGGCGGCAGCTTCATGATGAACCTCGCACGCGGGTTGGCCGTGCTGCTGGCGCAGGCCACGCTGTTGTGCTCCTTCACGCTGCTGGTGGCCTCGGTCTCGAACCTCGCGGTGGCGCTGCTCGGCGGACTGTCGCTGTACTTCGCCGGCAATGCGCTGTGGGCGCTGCGCGAGACCCTGCTCTATGGGGAACCCGGACCGGTGACGCAGCGCCTGGTGCATCTCGGGCTCGACATCCTGCCCGACTTCGACCGCTCCGGGGTCGCGGCGCACCTCGCCGCGGGTCAGGCGGTCAGCTGGGAGATGGTACGCGTGGCCTGGACCTATGACGGGGTCTATGCCGTCCTGTTCTTCCTGCTCGCCTGGCGCTCGCTCAAAGGCCGCGAGCTGTGACCAGCCGCAGCTACCTCCTGCTCGGCGTGGCGCTCCTGATCAGCGCGCAGCTGCTGGCCAGCATGCCCCTGAAGCACTTGCGCCAGGGCATGATCCGCAGCAGCGAATCCGGCTTCACCGCGGTCACCCCGGGGGAGTTCGCCGGGACGCTGCTCTTGGGCGGCTTCCGCGGCCTGGCCTGCGACATGCTGTGGCTGCGCGCCGACACCGCGCAGGAGGAGGGCAAGTTCTACGAGAGCCAGGCATTGTTCGGCACCATCAGCCATATCCAGCCCGGGTTCACCCAGGTGTGGAGCTACATGTCCTGGAACATGGCCTACAACATCGGCCATGAGGTCGAGGACCAGGACGCCAAGTGGTCGTGGATGCTCTCGGGGCTGGAGATCAACGTCACCGGCTGCGAGCGCAATCCGCAGAGCGAATTCCTGCTCAACCACCTCGCCTGGATGCTCAACCATCATGGCGACAACTTCCACGCCGAGATCGAGGCCCATGACTGGCAGCCGCTGTTCGGACCGCTGATCACCGCCGTCAACGCCCAGCTGCCGGCTGTCGAGCGCCTGCCGCCGTTCCCCGCGGGGGCGGGCATGACCAACTACCGCATCGCCGCGATCCTCTATGCCGCCTGCCTGAAGCTGCGCGATGCGCAGGGCATGGATCCCTCGACCTACGCCGCGCGCATGCTGCCGCTGGCGATCGAGTGCGATGGCGATCTGTACCGCAACCGGGGCGATCATCTGCGCGCCCTGCATGTCTGGCTCGAGGCCCTGCAGGCCTGGCAGACCACTCGTGAACGCTACCTGGCGCCCTTCGCCGAGCCGGACCAGGAGACGCGCCGCGAGCTGGGTCTTGAGAGCTATGCGCGCAACGAGGGCGCGCTGCGGCGCAAGGCCTCCGAGCTGGCGCGGCAGCTCGCGCCCGATCCCGCGATCGGGACGGCGCTCGCCCAGGCGATCGTCGATCGCGATCTGCCCACGGCCCGCGCGCTACTCGCCAGGCCCGGCTTCGCGCGCAGCGCGCGCTTCGGCCGCATCCAGTGGCTGGATGAACGATGACCATCCCGGCCGTCGCGCTCGGCAAGTTCGATGCGCTGCATCTCGGGCACCGCGCCCTGGCCGAGCATGGCGGACGCGCCGCCGCCGCGGTCAGCCTGCTGTCGTTCACCGGCATGGCCGAGATCCTCGGCTGGGAGCCGCGCCAGCCGCTGGTCGCCGCGGGCGACCGCGCGCGGGTGGTGCGCTCCTGGCAGGAGGCGCTCGGCTGCCCGATCGTCGAGCGCTCGCTGCCCTTCGCCCTGGTGCGCGAACTCACCGGGGAGTCCTTCCTGCGCCTGTTGCAGGCGCGCCTGGCCACCGAGGTGGTGGTGGTCGGTGAGGACTTCCGCGGCGGTCGCGACCGCTCGGTCGGGGTGACCGAGCTGGGGAGCCTGTGCAGCGCGCGCGGCATGCGCCTGGTGGTGGTGGCCCCGGTGGTCGTGGCGGGGCGCACCGTCTCCTCCTCCGGACTGCGCGAGGCGCTCGGCCGCGGCGACATGCCGGCGCTCATCCAGGGCCTGGGGCGGCCCTACCGCCTGCTCGGGACGGTGGCTCGCGGCGATGGCCGGGGACGCAGCCTCGGCATCCCGACCGCCAACTGCAGTTCGCGCCAGAACCAGGATCCGGCGCCCGGCGTCTACGCCGGATTCGCCACCATCCCGGCGGGGCGCTTCACGGCCGCGATCAACATCGGCCGGCAGCCGACCGTGGGCGAGAGCCGGCCGCTGGCGGTCGAGGCGCATCTGCTCGGCTACCAGGGCGATTGCTACGATCAGCCGCTGGCCCTGGACTTGGTCGAACGGTTGCGCCCGGAGCAGCGCTTCGGCTCGCTGGCCGAGCTGACCGCGCAGATCCACGATGACATCCGCCGCACGCGCCAGGTGGTCGAGGCGCATGCCGCCACAGGCCTCGCGCCCGGCTGATCAGCCGCAGCGGGCCGGTGTAGCCCTTCCGCGCCGCCCCGCAGGGGGAGGATCCAGCCATGGATCAGGTCGAGCTCATCCGCAGCGCGCTGCGTTCCGTGCAGGATCCGGATCTGCATCAGGACCTGGTGACGCTGAACATGATCCGCGACCTCGGCGTCGAAGGGGCTGTGGCGCGCTTCCGCCTGGTCCTGACCACCGGCGCCTGCCCGGTGAAGCAGCAGCTCGAGGACCAGTGCCGCGCCGCGGCGCTGTCGGTGCCCGGCATCGAGCGCGCCGAGATCACGGTCAGCGCCGAGGTGCCGCAGGGCCAGTCGCTGGCGCACGTGCTGCCCGGCGTGCGCCACGTGATCGGGGTCGGTTCCGGCAAGGGCGGTGTGGGCAAGAGCACCATCACCGTGAATCTCGCCGTGGCCCTGACCCAGATGGGTGCGCGCGTCGGCATCATCGATGCGGACATCTATGGGCCCTCGGTGCCGATGATGCTCGGCCTGCACGGCCAGCCGCAGATCGTCAACAAGAAGATGGTGCCGCTGCGCGCGCATGGCGTCCAGGTCATGTCGATGGGCTTCCTGGTCGATGAGAACCAGCCGGTGATCTGGCGCGCGCCGATGGTGGTCGGCGCGCTCAAGCAGTTCATTTCGGACGTCTCGTGGGGGGAGCTGGACTACCTGCTCGTCGATCTGCCGCCGGGCACTGGCGACATCCAGCTGACCCTCGCCCAGACCGTGCCGCTGGCCGGTGCGGTCGTGGTCTCGACCCCGCAGGCGGTGGCGCTGCTCGATGCCCGACGCTCGATTGCGATGTTCGTCAAGGTCAAGGTCCCGGTCTTCGGCATCGTCGAGAACATGTCGGAGTTCATCTGCCCGCAGTGCGGCCACAATGAGCCGATCTTCGGCCATGGCGGGGCCATGCACGAGGCGCACGCCCTGGGCATCCCCTTCCTGGGCGGGGTGCCGCTCGAGCCGGCGGTGCGCGTCGGCGCGGACGAGGGGGTGCCGATCGTGGTCAGCCACCCGGACAGCCGCTCGGCGCAGGCCTTCCGCTCGCTGGCCCAGCAGGTCGCCAGCCGCGCCTCGATCGCCGCCCTGCGGCCGCTCGGCGAGGCGGCACCGGTCGCCGGCTAGCCGACGCTCGCGCCACGCCGGGTTATCAGAACTGGCGGCGTCAGGCGACTTGCATCTTTTATCGCCAGCGCGCCTGCCTAGGGTCGAGCCCGTGCGGCTGCTCCTGGCATTCCTGGCATTGATGCTCTGCGCCACGCTGCGGGCGACGGACGATCTCGAGGAGCTGTTCACACGCGCCGCCACCGATCCGGACGCGGTGGTGCCACTGGTGCTGTGCGGCAGCCGCAGGATCATAGCCGACGACGTCGCGCAGGGCATCAGCCTCGCGCAGCGCCTCGAGCCCTACTGCCGGCGCCTGTTCTTCAGCCGCGAGCGCTTCGTGGGCATGGCCGATGCGCACCTGCTGCTGGTCGGGCGCGACGGGCACAGCCTCTGGACGTTGGCGCGTCACTACCACATCGGCGACCAGCTGGTGGTGCGCATCAATCCGCGCGCCCCGTCCCTGTTCAAGGTCATCGACGCGCGCACAGCGCCGGTGACGGTCGTGGTCTCGGTCGCGCACCACTGCCTGCTGCTCTGGCTGGGCAGCACCCTGCTGGGCATCTATCCCGTCGCCAGCGGCGCCGTGGGCCACCAGACGCCGCTTGGCACGACGCAGATCGCGGTGCGGGTGCGCGATCCGGAATGGCGCGATCCCGCCACGGGCAAGGTCTATCCGCCGCACGATCCGGGCAACTTCCTGGGCGGCTACTGGCTCGGCTTCGCCGCCACCGATGCCCGCGCCTTCCGAGGCATCGGCATCCACGGCTGGACCGCGCAGGAGGAGGGCCGCTGGGTCGGCCAGGACGCCAGCCATGGCTGCATCCGCATGCGGCAGGCCGATCTGCCGGATGTCTTCGATCTGGCGCTGCCGGGCAGCCGCGTGTCGATCCGCGAGTGATGCGCCGGCAGCCTCGCCACGCAGTCGCGGTGAAGACGGCCGCGTTGAGCTGCAAGATCGTGTCCAATCCCTGACCATCGCCCAAGCACCTGGCCTGCGCTGCGACCTGAGAGACTGAAACCGGCGGCGTCAGGCCGAGCGCGGCACGGCCACGCCAGATCACTCAATAGCGGTTGTTGTTGCCGACCGCATGCAACAGCGAGGCATCGGTGCCGACGCGGTCCGGCAGCGGGGTCGACGCCGCAGCGCCATGGCGCTCCGGCTCGAGGATGTAGGAGGGGTGCTGCGGATCGATGTCGCCGAGGCTGATGACGTCCGATTCCTCGGCTTTGAGCGTCGGCTGTTGATGCAGCGCGGACAAGCCCGCACTGATGCGGTCCTCGGCCGCGACCGCGTGCAGGTACTGGAAGCTGCCGACCCCGACCACCATCAAGGCGGCGGCGCTGCCGATCGCCCAGGGCAACGGGATGGTGCGGCGCAGCAAGCGCGAGGGCGCGCGCATCGGCGTGCGGGTCAGCGAAAGAGCCACCAAGTCGTGGCAGGCCAGGCTCTCCTGGCAGGTAACACAGCGTGCCAGATGCGCGAACAGCGCCGGATCGGAATCCGCGTCGAGCGCCCCGTCCGCCACCAGCGGCAGCAGGCTCTCGATCTCCTCGCAGCTGAGTTCGCCTGCGCTCACAGTTCGCCGCCGAGGATGTTCTCGAGCTGCTGCTTGAGCGCGGCGCGGCCACGGCACAGGCGCACTTCGACGGCCTGGCGGCTGATGCACAGCCGCGCGGCGATGGCGGCGTGGTCGAGACCGTCCTCGACGCGCAGGCGGATCACCTCGCGCTGGGATTCCGGCAGCATGTCGAGGGCTTTGCGCACCGCCGCGAGGCGCTCCTGGGTCAGGAAGTGCTCACCGGGATTGCGTCCGATGTCGCCCGCGGCGGCATGCTCGTTGAGGTTTTCGACCGGATCCTGGTGGCGGCGATCCTCGCGGCGCAGGTAGTCCAGGCAGGCGTTGCGCGCCAGCTGGAAGAGCCAGCCGCGCAGCGCCGCTGGGTCGCGCACCGTGTCCATGCGGCGCAGCACCTTGAGGCTGATCTCCTGGTACAGGTCATCGACGGTCGAGGCGTCGCGCACGTAGCGCTGGATGACGCGCCGCAGCGCGCCCTCCTCGCGAGTCAAAAGCTCAATGGGCGTCGGGATGGCCGATGCGGCCACACCCGTAAGCGGAAGGGGGATCGCGCTGGGCATCACAGATGGGGACGTTGCGGAGCCCGGGGAGCTTACCGGGTCCTGACGGGGGTCTGCCGACATGACCTGAGCATAGCGCATGGCCGCCCGCTGCCAGCTGGCGCCGTGCGGCACCGGCACAGCAACGTAGCGCCTCGCAGGCTACTGGACGAGATCTGCTACGGGCACCACATCCATGATCGAGGCCTTCTGGCGCAGCTGCAATGCCACCTGGTGGCGCAGCGCCTCCTTGCGCATCCGAAACAGGTTCTTCTCCAGGATGCCCAGCACTTCCGAGAAGGTCTCGGTGTGGGCCGGCTGGGTCTCGAGCACCAAAAGCAGCCATACCGCCTGGTTGGACTCGAAGACATCGCTCATCGCATTGGCCGGCAGCTTGAAGATGCGCTGGTCGACCTCAGGCGGGAACTGGCCAGGCTCGACCCAGCCCTGGTCGCCGCCCTCGTCGCGGTGCGGCCCTTGCGAGGTCTTCTTGGCCGCCTCGCGGAAGGCATCCGCATCGCGCATCACCAAAGTGTCGCGCAGGCTGTTCAGATCCTTGTGCAGCTGCGGCAGATCGCGCAGCGCTGCACGGCCCTTGAGCACGTCGACGGCGGATTCGGCGAGGTCGTGGGTCTTGGCATCGAGGTCGGTGCGCGAGGCCGCGCCCGCCAGCTCCGCGAGGCAGTCGTCGAGCAGCTGCTTCTGCTGCGCGTCGGTGACCTTCGGGGCGATGTAGGCGTTGAGCCGGTCGTTGGCCGACTTGGCCAGCGCCGCATCGGGGACGTCGACCGCAGCCTTGAAGATGTCGGAGGACTGGCGGTCAAGACCGCTGATCAGCGCCGCCTCGCTGGGCAGCATCATGATCGCCAGGACGTGCGCACGCGGCGGCCGCTGGAAGTCGGCGCGATGGTCCTGATAGGCGGCCCACAGCTGGTCGGGGGTGATCTCGGGCGTGCGCTCGTCGTAGAAGTAGTTGAGCAGGAAGTCGATCGATTCCGAGCGCTCGAGCTCCTTGCGGGCGCGCGCCTGGTCGGCCAGGGTCAGCATCTGGCCGTTGGACTCCTTGGCGCGCTCCAGCACCTCGAGCACGACCTTGTCGTGGTCGGGGACCATCTTCTTGAGCTTCGCCTCCTGGACCATGAGCTGCTCGTCGGTGAGCTCCTCGAGGGCCTTCTGCATGAAGGCGACCTTCTCGGCGTGGGAGCTCGGCGTCACCAGCTGCATGCGCTGGTATTCCTGATAGAGCTGCCCGTAGCGCTCCATGCACTGCTCGTAGGTGATGACCTCGCCGTTGACGTAGCGGACCGTCTCATCGTCGGGCGTGGCCGCCGCAGCTGCGAGGCTGCGCCACGCGAGCAGGACGATCAGGATGACGAGGCTGCGCATCGGGGCGACAGCCTACGGAGCATGGCAGACGAGGGAACGGCTATCAGCAGCCGACGATGCAGAGCCCGCGAGGCGGGCTTCAACCGGCGAGGTAGATCTCGACGCGGCGGTTGCGGGCCTGCTCGGACGTGTCGTGATGCGACGCCTTGCCGCTCTTGCCGGGCTTCTCGCTCTTGTCGCTCTTCTCGGTGGTCTCCGAGTCGGTTGAATCCTTGCTGCGCGGATCGAGCGAGCCGCGGAAGGCGCCGGTCAGGCGCTCGGATTCGATGCCGGCCTTCTCGAGGGCGCGGACCACGGAGGCGGCGCGCGCAGCGGAGAGGCCCCAGTTGTCGACGTACTTCTCCTTGGTCGAGGCGCGGCTGACCGGGGTGTCGTCGGTATAGCCCTTGATGGTGATCTTCTTGCCGGCGTTCTCGCCCTGGTTGAGGCGCTCAGCCAGGCGCGCGATGGCCTTCTTGCCCTCGTCATTGAGGTCGGCCGAGCCCTTGGCGAAGGCGAAGTCATCCGGCAGCGCGAGGCCGCCAGTGCCGGTCGACTCGAAGCCCTCGACGTCCCCGCCGGCGATGCCGGTCGAGCCGAGCGTCGGGCCGCTGTTCACATTCTTCAAAGCCGCGTCGAGCGAGGTCTGGAGCTTCTCGTTCTCGGCGGTCAGGCTGTTGATCTGCGCCTGCATCGCCGCGCTGGAGTTGTCGCCGGTGGTGCCGGTCGTGTCCTCATCGCCGCCGGCGCCCTCGCCGCGCATGCGGCAGCCGCCGAGCGCAATCACGCAAACCAAGGGGACGATCAGCAGGCTACGAGGGATCATTGGGCTCTCCGGCGCACGTTTGGGTGCGAGCACGCTAGTCTTCAATCGGTCCAGGACAAGCGGTTGCTGCGCGCGGCCGGACGCGCGGACGCCAGCGCGCTCCAGCGCCTTTGCGCCTATCCGGCGTTACTTGGCGTTCGCCGGCAGGTCGACGTAGGTCGTCTCAACACCGTTGACCGTCTTGGTGACGATCGGGTAGCTCTGCTTGTGATCGGCGGTGTAGGCGGTCTTGCCGTCTTCGGAGACCTCGGTGATCAGGAAGCTGTTCAGGCGCTCATCCTTGCCCTTGAGCGTGCCCAGGTACTCCTCATAGCGCCAGGTGGCCTGGCGGTCGGTGTCGCTGTAGGAGGTGAACTGCGCATCCGAGCCGTGCATCTCCTTGAAATGCTTCTCATTCGGCTCGACCGAGAAGCCCGAGAGCATGCTGGCGATGTTGGTCCAGGTGTTGTCGGTCACGCCGCGGCGCGTCTCGGTCTTGTTCCAGACGCTGGCGTCGCTGATCGGGACCTCGGCCGAGGGCCAGGTCGAGAAGAAGTAGTACGGGATGATCAGGAAGGTGCCGATCGCCAGGATCAGGACCATCAGGATGATCCAGCCGACGTGCACCTTCTGGACCTCGGCGCGGGCGCGGTTGGAGCGCACGCTGCGACGGCTGTCGGCCGGGCCGCGCCCGGACTGCGAAGAGGCCGGCTGGTCGGTCGAGGTCTGGAAGTCGACCGGCGCGGTGGTGGCGCCGATCTGCGTCTCGTCGACCGCGGTCATGACCGCGGTGTTCGAATCGGTGAAGCTCAGGCTGCCGGTCTTGTCGCCGCGCTTCTCGTCCATCGACAGGTCGCGCGTATTGGTGTCGTCGAAGTTCACCACTTCGAGCTCTTCGCCGAAGGTGATCGATTCGCCGGCCTGGGTGTCCTTGGGACCGTTCTGGATCATCGTCTCGGAGGTGTCGTCGACGACCTTGCCGAGATCGATCGAGAGGTTGTCGCTGTCACCGGTGAGGACGATGGTACCATCCTCCTCTTTGATCTTGTCGACGTCTTCGCGGTTGAGCATCAACTTGCCGCCGACGCGCTGCGCACGGATGGTCCCGGCATTGACGTGCTTCTGCAGCGTGTCGTCATCGCACGCGAGGATCTGCTTTGCTTCCTTGGCGTCGATCATGTCGGCCATGGGTGCTCCAATCAGGGTTATACCCGAGGTCCCAAGGCTAGACCCGCACGGCGATTGCAGCAAGCCGCCGTGATGGCGCAGGGGTCGGGAGGCTCATACACCGGGGATATCCCCGGGGCCACTATCAGGGGGTTGGTTTTCGTTTGCCGTCGTCGTCGGCGGCGGTGATTCCAGGACCTGCAGCTCCTCGGCGACGAAGCCGGCCTGGCGCCTCCCCGTGTGATCGAGACGGAATGGGCTGGGCAACTGCGTGGGAAAGCGCTGACGCACCACCGCGGCGAAGTGTGCCGGCCGCGACTGCTCGCCCTGGGCGCACCACCAGTCGTGCCACCGCGCTCCGACCGCGACATGGCGGATCTCGTCGCGGTAGATGCGCTCGATGATGGCCCCGGCGGCGGCATCAGCCTGGTGCAGGCGCGGCAGGAGCTCGGCCGAGACGTCCAGTCCGCGCGCCTCGAGGTAGCGCGGCACGACCACGATCTGCTCGCCGAGATCGCTGCACGCCACGGCGGTGTCCCACAGGCGGTGGTGGACCGGGTAGCTGCCGGCCGGCGCGCCGTTGTCCGCCAGCCAGCCTGCGAGGAGCTGCGCATGCACGGCCTCCTCGCGGGCGATCGCCAGGAAGTCCTCGTGCAGCGCGCGTGGCGCGCCGCTGGCGCGCAGGCACAGCAGCACCGCCAGATCGATGGCCGAGAGCTCGATATGGTAGATCGCATGCAGGAACAGCTTGCGCGCGCCGGGATCGGCCAGGGAGCGGCGTCGCCGCGGCGGGTGCGCGGTCTCGTTCCAGGTGGCCGGCCGGCCGGGCCGCGCCGGCAGCACCGCCGCCGCCCAGGACGCGCCGTCCGCCGGCGCGGTGGTCTGCGCCAGGGCCTCGGCCTTGGCCAGCGGCGTGGGCAGGCTGATGACCCGCAGCAGCTGCGCGACGTAGTCCGCGGTGTTTGTGGCACCGTTCATCGCGCCGGCACTCCGCGGCGCCTGAGCTCCTCGGTGACCAGGAAGCGCAGGCGGTCGATGTCGACGTTGCGGCCAGGGCAGTCGGTGGCCTTGCCGGGGACGTCGCGATGGCCGATGATGCGTGCCGGGGTCAGGCCGGGGACGTGCTCGATCAGAAGCGCGCAGAGCTCGACCAGGCGCTCCTCGACCAGCGGATCCATGGTGTCGTGGTCGTAGTCGCCGATCACGCAGATGCCGATGCCATCCTGGTTGTAGGGCGCCTGCTGCGGACCCGGACCGGCATGCGCGCCGTGGTACTGCTGCTTCCAGCGCCAGGTCGCCTCGACCCGCCCGCGCGGCATCGGCTGGCCGTTGCCGATGACGAAATGATAACCGATGCCCTCCCAGCCGCGGTCGCGCACGTGCGAGGCGTCGATGCCGGCGGTGTCGCCGCTGTGGAAGCCGCTGTGGTGGATGACGATCCAGCGCCACGGATGCATCGGCATGTCCAGTGGCGGCGCGATGGCGCGCCAGGCGATGGTGCCGGCGCCCGCAGGCGCATGCGCCATCCACAGCACCAGCAGGATCAGCACCAGGGAACCGCCCATGGCGATGATGCTGGCCGTGCGGTCGCCGTGCGGATCGCTCATCGGTCGAGGAAGACCGCGGCCTCGGCCAGGGGCAGCAGGTTGCCATCGGCCATGCGCTGGGTGCGCAGCGCGAGACGCCAGTAGGGCCGGGTCGCGCGGCCCTGGGCCTTGGCATGGGCCTCGAGACGCTGCCAGGTCAACGCGAGCTCGCGGATCGGTCCGGTATGCGGCAGCGACAGGGAGGTCAGGCCCCGGTAGTCCTCGACCAGCATCGCGCCCATGGCGCGGCCCAGGCCGGTGATGGCGGTGCCGACCTGGCACTCGCAGGTCGCCAGGTCCTCCGGCGGGAGGTTGAAGAAGATCGCCACCGGACCGTAGGGCTCTACGTCCTGCCCCTCTAGCAGACGGCGCACCTCGCTGGCCAGGGCCCAGGGATCGCGTGGATAGCCACGCGTCGCCAGGGAGGCGAAGCGCAGATTGCCTTCACGGCTGAGGGTGGGGTCCGCCACATCGGCTCCTGGGACAGCGGCGCTGCACCCTACGCCACCAGGGGCTGGGTCCAGCCCCTGGTCCAGGCCCGGCGAGTCACAGGCTTGCGTTGGTGCGGCCAGGCAAATAATCACCGCACACATGAGCAGAGTGGTGCCAAGACGTGGCGAGCAGAAGAATGGTCAGGATTGCGATGGTGCCAAGCCGTGTTGCCAATTTCCGTGCGGCTGTGAGCGCCGCGATTACACCAAATACCAAATGAGTGAGGTGACCAGTGGCTAGTGGTACCGTTGTCCGATTCGATCGTCGTCGTGGTTATGGGTTCGTCGCC
>Ga0302314_10008634_pt1 | contig 18102 bp, 9 predicted proteins | sample III_Palsa_N2_3_FD_200533 | JGI IMG/M metagenome (GOLD analysis project Ga0302314, IMG submission 200533) | Peat permafrost microbial communities from Stordalen Mire near Abisko, Sweden - III_Palsa_N2_3 | ecosystem: Environmental > Terrestrial > Soil > Palsa > Peat permafrost | place: Sweden...
ACGGCCTGCAGCCGGGAGAACCCGAAGGCGCGGTGGGTCTCCATCGCCACCGGGTCGACGTCGTCGATGCCGGCGATCGTGTTGTAGAGCACCGGCCAGATCGCGCCGTACACGATCAGCGTGACCGCCAGCCGCAGCCCCGGCCCGATCAGCAGGCTGACGAGCAGGATCAGCGCGACCGACGGGATCGGCCGCAGGAACTCCACGATCGCCCGGGTGGCGACCCGCACGCCGGGCAGGCTGCCGAGCAGCACCCCCAGCGGGACGCCCACCGCCACCGTGATCGCCAGCCCGGCCGCCCACGCCTCAACCGTCGCGCCGAGGTCGGCCAGGAACCGGCCGTTGCCCGCCAGCAGCACCGTCCGCCACAGCACCGACGAGGCCAGCGGCAGCGCCGACCGGCTGATGATGCCCAGCCGCCCCGCCGCCTCCGCCAGCAGCAGGAACACGACGACGCCGGTCGCGCCGCGCGCCCAGCGGCCGACCCGGGCAGGCCACCGGCCGCCGCCGTCGACTTCGTCGACGGCGGCGGCCGGTGCAGTGGTGGTGGAAGCCATCAACTAAGCAGCAGCGAGGCCAGGTTCGACGGCGTTGCCAGCCCGCTGCCCTTCATCAGCGTGGCGATCCGCTGCAGCGGCGTCGTGGTCAGCGCGCTCGGGTATGTGCCGAGCGGCACGGTGGCCGCCGCCTGCGCGGTGAGGCTGGTGTAGCTGGGCAGCACGCCGCGCACCACGCTCGGGTGCGCGTCCGCGTAGGCGTTGCCTTCCTCCAGGGCCCGCTGGAAGGCCTTGGCCGCGGCCGGGTGCTGCTGCGACCAGGTCTGGGTGGTGATGTACCCCGACATCGGGAAGTCAGCCGTCGGCCCGGTGCAGGTGGAGGCCACCAGCTTGCCTCCGGCCTTCAGCGCGGCGGCCAGGAACGGCTCCACCACGCTGATCGCGCTCACCCGTCCGGCCTTCAGCGCGGAGACCATGTCCGGGAACGGGATCTGCACGTAGCTCACAGCGCCCACCCCCTCGGACTTCAGCACCGCGTCCGTGGTCAGCGTCTGGATGTTCTTCGTCAGGTTGACCGCGACCGTCTTGCCCGCCAGGCCCGACGCCGTGGTGATGCCCGACGACGGAAGCGCCACCACGCCGTAGTCGTTCGCCGTGCAGTCGACCGCCGGCGCCAAGAACTGGACGGGAAACGCGCCGTTGGCCTGCGCCTCGAGGAACGACACATAGTTCCCGCCGCCGATGATGTCAATGCTGCCGTGCAGCAGGTCAGGGATCGCCACGGTGCTCTGCGCGACGGACTTGACCGTCACGTTCAGCCCCGCCTGGGTGAAGAACCCCTCCTTGATCGCCACCTGCAGCCCCGCCGTGTCGAGCACCGGCAGCGCCCCCACCACGATGCTCGTCATCGCGGCGGCACTGCTGCTGGGCGAACTCGTACCGGAGGCGCTGCTTGAGGCGCTTGAGGCACTAGGCGAGGGCGTGCTTGAACTGCTGCTCGAAGTGCTGCAAGCGGTGACGAGAATGGCAGTCGCAGCCAGGGTGGCGGCAACGACGGGCACCCGCCTCACGCGAGTGGACTTCATAGTACTCCTTTATAGTTAGACACGGCTGGAGTAGCGGTCCGCACCCGAGGGCGCGGACCGCTTTTACCTGGCCGCTTTCTTATCATTAGCAGATGTAAGAGCAGCTTTCGGCGGTCCGACTCACGGTTGTAGGAGCGCACTCGCCTGGAACGTTCCGGGTAGCAAGCCCGCTTCCCGCATAAGCTCAGAGACTCGATTCAGTTGCGTGGCGTCCGGCGTAATAGGGAATTCGTCGAGCGAGATCGTGGCCGCCTGCACCGCCGTCAATTTCGGGACGTACGTTAGCAGGGCCTTCTCTACCTGCGCGCGGTTGGTGTCGGCAATCTCCTGGGCCTGGGCCATTGCCTGCTGAAAGCGGCTGACGGCTTCCGGATTCTTCTTCGCCCATGCTGCGGTGGCGAAGTATCCGGATAGCGGAATAGCCTTCGTCGCTCCGCTGCACTGGTCAAGAAGGACTTCCGCTCCCGTGGCTTGCTGGGCCTGCGTGGCGAACGGCTCGACCGCGCTCATGGCGTCCACCCGGTGGGCCTTCAGCGCGGCGACCATCTTCGGGAACGGGATGACCACGTAGCGTACCGAGGCGGGGTTCACGTCATCGCCCTCAAGGACCGAGTTGATCGTCAAGGTCTGTATGTTGTCGGCGAGGTTGACGGCGATGGTCTTGTGCTCCAGCTGCGCAGGTGTCTGGATGCCCGAGGACGGCAGGACCAGGACGTCAAACGAGTTTGGCGCGCAGGTGGCCGCCTCCGCCAGGATCCTGAACGGGGGGTCGGCCGGGTCAACGGCTGATGCCTTGATGAAGGAGACGTAGTTGCCGCCGCCGATGATGTCGATCGATCCCTTCTCCATCATCGGGATGGCCAGCGTGCTTTGCAGCACCTCTTTAAGCGTGACGTTGAGGCCGACCCGCTTGAAGATGCCATCATCAGCGGCGATGTACGCGCTCACATCGTCAACGACCGGCAGGGCTCCTACAGTGATGGAAATTGTCCCAGAGTTCCCAGGGGCAGCCACAGCCCCGCTGCATGAACAGGTGAGCAACGCTGCCGCCTCTGCGATCAGGGCATAGCAACACACCCGTTTGACTCGAGTGAACACGACGCTCCTTAACCGTTGAGCAGGTAAGACACTGGTGAGCAGGTAAGGCGCCACGACCATGGTTCATTGCGACGACGGCATCCTCTCACGGCCCCGCGGGCAATATCGGCAGATTTGGAGAAATTCCAACAATCGGGACACGTCTCAAGAGCCGCAGAAACTTGATTCGATAATAATCAAGATATGATTAGATAATCATCGAGATACTCACTCGATAGCGATCAGAATATTTCTTTCGAAATGTCGGATGGGCCGGGCGTCCTATCGGTACCAGGCAGAACTGTTCCCGGTCCTGGTGCTCGGGGGCCACGTGCGCTCGAAGATCGTGAAGATAGTGGACTAGCGAGCAGTTTCCGCAGGTCAGTGGCCTATTGCACTCCGTGATATCAGCACGGATTCAGCACGGCCCGGCCGAGATGAATGACGGTTTCCGGCCGGCCCGCGGTCGTTTTCGAGCGTAGTTCGGACACGCGTTCACCCGCCGGCCACGGCACCCGCCCGGTCAGGGGCCATTCGCGAACGGCCCCTGACCGGGCCTGCCGGCCCGCGTCCCTACCAGGCCGCGGTGCAAACCTTGGCCTGGGTGCCGTTTTGCACGCAGGCGCGGGCGAGCTCGCCGGTCCCGTCGGCGACGGCCGGGGAGAAGGCCCACTCGACGCGCGGGTTCGAGAGGGTCAGGGAGCTGGTCGGCGTAGCCTGCTCCCAGGTCGCGCCATTATCCGCTGACGTCTCCACCCAGCCGGTGCAGCTGCCGGTCCCGCTGAGAGTCATGCTCGCCTGCGAGGTGGCGGTCTTGCCCAGAGTGCCGCTGCTGTTCAGGGACGCGGAACACATAAGGCTGCCAGAGCCGGAGTTCGCGCTCACCTCCTGGGGGTTGTGGTCGTAGAACACCGGCGTGCCGTCGTCTGGGGGCGCCGCCGTGCTGCTGGCGAGCGTGACGGAACTGCTGGAACAGAGGGGCTCGGCCGGAGACGACGGGATTGCCGGCGTCAGGACACAGGCCCGGACGCTGGTCCCCGGTCCGGCGTAGTAGTTACCGGTCTTGGCCCACGGATAGTTGACCAGCCCTTGCTTCGTCGCGGGCAGGGTCACCTGCGGCGATACGTTGGTCCAGGCCCCGCCGTTGACCGAGTCCTCCAACCAGCCCGTGCACGCGTCCGTCGTGTTGTTTTCCAGCAGGCCGGACACATAGGCCGGGCTGCCGTCGGAAGCCGCCGCGGACAGGAGCAGCACGCTGCACTGGTTGAGCATGCCGCTGGGACCGGGGCCTTCGAAGCTCGCGGACGCATACTCTCCGAGGTATCGCACCCCGCTCGTCGTCGCGGCCTGCGCGGAGAACGGGACGGCGGCGGCGATCGCGCCCGCCGCGCCGATGGCGGCCACCGCCATTACTGATCTCTTGAGACTGTCCATGTCAAACCCCTTTGGTCAGCCGGGCCGCCGCGGGAATCGCCCGCTATGCCCGGTATCCGGTGTCAGTTCAACGCTAGGCGGGCACCGTGCCGCGGGAATCGCACCGCTGTCGCGGATCTGCGACAACGGTCGCGGAATCGGCGCGCCCCGTCAGCGCGCGAGTCTGCTGGCCCATGCGATCAGTCGGCAGCGGTGAAATCGCGGCTCATCCGGCGTCCCCGGACTCACCGGTGAAAAATGTAATAATCCGTCGGCGCAGTGGCGATAATGCCGGATATGGGAGCCATCCGGAGACCGGGCACGAGCGGGCCAGGTGCCCGCCCCGTGGTGGTTCTCGTCGATGACGACGAGGCCATCACGTCCAACCTGGCCCCGTTTCTTGAACGCGCCGGGCTCACCGTTCACGTCGCCGCGGATGGCGAGGCCGCGCTGGATCTGGTGGAGCGGCTGGACCCGGACGGCTGCATCCTCGATGTGCTGATGCCTCGCCTCGACGGGCGAGAGGTCCTGCGCCGTCTGCGCGCCGACGGCCGCTGGCTGCCGGTCGTGCTGCTGACGCAGGTGGGCGAGTCCGCCGAGCGCGCGATCGCCTTGGACGAGGGGGCCGACGACTACCTCAACAAGCCGTTCGACCCGCATGAGCTGCTGGCCCGGCTGCGGGCGGTCATGCGCCGCGCCCGGCCCGGGCGTCGGCCGCTGTCCGCGTCGCCCGCGCTGCGCGCCGGGCCGTTGCGGATGGACCGGATCGCCCGCCGGGCGTGGCTCCTGGACGCCGAGTTGGCGCTCACGCCGAAGGCGATGCTGCTGCTCGACTACCTGCTCACGCACCCGGACGAACTGCTGACGCGGAACCGGTTGCTGGAAGTACTGTGGGGGTTCGAATTCCCGGTCGGGACTCGAGCCGTGGACAACCGCATCGCCGAATTGCGGCGCGCGCTGGGTGACGACCCTGTCTGCCCGCGATGGATAGCGACCGTGCCCGGCCAGGGATACCGGTTCGTCGCGAGCGTGGACGAGACGCGATGACGACGCCGACATCCGGGACCCGGTGGCGACCCCTCGTCCCGATCGTCGTCCCTGTGCTGGCCGGAGCGGCGCTGGGCCTTGCTCTGCAGGTAGTTGAGCCCGCGATCCGGCTGTACGCTGCGGTGGCGCCGGGCCTGCTCGTCGGCGTGTCCGGCCTGCTTGCCACCGTCGTCCTAGCCGCCGCCCGCCTGACGCGGCAGCGGGCGGCGATGGCGGCTGAGGCGGCTGAGCGCGACGCGATGGTCCGGGCCGCCAACGACCGGCTGCGATTCCTGATGCGGCTCGATCACGAGCTGAAGAACCCGCTGACCGCTATCCGCGCGGGACTGGCGAATATGGAGCAGACCGGGGCCGCCGGGGCCGCCCTGGAGAGCGTGTCGGCGCAGGCGAGCCGGATCACCCGGCTCCTCGGCGACCTGCGGAAGCTGGCGGACCTGGAGACCCGGGAGATCGAGACCGTCCCGGTTGACCTGCCCGGCCTGCTGCAGGAGGTAGCCGAGGCCATCGCCGCGATCCCCGCGGCCGGCGAGCGGGACATCCAGTGGAGCGTGCCGCAGGCACCATGGCCGCTGCCGGTCATCGAAGGCGACCGGGACCTGCTATTCATCGCGCTGCAGAACCTGATCGGCAACGCGGTCAAGTTCTCGGCGCCTGGCGACCGGGTGGAGGTGCGCTCCAGCGAGGACGATGACTGGGTGCTGCTAGAAGTGGCCGATACCGGGATCGGGATCCCCGACGAAGAGATCGGGGAGGTCTGGCAGGAACTGGCCCGAGGCCGCGCCGCACGCAGCCTGCCCGGCACTGGGATCGGGCTCGCCCTGGTCCGGGTCGTCGTCGCACGGCACGGCGGACGGATCGCGATCCGCAGCCGGGACGGCCAAGGCACCGTGGTCAGCATCCGGCTCCCGGTGCAAGGCCGTCCAGGAACCGGACCACCTGTCGCGGACCTGAGACAGCACCGCGATTCCCGCGGCACAGTGCCTGCGTAACGTCGAACTACCAGCAATCCCCCGACGGAAATGGCACCGCATGACCACGTACCGCCGCACGGCGCACACCCTCGCCACCTGCGCGGCCGGCCTCATCCTTGCTGCCTGCAGCGCGGGCATCACCAATGCGAGTCCGCCAAAAGCCCCGACGACACCCGCATCGCACCACACGGCGCCCCCGCCCACGCATACGGCGGCGCCTTCCCCGCGCCCGTCGCCCACGGCTGGCACGGCAAGCGTGGCCGGGCTCGGCTCCTTCCCGATCCCGTCCGGCGCGCAGGTGGCAGCCGACATTGCCTGCGGCAAGGGCGCCGTCATCGAGGCGGGGCCGGTCACGCCTGCCGCGGCGTCGGCCTTTTACACCTCCGCGCTCCCCAAAGCCGGGTACGTGATCACGGAGAACACGCTGGGTTCCGACCCCGTCACCGGCGCCCCGAAAGGCATCGAGACGGTGGTCTTCGCCGGCCACAGGTACTCGGGTGTGATCATCGCGATGGCCAACCTGAGTTCGGCAGCCTCTAGCGGTCCGTCCACACCCGCCATGTCCGGCAGCCTCACCCACAATGTCCTGGAGATCACCCTTGTTCCAGGCAGCAACCCGGACAGCATGCCTAAGTGCTAGAGCCAAGCCTTGCTGCAGCCGAAACCTCATCCATCCTGGCTAAAATCAGCTCAGCGCTACCTAACGCGGCGGTGTGCGACGCCCTGATACCGTGCTGGCTCTCTGGGACCCAGTCTACGGTTCGGTATCCAGAGACTGCGGCTCGCCCGCTACCCGGGCCCGCTCGGTGAAGTCCGCCTCCGACCGGCCGGGCAGCGCGACGACCACCAGCACGAAGCCGACCGCGGCCACGCCGCCAGCGACCATGCAGCCGTAGGCCAGGCCGTGCAGGAAGGCCTGCACGGCGGCGGCGTCCAGTCCTCGCGCCACGTTTCGCAGGCCGGCCGCGCGCAGTTGCTGCGCGGCGAGCGCGGCACCGCCCACCGACCCCTTCGCGGTGGCGACGACGCTGATCGGCAAGCCCGGCGGCAGCGTCCCAAGCAGCCTGCTGGCATACACCGAGGCCGCCACGCTGCCAATGACCGCTACACCCAGCGTGCCGCCGAACAACCGGGCCGATCCGTTGACAGCCGAGGCGAGGCCCGCCTTTTCCACCGGGACCGCGCCAAGCGCTTCCGCTGCCGTCGGCGCCTGCGTCAGCCCGAGCCCGGCGCCGAGCACCACCTCCTGGGCTACCAGGATGGTGAACGAGGTGGCCTGCGACTCCCGCGCTGTCCAGAACATAGCTAGCCCGAACAAGGCAAGGCCAGCGCCGATAATGACTTTGTTGCCGACGCGCATCGCCAGCCGGGTGCCCGCTACCGAGGTCACCGCGATAGCGGCGGCAAGCGGCAGCAACCGCACACCGGTGCTCAGCGGGCTGTACGACTTCACGACCTGGAAGTACTGGGTCATCAGGAAGATGAAGCCGAGCAGCGCGAACAGCGCCATCGCCACCGCGCCGCAGGCCGCACTGAAACGAGGGTTGTGGAAGAGGCTGACGTCGATCATCGGGTGCGCCGACCGCATTTCGGCAACCGCCATGATGGCCAGCACGGCGACGCCGCCGGCGATGACCGCGGCGGTCGAGGCCGAACCCCAGCCCCAGCTTGGCGCCTCGATCACACCGAACACGAGCAGGCCCATCCCGGCGCCGGACAGCGCAAGGCCGCGCCGGTCGACCGGCGGCGTGGCCGGATCGCGCGAGGTGGGCACGGCAGCCGCCACGCCAACCGCGACAACGGCGGCGAGCAGGGCCATCAGCACGAAGATGCTGCCCCACCAGAAGCGCTCAAGCAACCAGCCGCCCGCGATCGGGCCGACCGCCACCCCGGCTCCGGCGCAGGCGCCCCACAGCCCGATCGCCCGGGCCCGCTCGCGTCGGCCGGTGAACACGCTTGTGATCAGCGACAGCGTGGACGGGTATATCATCGCCGCGCCCACGCCCATCGCGGCGCGCGCGCCGATGAGCCCGGCCGCCGAACCGGCCTGCGACCCGGCCAGGCTGGCCGCGCCGAACACGGCGATTCCGGCGAGAAGCATGCCCTTGCGGCCTAGGCGGTCCGAGAGGCTGCCCGCCGCAAGCACGAGCGCGCCAAACGTGAGGCTGTAGGCATCCACAACCCACTGCAGGTCAGTCGTGGTCGCCCCGGTCTGCCGCACCAGGTCAGGCAGGGCAACGGTCACGATCGTGGTATCCACATTGAGGATCAGCGTCCCAAGGCAGAGCGCGGCAAGCGCCGCGTTCTTGCTGCTGAGCGGGTGGCGCGCCGGCCGGTCGGCCTCCGTGTTCATAGTCCTGTCGCGGCCGGAGCGTCGGCCGCTGTCTCAGCGGTAATCTCGTAGTACCTCAGGGCTTGCTTGATCACGCTGTGGCTCCTGTCGGGGGCTGGCCGCCCGTAACGACCCGCATGCCGAGGCCGGCCACGTGGTAGATGCGCCGGCCATCCACCCATAGCCAGCCGTCGGCGAGGGCATACCGGCCGCGGTCGTCCTGGCCCGCCGCGGTGATCTCTAGTTCGACGGTGAGCTGGCCATCGGTAGGCTGGATCTGGCCGCGGTACTTCCAGGTCAGCGGATGGCCGGTCATGATCGGCTCGAATCGCGAGCCGGGCAGGCCAACCGTCGCGCCGCGCTCCATCAGGTACCACTGGAGCAACTGGCACATCGCCTCGACTCCAAGCGAGCCGGGCATGACCGGGTCCTGGAAGAAGTGCGCGCGGAAGAACCACTCGCCGGGGTCGATGTCCTTCTCGGCGCGCAGCCGTCCGAGACCGGCGGCCCCGCCCTCGGGCCAGTAGCCGGTGATCCGGTCGAGCATCATCAGCATGGGTCCGGCTTGGCGCGCGCGGCGCGCGGGGTCGGAGTGGTAGAGCGCTGGGGCGCGTTCGCACGTCTGCGTCAGGCGCTCGCGTTCGGCCGGTGACGGGGGCAGGCCGGGCTGCTGCTCGAAGGCCGTGGTGAGGAAGTACCCGAATACGGCAGTGCCCGCCAGCAGCGGCTCGCCGTCAGCATGGCACTCGATCCGGAAGGTCTCGATGATCATTCCGGCGGCTCGGGACACGTCGGCGAGCTCGGCTCGGGTGCGCACGACGAGCGTGCCCGGGCGCACTTCGCGCAGGAACCGCACATCGCCGTCAAGGTTGCGGAACAGCAGTTCCGCGTCGATCTGCACGGGGCTGCCGACGTAGCACCCCAGCCATCCGCAGGGCTGCAGGGCGATCTCCATCAGGACCGCGGCCGGCATGGTGCGCTCGGCGTTGTCGGCGAAGTACCAGGCCTCGTCGGGCACGTCGTACTCCGCGGCGACCGCGCTGCCGACCGCCATGCCACGGTACGGGCCCTCAACCGCGCTGATCCTGCTCATGAAGTGGTACGGCGGGCCTGGCAGCCGTGGCCCGCGTCGCGCGCCGACGAACGCCTCGGCCATCGGCCCGAGCCCGTCGGTGGGCTTGCCCCAGGCGCAGGCCAGCAGCGAGGCGTAGCCGAGAGGCACTCCGTCGACCTCGGCGATTGGCTCGGTGTCACGATGTCCGGCGAGGCCGCCAAGCCTCTGGAGGGGTATGGGCTGCGCCGTAGGCTGGACAGCCGGCGGGCCGAGATGCCGCCAGTGCTCGAGAGGCCAGTCCGGCACCAGCCGCACGGCGCAGTCCGCGACGTGCAGGGCCTTGACGCCGTCGACGGTGACCAACACATCGGCGATGACGGTCGGGAACGGGCCGGCCGATACCCCGGAGACGAAGACTTCGTAGGTCAGCTGCTTGCTGTCCGGGGTGACCTGACCTCGGCAGCGCATGCGCGCGGTGCGCCCAGGCACCGGTTCGAATCGCCAGCCGTCCCGGGTGATGGTGTATCCGCAGGCGGCGAGGTAGAACGAGACGGCCTGCAAGCAGCCGTCGGACATAAGGGTGCCGGGCATGCACGGGTCGTTGTGGAAGTGGCCGTCGAAGTACCAGTCGTCCGGGCTGATGGCTGTCTCGGCCCTGAGATAGCCGCGGCCCCACGGTCCGCCGGACGGATCGAAGACGGGGATCTCGTCAAGCAGGCGCAGTCGGCCCGATCCGATGCGCGGGGTACGCACGTGGGCGCGTGTCGCCTCCCACCCGGGACCGAAGCACACGTCGGGACGGCCCTGGGCGAGGGCACCGATCGCGTCGGACTCGAAGGCGGAGCGCGTGCACCCGACCGTCGGCGGATCCTGCGGCGCGGCCGGGGGCGGGCTGACGGCAGACGCGTCCCAGAGGACGCCGCCGGTACCGGCGAGTTCGTCGTCGCTGAAGAACCCTGCTTGGCCGTCCCGCACGGTGAGCACAAGCGTGTCCCCGGCGCGGCAGTCGTACTCGAAGGAGAACAGCCGGACGGGGCCGTGCACGACGTGCCCGGTGACGCGGATCTCGAAGGAGAGCGTCTGGCCGGGCCCGGGTGGCGCGGCGTGAAAGGTCACATCGCTGCCGAGCAGGCGGTAGACCCGCTCCCCGCGGTTGCCCAGGTCGGCCCCCAGCCAGCTGATCAGCAGCAGGTCGGCTTGGCCCGCTTCGACGACCAGGCCTGCGGGCATGCGGCCCGCGGGGTCGAGGTACCAGGCGTCGGCCTCCACGTCGGTCTCGGTCCAGATGACGCCCTTGCCAAGCGAGCCCGGTGCGGCGTCGATCCCGACCACCCGATCGGCGAGCAACAGGGGCGGTCCTGGCATCCGGGTCTGGCGCCTATCGGCGTCCTGGACGGCGAACATCGGCCCAAACAGATCGGAGATCCGGCCCGAGGCGAAGTGCTCCAGCTGAGCGCGGTCGAAGCGAGGGCCCGGGTACCCCGTCGCTGGCGGTGTGATCACCGGTGTGACCACGGGCGCGGCCGCAGGTGAGGGGACGGCGTGGGTGACCGCGCGGACAACCGGCAATCCCCGGCCAGACGCTGCGGCGACAAGCTTCGCGGCCGAGGCGCGTCCGGCCAGGAAGCGGGTGTGCGTGGCGGCCTGGATGTCCAGGTACTGCCCGTGTGCGGCGATGGCGGATGCCTGCACGGCCGCGGCCGCGGCCAGCGGAGAGGCCGACTGTGGTTGCGGCGGCGGCACCGGACGGTCGACCACGAGCGGCTGACGCTCGCTCGGCCTGGGAGAGAGGTCCGGGGCGCGCTCCATCAGCGAGTATTCAGAAGCAGTATGACTAGAAGCTGAATTAACGGAAGGTGAGTACTGCGGAGCCGCTTGTTCGAGCACCGGCGCGGGGAGGCGCTTCGGCAGGCTGATCGTCGCTCCCCCGCTTGACTTAGGCCGGGCGGGAGACGTCGCCAGATAGGCCTCCAGGGCGTCGTGCCGAACCGGGATGCCTGCGGCGGCCAGCTCCGCGACCGCTGCCGACAACGACCACAGGCCCTGGTCGCGCACGGTGTCCAAGGCCACCGAGACGTGCTCGCGGTCGCCCAGGATGCGGTGAATCCAATTGGTGCACTGCGCGGCCGGCCCGTGCTCGATGAACACCCGCACGCCGTCATGCCAGGCGCGCTCGATCACGTTGGGGAAGTCAACCGGGGAAAGCATCTGCTCGGTGATCGCGTCCGCGGCTGTCTGCTCGGTCGGGTAGTACCAGTCGCCGGTCGCACCTCGATAGAACCTGATTCCCGGCACGCTCGTCGTCGGGCGGCGGTGCAGTGCGTGCCAGCGGTCGCGCACATCGACCAGTTCGGGAGCGTGCGCCACCAAGTCGTACTGGATCCGGATGCGGGCGGCCGAGCCGAAACGTTCGACAAAGGCCGCGCAGGCCGCCTCCTCCCCGGCGACCACGCAGGTTCCGGGGGCGCAGACTGCTGTCAGGTGCACGGCCCGCTCGCCGGCGACCATGGCCCGAACCCGCTCCGGATCGGCCGAGAGGATGTAGCCGGCCCACCGCTCGCCCGCGATGCCATGGCGTGCCCAGAAGCGACGCACGGCGCGCAGTTCGCCGCCTAGGTCGTGCGTGAACAGGCCGCTGGCGCGCGCGTCGACCGACATGGCCGTCACGTCGTTCCAGACTCCGAGCGCTACTAGGGCCGCCGACTCCCCCGATGAATAACCGATCGCGGCCTGGGGCTCGATGCCGAGCACTTCGCGGGTGATCCGGGTGTGCAGGCGCGCGATGAAGCCCACGGCGAGGATCTGGTCGAGGGAGTCGTTTGGCTTCTGGCGGCCCTCGTAGATCCAGGAGATCAGGGCGGCCTCGTCCATGCCGTCAGCCAGCGGGGCGAAGGCGAGCGCGAGGTCGGCGCCCATGCCCGGGTAGAAGGCCGAGCCCTTGGTGTAGACGAACGCCGTCTCACCGCTGATCGGGATCTCGCGAAAGGCCACGCCGGGTGGACGCAGCGCGTCGCCGTCGAGCCAGGCGCGTGCGGCGGCAAGTTGGTCGGCCAGGTGCGCTTGGTCGCGTGCGAGGACCGCGAGGCGGGCCGGGCCGGCGTCGCTTTCGCGGCCGGACGTGGCGGCGGCCAGCACGTCGGATCGCGTCGCACCCGAGTAAATGTGCAGCCGGGGCACGGGACCGGCTGTCCAGGGATCGCCGTCCGCGGCGCGCAGCCGGACATGGGCCGGTGGCGCGCCGAGCACCGAGATCACGACGTCGGCGGTGGTCGAGGCGAGGCGGGGCTGCGCGCGCTGCCCCGCGATCGGCCGGGCGCGGTGCCGGAGCGCGAGTGCCGCGGCGGCCACGGTGATCAGGCCGCGGGCGGCGTGCGGCACGCCGAACAGGTCGACGGGGAAGCATTCGGCGGGCGCGGGGCTGCCCGGTTCGGTGTCGATGAGCGCGATGACTCGGTCGCCGTCGCGTCGCGCGTCGTCAAGGCGTTTGAGCACGAGGACTACGGCCGCGTCGGCTGGGTTCGTCGTGAGGCCGAGCTCAGTGACGGCGGCACGGTGCACAGGCTCGTCGGAGAGGTCGACCGCGCCGACGAGCGCGGCATCGACCTCCCCGGCCCGCAGAGCCCGGGCGGCCAGTTCCAGTGCCGCGATCCCCGAGGCCTCCTCGGCGCACACGGCGAAGCCCGGGCCGGCCAGACCCAGCTGCCCGCCGATGCGGTTGGCGGCGATGTTCGCCATGGCGCCGAGGACGCGGGCGGCGGTCACCGGTGGGCTGAACGCGTCCTCCACCCCCGCGCCAGCCCCTGATTCACGCGGTGACAGCCAGGCGTCCAGGCGTTGGCGGGCACCGCCCCGGGCGGTCTCCGGGTCGCAGCCCATTCCGACCAGGACGGCCGTGCGCTGGGGAGGTAGCTCGATCCCGAGCACGGCTTCGCGGGCGGCTTCCAGCACGAGCAACTGCTGGCCGAGCGCCTCGCCGAGATCACGCGGCGGGTAGCGCAGGCCGTCGAGCGCGACCTCGATGTCGGGCCCGGGTTTGTCAGGGGCCGGTGCGCTGAGCAGAGCGTCCCGGAACGCCCCGGCTCCCAGGTCGCCGACCCGGGCGCCGATGGCGACGATCGCGATTTCGGCCGGCGGCTGGCGCCCGTTGACCGCGCCGTATCCGGGCACCGCGACGCTGAACGTCCCCGGTGTGCCGTCGAAGGCCTCGACGATGAGATGGGCGTTGTTGCCGCCGAACCCGAAGGCGCTGATCGCCGCGCGTCGCCGCCGCCCCGACCACGACTCGTTCGCCGTCAGGAGGCGCAGTGGGCCGTCGCCGAGCTCGTCGATGGGGTCGGTGACGTCGGCCGTCGCGGGAAACGTTCCCTCGTGGATCGCGGAGAGGAGCTTGAGCAGACCGGCCGCGCCCGAGGCGGTCAGCAGGTGGCCCACATTTGACTTCGCCGAGCCGATGGGTAGCGGACGCGGTCGACCGCCGAAGAGGCGGGCGGCCGACCGAGCCTCGACCGCGTCGCCGAGCGGCGTGCCGGTGGCATGGCACTCCAGCAGTTCCACCGTCTCGGGGCCGAATCCCGCCTGCTCGTAGGCCGCGCGCATGGCGCGGAGCTGACCTTCTTCCGCGGGTACGAGGAACCCGCCGGTCCGCCCGTCGTTCGACAGCCCGACGCCGCGCACGACCCCGAGGACCGACACCTGCGCGGCCACCGCGTCGCGCAGCCGCATGAGCGCGAGGAGGGCCGCGCCTTCGGCCGGGACGAGTCCGTCGGCCCCGCGCTGGAACGGCCTGCTGCGGCCAGACGGGCTCAGCGCGCCCAGAACCTCGAATCCGGAATGGATGATCAGCCCGTCGCAGCCGCTCACCGCGCCGGCCAGCATGAGATCCGCGGTGCCGTCGTGCAGCCGGTCACAGGCGATCTTGACCGCGTACAGCGCGGAGGCGCACGCCGCATCGAGGGCGAGCGATCCGCCGTGGAGCCCCAGGGCGTTCGCTGCCGTGTGCGCCCACATTCCCGAGCAGAAGCGGGCGCGGGCGTCAGCCGCGCTGGGTACCTCGGGGAGGGCGGCCCGCAGGTCCGGGTGGTCGGCCAGCCAGATCCGTTCGGCGTACGCGGCCAGGCTCCGGCTCGGATACCCGAGGTTGCCGAGGATGAGCCCGGTCCGCGCCGGAGGCGCGTGGTCTCCTGCCTCGCGCAACGCGGCCCGTCCGGCGTGCAGCACCCACTGAAGCGCCGGGTCGTACGCCGCGACCTGTCCGGCGTCGGCGGCGAAACCGTCGGGATCGAAGACCTCCGGGAAGCCCCGGACGAGGCCGGCCGTCGCCATTGCGCCTGGTGCTGAACCGGTGCCGACGCCGAGCCCGGCCGGCGGCAGACGCCAGTCCTCGGGCCGCACCGTGTCCAGGCTGACTCGGCCGGAGGCGATGTTCTCCCACAGCAGCGCGGGACTCAGCGCACCGGGCAGCACGCAGCCGCGGCCGACGATCGCGATCGGTTCGAATCCCGGCGCCTCCGGGCCGGTCATGCGGGCCGGGCCGACGCGGCGGTGGCGGCGACGGCGTCCGCGTCCGAACCGCGTGCGGCGAATGCCGACTCCACGTCGGGGCGGCGGATGAGGCTGACGCCGAGCAGCTCGGTCCGGATTTCTCCGTCCTCGTCGAGTAGCGCGATGTCGCAGCGACTCTGGTCTGCGGCGACGGAGGTAGCGCGCACCAGGCAGCGCAGCGTCCCGGGAGCCGGTCCAGGGCGATGGACGCGGAGCGCGTCCATGCCCATGGGCAGCGTTGCGTCGCCGGTGGCCTGCCTGGCCCAGAGCACCGCCGCCTGCAGGGCGCCGTCGATCGCGGCCGGGTCCGTCCACCAGGGACCGTCGGGCCAGCCGATTGCGCGCACCCCGACGAGCCGCGCCTCGGCTCCGTGCCGGGACAGACCCTCCACCCGTCGCAGAACTCGGAAATCGGGACCGTGGAACAGCACGGCCGATTCGTAGATGGATTCGGTAACGGGTTCGCCCATGGCCTCGGGCGTGGTCCACCGTTGCGGCGGCGCGTTCGGCGCGATCAGGCGTGCCCGGTAGTGCGCGGGGCCGGCTGACGAGGTCAGCCGGAGGTCGAGCGCGGCTGGATCACGGCCGGCCTCGGTGCCCTCGATGCCCTCGATGGTGAACCGATGGCCGCCGTCCGCCAGGTCGGGAAGTTCGATCCGGTTCAGCACCCGGATGTCGGACAGGAAGGTCGAGCGGTCGGGGTGGCGCGCACGTCCCGCCGCGGCGAACCACTCCATGGCCATCGCCAGCGGGAGCACGGGTACGCCGGCCGGGGCGTGGTCGGTCAGGAAGCCGTGCGTACGCGCGCTGACGGTGGCCTCCACGACCACTCCTGACGGCCCGGTCGCGAGGATGTCGCCGTCACGCTCGCGGACGGCGGTGAGCAGCACGGAGGCCGCGTCGCCGTCCGTACCGAGTTCCGCGACGAAGGCCTGCGCGCCCGCGGCGAGCGGGATGAGCGGTACGCCGAGGCTGGTGAAGTACGCGGCATGGGACGCGGTGACCATGCCCGCTTCCCACGGACCCCAACCGATCGCGCGGACTCGACAGGACGGTCGCCGCTGCCGCTCGGCCCACGCCACCTGATTGAGGACCTCATTGGCCATCGCGTAGTCGCACTGCCCGGGATTGCCGTAGCGCGCCGCGACGGACGAGAAGACGCACAGCAGTTCAAGCGGGTCCGATTCGGTCGCGTCGAGCAGGGCGCTGAGCCCCGCAACCTTGGTGGCGTACACCCGGTCGAACTGGTCGTCGGTCTTGTCCGCGATGCGCTTGTCCGCGATGACCCCGGCCCCGTGTATAAGCCCGGTGATGGGACCCCATTCCTGCCGCACGACGGCCAGCTCGCGACGCAGCCCCTCACGGTCCGTGACGTCGAGCGCGGCGTAGCGCACGGTGGCGCCGGCCCGCTCGAGATCGACGAGCGTCGCGCGCACCTCTCGCTGGGCAAGGATGGCGCGAGCCTGGGTCGCCAGGTCGGCCAGGGCTTCATGAGAACCCGACCGTTCGGCCAGCATCCGGGTCAGCGCCGGCTGATCCCGGGCAGCGGCCAGGAACTCGGGTTCATCGGCGAGCGCGGTGCGCCCAATGAGCAGCAGGCGAGGCTGGCACGCCGACGCCAGGGAGAGCAGTCCGGCCGCGGTGACGCCGCGCGCACCACCAGAGACCACGAGGACCGGGGCGCAGGGCAGTTCGAGCGCGGGTGCCGGCGCGGGCACGCTGTCAGCCAGGGTCCATCGGGTGCCGTCGGCGCGCAGGCCCACGTCGAGCGTGCACCCGCCGGTCAGCAGTTCGTCGACGATCGCCGCCGCTACCTCCGCGTTACCGCGCTCGCCGCGCTGACAGTCGATGGCCTTGACCGCGGCCAACGGCCACTCCTTGGCCGCGGTCCTGGTGAGCGCCGCGAGACCGCCGAGCCAAACGCGCCGCGGATCGGGGTCTTTCAGCCCGAAGCAGCCGCCGGTGTCCTGCACGGTCACGAATACACCGCCGCGGTCCTCCATGCTGGCGGCCACCATGCGAGCGGCCTGGAAAGCGGCTCGGCTAACCGATCCAGCCTGGTCAGGGTCGGACACGGGTGCCAGTCCGCCCAGCAGGATCGCCCCCCACGCATCGCGCTCTGGCCGGTCCCCGACCGTGGCCGCGATGCCGTGCGCGTCGAGCCGCGCGATCACGCCCGGCCCGAGTCCGCTGCCACCGTCGACGACGGTGATCGGCCCGTTCGCTAGGCCCGCCAACGCCAGCCCGCACGCTGGAGCGGCGATCGGGCTAACCGCCGTTCGGCGGACCAGCGCCGGGGGGCTCTGCCCTCCGGGGGTCTCGGCGACGGCCGGCGCCGCGCTGCTATCGATGGCCCCGCGCATGACCTCGTCCAGCGTGCGCGCCTCGAAGAGCTGAGCCATCTGCGGCGAGTCGGTCGGCGGCAGGCCCTCGGCGCGTTGGCGGACCGCCGCGAAGATCTCGACTTTCTTGATCGAGTCGATGCCGAGGTCGGTTTCCAGGTCCATGCCGCCGTTGAGCATGTCCACCGGGTAGCCGGTCTTGTCGGCGACGACGGCGAGCAGCAGCGCCAAACTCACTGGCTCGGTGGTCACAGCGGACTCAGTGGGCGCTGGGTCGGGAAGGTGCTGTGGCGGGACCACCGGTTCAGACAGCGGTGGGGGGACGGTCTGCGACTGGGGTGCCAGGGGCATGGCGACGGGTGCCGGGGGCATGGGAACGGGCGCCGGGGGCATGGGAACGAGAGCCGGGACCTGCTGCGGCAGCGGCGGCGGCTGCCCGGTGAACGCGGCGAACGTGTTCTCGGCCAGCTGAAGGAAGGCCTGGTGGGAGTCGGCCAGTACGCGCTGGAAGTGCATGTGCGCCTCGGCGGTCTGGCGCTGCATCTCCTGCACGGCGGCCAGCCACTGGGCGGTGGGGTCGGACTCGGTCATGGGGGCGGCGGGCTCCAGAAGAGTCGGTACGGGATGAGCAGGCGCAGGAGGTGTCGGCGGCGCCGACTGCGGCGCGGGAGGCGCTGGCGCTTGCACCGGCTTCGGCGCGGCAGGCGCGGTCGGCGGGGTCGGCGGGGTGTAGCCCGTACCGT